>Ga0302321_100004779_pt1 | contig 11786 bp, 12 predicted proteins | sample Fen_T0_1_FD_202505 | JGI IMG/M metagenome (GOLD analysis project Ga0302321, IMG submission 202505) | Peat permafrost microbial communities from Stordalen Mire near Abisko, Sweden - Fen_T0_1 | ecosystem: Environmental > Terrestrial > Soil > Wetlands > Permafrost | place: Sweden: Abisko...
CCTGTTCGGGCGTAGGGTTCAGTCGGACTTGAGCAATCAGTTTCATACGCTCAAGTATAGCACATTTAGTCCTGTATTGTCAAATATAGAAAGTAGGAGTTTCGGCTTTCATCCCCGCACGTAAACGTGGGGGTTTCCAGCCGAATAATTTTGATGACTTTGAATTCTCAGCGTCTTGTTTCATTTTTCGTTCTGATTGTGGTCGGTGTTATCATGGCACTCACCGGTGGTCGAGTCGTCCTCGGAACCGATCTTAGCACTACCCTTCTCGCCCTGGCTGTGCCCTTCACGCTGCTCTTCGCCAACCTGACCAGTCTGTTTTCCTTCATGGATGCAGAAATTGCCACCGGCAAATTACAAGCTGGGGACATCGTGGGCATGTTGTCAACTAAAGAGTGGTGGATTTCGATGGTTCTGTCTATCGCCGGTTTAGGCCAAATCTTTGGCTTTAAAGTGATCTCAGAAGCCGAACAAATTATACTGGTCAACGTGGCGCTGGCAGCCATTACCGTGCTGCTTCAGTCGTTTACGACCCGCACTCCCACCAGCCCGATCACCGTCGCCGAGACTGTCCGTATTCAAGCGCTCGGCAAGAGTTACAGCAGCAGTTCCGGCACCGGCTAGGCTTCTACCTCTATTCCCTAGTCCGGGCAAACAAAAAGCTCCCACTTTCGCGAGGGAGCTTTTTGATTTAAACCAACGTCGATAGTTGGAACAGCCTAGTCTTAGCGACACCCACCGATAACGCGGCAGTATTCGGCTGATAATTTTTGGGGTCTTGGATAAAGGATGCTGAAGGGGTAATTTTTTCAGAGATAACCCTACAGCGGCGACCCAACACCCACTCTTATACTACTGCAACTTGTGGGAATTTTCAAAAGATGGGTGTCAGGAATGTTTGGAAGTGACTATTTTTACCGGAAACAGCACCTTCTCCCCGACACCCGCCTATCCCTGACCGGGAGTTCCTCTTATAATACCGCAACTCTCGGAAATCTTTCAAGCACATCTTCTAAAGGTTCCATCGTATACACGACCTCCCCATTATCCAGATGAATGCCCACGTACTCATGATCTTCGCCCATTTCGCTGTAATTCGTGCCCAGCGACAGCCGAATAATTCGGCTCAGGATGATCCACTCGCGCTCGATGCGGGGGGCAGTGTAACTTTCAAAGTAGGCGCGTTTGATCTCAATTAGCATTGTCCGACTCCCTTACATCCAGATCGCGGTAGACCCGTTTGACGGCGGCGACCCATGCCCGTTGCACATGGGGGGTCTTCTCCCCGATCTCCAACCAGGTAGGCATCTGTCTGCCATCATAGGTCTTGCCACCGGTGGATTCGGCATAGGCATCATAAGCGTGATTGGCGCGGATCAGCCACTCTTCGTCCGTGTGCTGCACCGCATGGCCCAGATCGCCCAGCACCAGCGATTTGACGTTAATCCCGGCCTTCTGGAGTGTGTTTAAGAAGCTGGTCAACTTGGAGATCAGCATGTAGGCGATATGCCCACTGGTGCCATGCTGAAAATTCGCATCATACAGTTCTGAAAACTGGACTTCTTTTAGTTCCCGTTCGCTGAGTAGCTCGATCCAATGCGTTCGTTGTGGATTATCCATTGGCCCTAACCTCATAGTAGTTTTATAAACCCGTCTTGTAATGAAATCCAGCCGATGTAATCATCGAAAGCAATCTTCACCCAAATGCCTCCCTGTATGGTCTGATACGACAGCACCACTACCAGCGCTCCTACATGGATTTGCGTCCGTACAGCCCCGTTAGGTGGGCTGGCGCGGAGGTTGATATAGGGACGGCTGGTACTGGTCTGAAAAGCGACCGCATAGCGCATGGCGACACCCGGTAGATCATTGGTTGTCAGGACTGCCGGTGGGACGGTCTCCGGTTGCTCACTCATACTTTTAACGCATCCTTCAACACCTTTGTGACCTTATCCAGATCGGCATAGGTCGCCAGCAGATCGGTAGCATGGTTCTGGGCATCGGCTGCCATCGTTGCGCGTAAAGCAATTTCATTTTGGAGAAGCGTAGTCTTGATCGCGCCCACGCTGTCCACCATTTGCTGAATCTGGGCAGCCGTCAGCAGTTGATTGGGCACCGGTGGCACGATCACCGGCGGAATGATAATCGGCGGCACCTGCACCACCCCTGCATAGGTCTCCAGCAGCCCTTGAAAGACGGTGGCTTCACTGCCATCGAACTGTGCCCAGCGTGGGCTGCTCGACCAGGTGAAGAGCAACTGCCCTTCTACATTGGGGAAGTGTTGATAAACTGCCCCGTCCAGATAACTAACATTTTCAAAATAGGCTTGCTCGTTGGTTCTCCCCGGCAGCAGCCGTTCCCACAGGTGGGTGCAGGTTTTCCAACCACCGATGTTGAGCGCCCCGTTGGAAGGAGCAAACTTGGACAGCCAGGGCTTGAGATCACCTAAATCATCTAAACCATGTTCTGTGATGACAATGCGCGGTGGCATATAACCGAAGCCCCGCGCAGCCACGTTGACTGCCATGAAGCGCCCACAGTGCCACAATGCGCCGATGTAGCTGGCATCCACAGGCCAATTCGCACGGTTCTCGTAGTTGGGGTGCAGGCCGGTTCTGCCGTCGCTCCAGGAGCCATCCGGGTACCCGCCGATAAAACCGGACGGGCCGATTCCCGCCATATAGGAATGCAGGCCGAGTACAAACTGGTCACGATGGGCATCGAGCAACTGGAACCATTCTCGGCGGTCGGGTTCTGACCAGCTTTCGATAGACGGTGTGCCCACGCTGGGATTGCCTAAGACCAGCTTCACATTCTTAAGGCCGCGTGAGATGACCAACTTCATCAGTTCGATGTCCCACTTGACGTTGATCCCAGCTTCATTGGCGGTGTATAACCACAGCCCATCGGTCGCCTCCCCTGCCCTCGCGCTCAACCACGCGCTCGGAGAGAGTTTGCTATAAACATTCTCGTCGCCCTGGGTCAGCATCCAGTTCCGTGCGATCACGTTCGTCCTGGGCAATTTGTGGGCATAATCGACTGCCAGCCCTGTGTTATCCATGACCAGTGCCCAGCGTGGTTGCAGAGCGATTAGATGCTTTTCCAGAACGTCAGGATGTGGCAGTCCTGCTCCGTTGATATTCCAGCTAATTCTCGATTGTTGTGTCATTTTAGCCCCCAGAATACATAAGTTGTACCTGCGTCATAGCCGACCGGCCCTGCGAAAGTGGCAGCTTTCAGTAAGGTCATGGCAGGAAGATGACCATTTGCAAAACCAATCGAAATAAACAGCCAGCGATTGAGCGAGACAACCGGTGCCGCAGTCGGCTGAATAACACCGTTTGCCCAGCCAATAAAAACTTTATCTTTTCCGGCAGTCAACGCGCCGGGTAAAAAGTAATTCATGTAGGTTGCCAGTGATGGCAGATCGAGGTTGCCGGTATAGACCAGATAAGGGGCGTAAACCACAGCCGGTTTGTCAATAATGATGCGGCTGTCAGTCGAGCCACGTATTTCCATATGCTCATTGTAGTAGGTGGCAGTCGCAATCTGATCTTGCAAACCTCCGGCTGCCGCAGGCGTATTGATGCGCCCATTGACACTGGCCCAGATGTGTGTCCAGAGTAAAGCGGCTCCTACCAGATCAATGACGACCGTTCCCGCATTAATCAGGGTATCAGCACCGATGACCCCCATATCGAGCGTTCTTCGCTTGGGGGAGAGCTCGTAAATAGTTCCAGTGGAGGCTTCTAATCCGACATCTTTAGTGCTGCTGTAAATTTGCTCAAGAACGTTACGGGTCGAGTTCCACCACAGGATACGAGCGCCGGTCGGCAGCGGTCGCACATCGCCGCTGTAATTTTGCCAGGTCGCCAGCAGATCATAAAGCGAAGGCGCGTTGACCTGGGCGATGCCCACCACTGCCGAGCGATCATCTTGATCCTGGGCAAAGTTCAGCAGGCTCTCCATAAAGGTGGCTTGAGCGCTGAAATCGCTGGGCCACAGCGTATTGAAACTCATCGCAGCCCCCAGGCAACATAGGTCGTGCCGACCTCGAACAGTACAGCCGGATTGAGTCCCTGTCCCAGAACCAACCTATCGGTCACAACTGCGCTACCGTTCAAGAAACCGACTGAAATGCTCACCCACCGGCTGGCGGATACAATCGGCGCGGGGACTGCGTTCATCTGGTATAGAAAAGTGCATAAACTAACCACCATTTTGTCGCGCAGGTTATTGAAAAGGTGTGGGAAGAAAAAGTTATAGTAATTGGCTTGAGAAGGCAATTGGGTGTTACCTACATACTCTCCAGCCGGGAAAAAAGTAGCCCCCTCCACTGCAATTGCCGAGCGACCAACCACCGCCCCTTTTGCATAAAGGCGCTGGTTGTAATAGGCGGCAGTCGCGTTAGCGGTTCTGACCCCGGCAGCCAGCGCAACCGAGTTATTCAAACGCGCCTCGACACTCATCCAGACATGCGTCCAAACCAACGCTGCTACAGAGGTAGGAATAATGACAACGGCTGGCGCGACCAGCGTGTCGGCCTGAATCACTCCCATGTCCAAGCCCTTGCGTTTGGGCGATAGCTCATACAGTGCCCCACTCGACCCCACTAAGTTCAGATCATTGGTGCTGCTGTAAATCTGATCGAGGACATTCCGGCTGGTATCCCACCACAGAATACGAGCGCCCGGAGGGATGGCGCGGCTGTCGCCAATGGCTTTTGCCCAGGCCGCTGTCAGATCAGCCAGCAGCGGCGTAGTGGGCTGCACCACGCCGACTGCCAATGAATTGGCATCCTGCACCTGGGCGAAGTCCAGCAGGTTGTTGAAGAAAGCCACCTGATCGCGATAATCGCTGGGAAAAACCTGGGTGAAACTCATGTGGGAAAATACCTTCCCGATCCGAGTATCCCGTAGACCGATATTTTGGTGCCGAGTTGGAATGGGGACGTGATGGTTTCACAGCGGAAGGTCAGCGACGTGATCGGATCGGTCTTATTCCAGAGATTCATGCCCATTCCTAAAATACGGTTATTAACAGTAGCGTAGTTCATGGGAGCGCCCCCCACCGACAGCATGGTTTTTAAAATGGTTGGCTCGTTGTAATCCGGCACCCAGATGATGCCGCCCCCCATTGAGTTGGGCAGGACACCTGTGGTGGCTAAAGCCCACACCATCGCTCCTGGCTGCGTCCCCAGCAATTCCTGCTGTGTCAACGTCACACCGGTCGCCATATCGGTCAACGTGCGGTAGTCAGCAGGGGTTTCGTCATCATTGATCTGGATCAGCAGCCGCAGCACATTCACACTGGCGTTGACGACCTTCCCATAGTGGATAATCAGCAGGTGGCTGAACTCCGGTCGGTTTGCCATATTGTCCGTGCGCCACGAAAGGATACCGGCGATATTGGGCGTAAAACTGTCCAGCAGTTCAATATCCGAATAGGGCGTGTCCCATGAAACCAGGCGGTGAACCTTGCCGGTGGAGCCTTTCAAATTACGCTGGTTGGACTGGATAACCAGGTTGATAACCGGGCTGGAGGCATTCCCTTTACAGGTCATCATAAAACGGGTTTCATCCGGGAAGACATCGAAGCCGTTGTACAGGACTTGATTGAAGGAGTCACTCAAGTAGAGTTTGTTGTTGGTGTAGGGACGCGGATCGACGGCGATGTTAATGACATCCTGCCCCGGATCGCCCACGCCGTAGTAATCGGTCAAACGCTGGATATTACTGCCGTCCGGGTTCACGCTGTAAATTTCAGAGACCGGCAGCAGCCCCGGTGTATAGAAAGTATGGATAATGTCGTTGACATTGTTGACAATCAGACGGGTTGATGAATAGTACAGTTTTGACCCGTCTGGCGACCAACGAACCGATTCCGCCGAGATGTTCAAATCCGTCTGGTTGCTGCCATCGGCATTCATCGTCCAAATGCTATAGCCTACCCCCGAACGGCTTGAAAGAAAGGCGATCTTATTCGCATCCGGCGAGATGCAGGCCAGTTTATCATTGACCCCTGCACTGGTCAGACGGGTTTCACCGGTGCCGTCCTCCGCCATGATATAGATTTCGGTACTTGCAAGATGCGCTGGTTTGTAAGCATGAAAAACGATCTTATTCTTACGCCAGGAGGGAGAGTAATTGTTGCCGTTGGTGGTGAGGATGGTTCGGGAACTGCCATCCCGGTTCATTTTCAGGATGTCAAAGCGGACGGCATTCTGATTGGTGGTGCAGGCGATCTGGGTGGCAGTCGAATTAAAACAGGGATGCCAATCCCGGTATAGATTGCTGCTGATGAACTTACGGGTGTTGGTCTGATCGAGCGTACACAGATAGAGGCCGGTCATCAGACTGGCTGCCTCCACATTATCATTTACAACATACACTTCATCGCCAGGAACAGGGCTGATAGAGGGTAGTGTGCCCATCTGGATGCCGGTATTCAGGACGAAGAAACCTTCTTCAATTGCTCCGTAGCTTCCACGCAGCCGCGTCCCGTCAAACCAGTGGAACTCGTAGCCGGGTTTAATCGGCAGGGTCAACCCTTGCGCCAGCCAGCGGGAGACAAAATCCAGTTGGGTTGGCTCTGTGGCTTTCACCACTTCGATCACATTGTTGTAGCCCTCGACCACATTCAGCCGAGCCACTAGATCGGCGATATAGGCTTGCTGATCGGCCTCGTTTGTTGGGTAGCTCATAAGTATTGTCCGTCCACCATTTCTTGCGTGTTGCCCGAAAACATGCCATACAACCAGGCTTTGCCGGTCATACCCACGTTGGCCCCATCATTCCCGATATAGGGGGGAAATGACCGGCTGGGGTACTGCCCGTAGTGATAAAATCCACTGACATTGAAACCAAATTTGGCAGTGGTCAATCCGTCGGCGATGTGCGATCCGAAATGGGTTCCGGCAAACATCAACTTATCCTGAGCCAGATCACCCCCATTCCCATGTTCAGCTAACGTCTGGTGGGTCACATGCACCACCCCGGTGGCATAGCCACCTGCCACTGAATCGGAGTAGGCCGCTTTCGCGCCCATGAGCATCCCTTTAGGCGGGACGGTATTTTCGCCATCGGTTCGATTTGCCGCGCCCATGACCTCACTTAAAATGATGTACCCAGCCTGCGAATTGACCGGAATATCCCATTTCCCATCCACATCCCCGTTGAAGTTAAAAACCAGATCAAGCCCCGCTGCGATGGGAGAATTGATCCGCAGCCGGTAGATAATCAGCAGATCGTGCAGCCCCATCTGCACCAGTGTGTATAAATTCATAGGGAATTTGTGCTGGAAGGTTCCGCCAGTCGGTTCATGCACCGAGTACATAATCTGACCGGTGGGCGAATACTCCTGCATGTATTGGGCTGAGTCAAAGACTGCCATCAAGCGCATGGGAGGCCGGTCATAAGTCTGATCGACGCAGCGCACAACCGTGCCGGAACTTTGCTGCCCCCCAAGCTGGTCGAAAGCCACCGTGTAGGTGGTCATCAGCGATTTGGCGAGGTCGTACCAGATCAAGCGAGTACCGGGTGGGATGGGCAGATTGAGTCCGGTATGCTCGACCCACGAATTTTCCCAATCGGCCTGCACCGGTGGCACTTTAGACCGGTAGACAATCGGTTTCTTCCGGGCTTCCAAATCTGTGACCAGATGCTCCAGTCGGCGAACATACTCAACTTGCTGCTGCCGGTTGGCAGGCCAGGGGGTCTTGTAAAGTGAATTGCTCATGGTGCAGCTATAGCCCTCACAAATAGATTACGTGCGCCCAGCGCGTTCGGGCCACCGATGGTCAATGAACCGACTGCTCCGTTCGTTAGACCGAACATGCCTGCAATAGTGTAGGTTCCGGGGATCAGATTGAGCATCAGATGGCTGGCGCGAAGATAGCCGCTGGAGGTGATGACCGAGATTCCGCCATCCGGGTTGATACCGAGTTCGCTGGTTCCCACCTTAACGTTATTGACCAGGAAATCGACCCCGCACTGCACGGTGCAGGTGACACCCATCCCAAACTCCATAAACAGGTGGAACTTCTGGGTCATGACCAGTGTTATAAAAGGCAGCACCGCACGGTTCTGACCGATGCTGGTGTTGATGACCTGGGCGGTCGCCAGCGAAGCGCGTTGGTAGGATATGGTGCTGCCGATGGGGTATTGATGCTCCCGTCTAAAGACTGTCGGGTAGCCTGCGGCAGTCCCGAAGATGCCTGCCAGTTTGCTGGTGGCGTTGTTGTACCAGACCAACACGGCTGAACTTGGGATCGGCAGCGGGTACCCGGTTTGGATGACCCACTGGCTTTCCCACTGCGCCTGAGAGGGTTCAATCGGCTGACTAATGGTCAGGATTCGCGAGGAGCCGCTTTGAACCTCCAGCCATTTGGTGTTCAGCACCGAGATCAGTTGGTTCATGTAGGTTTCTTGATCGGTGCAGCCTTCAGGCCACAGACCAATAAGATCGCTTAAATCAGTTGCCATGTTTAGGGTACCCTTATAACTTCACAAAACCCGCTAATATCGTTGGTATTAAAGTTTCCAAACCAGATTTGAGCATTGTTCCCCCAAAAGGCCAGAGTCACCCAATGATGCCCCGGTTCCAGAATGTCGTGCAGCAGCCAACCAACGTTATACGCATTCCCATTGGTGGGGATAAACGACATGATCTTGCCGTCATGAGCAATATCGCCTGCGCCTACCCCGAACTCTTCCACCCCCTCCGGGATGCCATCTACGAAGACCTGAAAACTTTCCTGATTGGTGCCGAATATTAAGAAGCGGTAGTTCAAATACACTTGAGAGCGATAGGGTAGATTAAGTTCAATGCCCACTGCCCCGCCAGTTGCGGCATACATCCCTGCTGCCTGCCAGCCTAAGAAGTCCATCGCCAGACCGTTCTGCCCCGGTTGAACGCCGATCACGGGACTGCCGCTGTTGAAACCATTGTCGAAGGCATAGGGTTGGTTGAGGCCATCAATCTGCTCCATGCGCGTCGCCAGCAGCCCGTTCATGTACCACTCGCCCCCAAAACGATTGGTCTGGGTGTTGAACCACAATAATTGGGTGCCCTGTGGGATCGGCAGCGTGTGCCCTTGCAGTATCCATTCCGACTGCCAGCGCCCGATGCCGGGTTGTGCCGCCGATGCGATTTCGATGCGCTTACGTGAGACACTACCTGCCACAACATCCAATAAATTCTCGCTGTCGGCGATCAGTTTTGTCACCCGTCCGTACTGCACCACACAGTCGCAGTCCCACAGAACGGCTACCGGGTTAGCTCCCGAAGGGGGTACCGTGTCGGTGTAGTTGATTTGATAATTAAGGCTTCCACGACCCACGAAGGTCGTATCCCACCCTACCCCATACAACCAGGTATTAAGAGATTTTGTTGAGGTAGAGTCACGAGGGTTCCCAATTGCAAATAAAGTGTTGTCTTTTCTGTCCACCGTATTCGCGATCCAGTTCCCGATCTCGGTGCTGTCAGGAAGGACAGCGAAATGATAAATTTCTCCAGCTTTTAAGAAGACATTGGCAGGAAAAGTGAATACGTAATCGGCAGCCGTGCCTGTCAAATCGGTGCTGATAATTTTAGTGGTGGTGGCGGCTGCGATCTGTGCGCCCGGACGACCATTGGCATCCTGATAAACCGCCATTTTGACCAACCCGTTCAAAGTGCCAATCCGGTATCGGACTGAAGCATTCTTAATCAAGACGGGCTGCGCCGAGGGGATCGCCTCCGAAAATGTAATTTCAATATGCACCCCGCGCCAGGGTTTGGTCGGGACGAAGTTCAAAACATATTGTGTCAACGCCGAACTCTGGGGGATAGTCACAGTCGTTGAAAACGTTTCACTCTGATCTGAATTAAAGGCTTTAATGACGGCAGTTTTACCCGGATAATGAGCGCTGCCCACCATCCCAAAAGACACTTCCACATTCCAACCGGCCTCCAGCCGCATCCGTTTCCCATCCAGACCTGTTACAGGGGTTCGCATCCCAGGCCAAATGGCCTGCCATTCCCAATAGTTATTATAATTGTTCGGCCCCATTGACTGGATCGCGATTTGATTGGCTGACCAGGTGGGGCGGTAGTGGGTAATGTCTACATAATTGCCAATGGCCTGCCAGCGCTGGGGGGTGGTGGGCAGGAAGGGGTTGAGCGTAAAATCGGTGTTACTGAGGAGATTGACCGAGTAATACCCGGATCGTGACAGTAGCCGAACCTGGATCGACTCCAGACCGCGATCCGCGTCCACTTTAAACGGTTGGAAGTAAAGTTTAGACTTCATTTCCAATTCATATATCTCAGTCGCAGTGTAGGAGGGGCCAATTATCGTCATTAGCCCATTCCCTTCCAACTTTTTCGGATAACGATATTACTTATTTGAGATTGGCTAACCCCAAATTCTTTAGCCAATGTAGATTGGTAAACCCGTCCCGTTTCATAGAGTCTTCTTATTTCAATTACCTCTGCTTCCGTCAATACGTGCATTGGATTTGCCTCTCCCGGTAATGGGTGATTCTTATGTCTACCTTTCAGAATCATATCTTTAGAATTTTCGGCTGCGGTACCGAGGAAAAGATGTTCTGGGTTGACACAGCTAGGATTATCACACGTATGCAATACATCTAATTCATCTAAAAGTTCTCCATGCAAAAACTCCCACGAAACACGATGCGCCCCTCGCATCCTGCCCCGATAAGCAAATTGACCGTACCCATCCTTATCTATATATGCAGTCCAAATCCAGCATCCTTTGGGGTTGGGAGTCTTATCTACCTTGTCCCAAAAGCGTTGTGTAACTGTTCTTGATGTATACTGATTAGCCATTGTGTGTCTCCTTAATAGACATACAGCCCTCTGCGATGTGCAACCATCAAAGGGGGCATTTTCTTTAACTTCAGTATACCACATTTCTGTCATCTTGTTCCCCTAAATCCAGACGATTCGCTGCTCCATATTGGCGGAAAAACTTGGCAGCCAGCGCCCTGAAATAGCAATCTTGTAGATCGGGCCAGCCCCACCAAAAACCGGATCGCTGACTAACTCGACCCGGATCGTGCCAAAAGGCGACGTTCCGTAAGGTAAGCCACACAGGTAAACATCGGTAGCCCCCACCGGCGCGGTCGGGAGAGAGAGGCTGACCCGCTTGGCTAACGTGCCGTCGCTCAGTGTGGCATCCGATACCCCATCTGAAACCACATGCACAATCGACACCATTGTCGGTTTGTAAGCCGGTACGTAAACACTGCCTGCCGGGGGCAGCGTGGGCGCGGTCTTCTTATACAGCGCCACCGTCGAGTCGGTTTCAGAAGGAGCCGTACCAATCGACAAGCCGAATGACCAGACCAGATCGTCGCTCTTAATGGCGGCATGGATGGAATTGACCCGGTAATTGCCTTCTACCAGACGGATGACTTCGGTCGCGATCTCCAATGTCGGATCGTAATCCATATGCACGTAGCGCCCCCGCACGTACATGGTGTCTCCCAGGCGCGGCATCAGGTCAATCGTGCCTTCCGCCGTAATCGTCAGGCTGTCCACAATCTGCCCACTGAGTTTGAGGATATTGACCCCTGCCCGGTAGAGTGCCAGCCCCGCGCTCTTGATGTCTGCCAGCAGCACGACTGTGCCGGTCTTTTCGGGCGCGTACTCGCTCAGTTGGGTGGTCTGTCCCACCGGCAGGGTATCGGGGACTGCCATATTCCTGATCTTCCAGACGAAGTTGGGTATGTCTACGAGGATCGGGAAAAATGGATCGGTCGCCAGCGCCGGTGTCGCCA
>Ga0302321_100004780_pt1 | contig 11785 bp, 11 predicted proteins | sample Fen_T0_1_FD_202505 | JGI IMG/M metagenome (GOLD analysis project Ga0302321, IMG submission 202505) | Peat permafrost microbial communities from Stordalen Mire near Abisko, Sweden - Fen_T0_1 | ecosystem: Environmental > Terrestrial > Soil > Wetlands > Permafrost | place: Sweden: Abisko...
AGAAGCTGGGCGCCGAAACGATCCGCACGATCCGCGGCGTCGGCTACCTGGTCGCCAAGGCCTGAGGTAGCAATGAGGTTGTCATGAGGTTGTCATGAGGTTGCCATGAGGTTGCCATGAGGTCGATCCGCCGGACATTGCTGGTGTGGCTGCTGCTGGGCCTGGCCGCGGTTGCGGTCGTGGCGTCGGTCGCGACCTATTTCGACACCCGGCGCGAGATCGGCGAACTCTTCGACCTGCAGTTGAAGCAACTCGCCTACTCGACGCGCATCGACGACCTGCTCCGCGGACGCCAGCCGAGCGTGTCCGGCCCCGGCGCCGACCGCACCGCGGGCGTTTCCGAAATTGTCACGCAGATCTGGGACCGCGACGGCGTGCTCGTCTACTACTCACGCCCGGGCACCGGACTGCCCGTGCCCGCGACCGAGGGGTACAGCAACGTCATCCAGGACGGCCACGCGTGGCGCGTGTATACGCACGTCGAAGGAAGGCATGCGCTGCAGGTCGCGCACGCGCTCGACGAGCGCCGCGAGATCGCCGCGCAGTCGGCGTTGCGCACGCTGCTGCCGCTGGCCGCGCTGATCCCGTTCCTCGGCGTGCTGATCTGGTACGCCGTCGGCCGCGGACTGCGCCCGCTAGAGACGATGTCGCGCGCCGTCGCCAAACGCCAGCCCGACGCGATGGCGCCGCTCGCGGAAGGCGGGCTGCCGGAGGAGCTGCGGCCGCTGGCCGGCAGCCTCAACGCGCTGCTCGCGCGGCTCTCCGACGCGCTCAACGCCCAGCGCCGCTTCACCGCCGATGCGGCGCACGAACTGCGCACGCCTCTCGCCGCACTGAAATTGCAGGTCGAGCTCGCCGAGCGCGCGCCGGATTCGGCAACACGTGCCGTGGCGCTGGCGGAACTGGAAGACGGCGTCGATCGCGCGTCGCATTTGGTCGAGCAGTTGCTGGCGATGGCGTGGCTCGAACCCGAGGCGCTGGCGAAGAATTTCGCTGATTGCGACCTGGTGGCGCTGGCCAAGGACGGCATCGTCGCGCGCGCCGCGCTGGCCGCTGACCGCAGGATCGACCTGGGTCTGGCGCGCGAGGCCGTGGTGCACGCGCGCGGCGACGCGGCGAGCCTGTCGATGCTGCTCGCCAACCTGCTCGACAACGCGCTGCGTTACACGCCCGAAGGCGGCCGCATCGATGTCGCCATCGACGACGACGCGGGACACGCTGTGCTAACCGTCGCCGACAACGGTCCGGGCATACCGGCCGGCGACCGCGAGCGCGTGTTCGACCGCTTCCATCGCGGATCGAATGCCGCGGACGTGCCGGGAAAGTCCGGCAGCGGCCTCGGGCTTTCGATCGTCAGGCGCATCGTCGACGCGCACGGCGCCACCATCATGCTGGACGCCGGCGCCGACGGGCGTGGCCTGGTTGCGCGCGTCCGCTTTCCGGCCGTAACCGCGGCCTGACGCGCCGTTAAGGAAGGGTTAAGGCCGCATCCCTACATTGCATCCTGCGGGCCGGCATTTGTCGCGGCCTTGAATCCACAAGGAGAGCACGATGCAATTAAAGAAAGTCACCTATGCACTGATCGCCGCCGGCATCGGCGCCGGCGTCGCAACGGGCTACTCGCACTTCGACGCGCGCGCCTTGGGCAGCGCCCAGGCCGCCACGGCGCCGTCGAGCATCGTCGCGCCCGCCGTCGCAGGAACCGCGGCGGCAAATCTTCCGGACTTCACGGCGCTGGTCGATCGTGCCGGCCCGTCGGTCGTCAACATCAGCGTCGTCGGCAGCGCGAAGAAAGGCATGCAGGGCGCGCCGGACGAGGAGGACGACGACGAGGAGGCAGCGCCGCCCGATCTCTTCAAGCGCTTCGGCATTCCCAACGGGCCCGGCGGCCAGGGCGCGCGTCCGCAGCAGCAAACGCGAGGCCTGGGCTCGGGCTTCATCGTCAGCCCGGACGGCTACATCGTCACCAATGCGCACGTCGTCGACGGCGCCAGTGAAGTGACGGTCAAGCTCACCGATCGCCGCGAGTTCACGGCCAAGGTCATCGGCAGCGACAAGCGCACCGACGTCGCGCTGATCAAGATCGACGCCGCGAACCTGCCCGCGCTCGACATCAACGCCAACCCCGCCATCCGCAAGGGCGAGTGGGTCATCGCGATCGGTTCGCCGTTCGGCTTCGAGTCCAGCGTGTCCGCGGGCGTGATCAGCGGCGTGCATCGCGCGCTGCCGAACGGGCAGATGGTGCCGTTCATCCAGACCGACGTCGCGGTCAATCCGGGCAATTCCGGCGGACCGCTGCTGAACGCCGCCGGACAGGTGGTCGGCGTCAATTCGCAGATCTACAGCCGCTCGGGCGGCTACATGGGGCTGTCGTTCGCGATTCCCGCGGACATCGCCGCCAAGGTGGCCAACCAGCTGAAGACGTCGGGCAAGGTCGCGCACGGCCGTCTAGGTGTCGGCATCCAGGGCATGGACCAGACGCTCGCGCAAAGTTTCGGCCTCAAGGATTCCAGCGGCGCGCTCGTCGGCAACGTCGAAAAGGGCAGTCCCGCGGAGAAGGCCGGCTTCAAGCCCGGCGACGTGATCCGTTCGATCGACGGCGTGGCAATGGTCGACAGCACCGACATCACCAGCCGGATCGGCAATGCGGCACCGGGCAGCAAGCTGGCAATCGACGTGTGGCGCGACGGCAAGACGGTGGCGCTGACGGCAACCGTGGGCGCGCTCGACGACGGCAAGATCGCGAAGGCCGACGCCGACGCGGGCGAGCCGAAGGGCAAGCTTGGTGTCGCCGTGCGTCCGTTGTCGCCGGAAGAGCAGAAGGCCTCCGGCAAGGCAGGCCTCGTCGTCGAGAAGTCCGGCGGCGCTGCAGCGAAGGCCGGCGTGCAGCCGGGCGACCTGATCGTCGGCGTGGGTTCCACCCGGGTCACGACGGTCGAGGAGCTGCGCGCGCAGGTCGACAAGGCGGGCAAGACCGCCGCGCTGCTGATCGAGCGCGAAGGCCGCCAGATCTACGTTCCGGTCAAGGTATCCTGACGCGACGGCGCATCACGCAACGAAGTAGTCGAACAAAAGGGCCGCGAGGGAAACCTCGCGGCCCTTTTTATGGACACCCCGAAGGCGCGTGTCGTTCGCGGCGTCAGGTGTTCATTTCGTTGCGCAATTGAATCAGCAACCCGCGGCGCACTTTCCGCCGGCATCGAACTCCATCGCCTTGCCGCTCAACGGAACGTAGGCCGGTACCTTGACGGCCTTGATGAACGTATCGGTCTTCGTTCCCGGCAGAACCTTGCCGCCCTTGGTCGCGACCTCGTTCGCGTGCGACGGGATCACCGAGGCAGGCTGGACCAGGTCGTTGATCACGTAGGCTGCCTCCTTCGGACCGGTGGTGAACGTGTCGCCGATGTTGATGACGGCGAGCTTGGCCTTGTAGTGGCCGCGCACCACGGTGTCCTGCTCCGACGTGACGCCGGTATCGCCGGACAGGTAGACGACGAGTCCGTTGCTGAACGTCAGCACGTAACCGGTGGCTTCGCCGACATAGCCGGCAATGCCCGCGTCCTTCATGTTCTTGCCGAGCTCGCCGCCGACATAGTCGGGATCGAGGCCGTTGCTGTGCAGCGCGTTCACCGTTGCGATCGTCACGCCGCCGACCTTCACGCTGCCGCCGAAGCGCGCGAGGATCGAGTCCTTCGGGTCGCCTCCGCCGGCTTTCAGCTTGCCGGCGAAGAACGGCGGCATTTCGCTGCCCGTCACGATCTTCGCCTTCTTGGCGAGCGCAATGTCGACCGTGTTCGAGTTCGGCACCGACGACACCGAGACATCCGGTTCCGCACAAGTGCCGGAGTTGGGCGCCTTATTGTGCGCGTTGCCCGCGTGATCGCCATGCATGTGGCTGACGAGGATGATGTCGATCTTGCCCAACCGGGGATCGCCTGCGCCGGCGACGGTGCGGCCGGCGTCGTAGAGGATCCGCGTGCCGTTCGGATCCTCGAAGATCAGCGCGCGGTCCTGCGGACAGAACTCGCCGTCCTGACCGCCGAGTGGGGTCACCTTCACGTTGGCCGCCCATGTCGACTGAGTGAGCAATGCTGCCATGCAACCGACGGCTGCCGTCCAGATCACCGAATTCTTCTTCATGCGTTTCCTCCTGTTGTGCTTCCAAGACGTCTCGAAGCGCGCAACGTAACACAGTAGCGACGGAACGCGAACGATTCGCGCTGGCGTCAGGACCTACTCGGTCAGCCCGGCCTTGCGATATGCGGGGATGACCTTGTCTTCGAGATAGGCCCTGGCCTGCGGCGGTTCGGATGCCGAATTGGCACGTAGCTTTTCCACGTCGACCTTGAAGCCGGGCCGCAGCCTTCGTACCTCCCGCGCTTCGGCCTGTGCCCGGGCGACATCGCCCGACATGGCGTAGGCCATCGCCAAACCGATGTGCAACGAAACGTCCTGCGGCTCGGCCTGCAGCGCCTGCGAATACCAGTCGATGGCGGCCTTGTAATCGCCCAGCATGAAGTTGGCACGCGCGAGATTGTGGCGAAAGACCGCATTGGCTTCGTTCTTGGGAGACAGCGCGACCGCCTGCGAAAACATTTCGACGGCCTTGGCCGCATCGCCGCGGCGCATGTAGACGCTGCCCATCACGTTGTAGGGATCGGGCTGGCGCGGTTTGAGACGCATGAAGGTTTCGGCCGCGCGCTGCGCGCCGTCCAGGTCGTCGGTCCTCAAGGCATGGAAGGCCAGCACGCGATAGGGATCCGGCGATGCAGGGTCGATCGCGATGACCTTGTTGGCCAGTTCCATGGATTCGGCCCGTGCCTTTTCTCGGAGGTCCGGGTCGCGAAGCTGATTGGCCTTGAAATGCAACGCGGTCGCCAGCGAGTCGGTCGCGGCGACGTTGCCCGGGTCGAGGTCGATGGCTTGCCGCAGCAGACGTTCGACCTCCTGCCACTTTTCCAGCGAATGCGGCCTGTCGGCCGTCGCGTCCGCCCGCAGCAGCAGGTCGGCGACCTGCGGCGAGGACTTGCGCTTTTCGCTTTCGCGCGCGGCGACGACCACCAGTTCGTGTCCCATCGTGTTGGCGATGCGCCCGGTGACCTGGTCCTGCAGCAGGAAGAGGTTCGACGTGTCGCCCTCGAAGCTGTCGGACCAGAGCTGCGCATTGTTCGTCGCGTCGGCCAGCAGCGCATTGATCCGGACGTGGCTGCCGTTCCGCTGGACGTTGCCCTGCAGCACGAAGCGCACGCCCAGCGCCTGGCCCAGCTGCTGCGCCGTCTGCGCCTTGCCCTTGGTGCTTTGCGCCGTGGCCGAGTCGATGACGAAAATGCCGCGGATGCGCGACAGGTCCGCGGTAAGCGCGGCAGTCAGGCCATCGGTGAAATAGTCCTGGCCCGCGTCGCCGGTGAGGTTGGCAAACGGCAGCACGACGATGGACAGCTGTCTCGCGTCGGCGGCACCGTTGCCCGAGGCGACGTTGCCGGCCGGATGGAAGGCATTCCATGTCAGGACCGCGCCTGCCAGCAACAGCAGCACGCCGGCCGCTACGCCCACCAGCCAAAGCTTGTGCCGCGATGTCCGCACGGGACTCGCCGCGGCGGATGCGACTGCGTTCGCCGCTGCCGGTCCCGGCGCGCCGGGGACGGCGGGCTGCGCGAATGCTGGGCCAAGCAGGCGCAGGACGTCCGCGCAGAATGCAGAAGTCGCCTCGCCTCCCGGCAGCCGCGTCCACTGCCTCGCGCGGAATTCCTCCGGCACGCGCGCGCCCGGACTGGCCGTATCGTCGATCACAACCGGCAGCAGGAACGCCTTGTCGCTCGCCATCAGGTGCGATCGATCGACCGCGAGCTTCCACTCCAGCCGGAAATAGCCCTCCTCGCGGGCCAGCGTGGTCGCCGAAATCACCGGCAGGAAAAGCGCGCATTCCCTGATCTGACTGCGAATGGACGCATCCCACGCATCGCCCCCGCGCAACGCGCTCTGGTCGAACCAGACATCCACGCCGGCCGCGCGCAACGCATCGCAAATGCGCCGCGCAGCCTCCACGTCCTGCGAGGCATAACTGAGGAAGACGGCGCGGGAGGACTCGCTCATGGCGCGCGTCAGTTCGTCCGCCGTCCGAGAATCGCCTGCGCCTTCAGCAGCACCGGGCGGTCGACCATCTTCCCGTCGAGCGCGAATGCGCCCGCATGACTGTTAGCGGCGGCGACGACGCGCGCGGCCCAATCGATCTCGTCCGGTGTCGGCGCAAACAGCCGGCGCACGGCCTCGACCTGCCGCGGATGAATGCAGAGCTTGGCACCGAAGCCGCATGCGCGCGCGAACGCGACGTCGGCCTCCAGTCGTGCCTCATCGTCCAGCGCCAGGGTGACGCCGGCAATCGGCGACGCGAGCCCCGCGCATTTCGACGCGACGGCGATGCGGCCGGCGGCATAGGCCAATCCGCGCTCGTCGCCGGACAGGTCGAGATCCACTGCATAGTCGAGCGTGCCGAATGCGAGACGCAGCGCCCGCACAGCCGATGCGATTGCCTCGACGTTGGCTACTCCTCGCGCCGATTCGATCATCGGAATCACCCATCCATCGGCGGCCATGGCGCGCACGACCTGCGCGATGTGCTCGGGGCTCTCCGCCTTGGGCAGCAGCGCCGCCGCCACAACCGTCGTGCGCAAAAGCTCGAGGTCATCCGCGAAGCATGCCGTCGTCGGGTCGTTGATCCGGATTGCAAGGCGCGAGCGATGCGCGGTCGCGGCGGCACACCACTGCGCGATCGCGCGCCGCGCCTCGGGCTTGTCGTCCGGCGCGACGGCGTCCTCGATGTCCAGAATGACCACATCCGCGCCCGACGCCAACGCCTTCTCGAACCATTCCGGCCGATTGCCCGGCACGAACAGCCACGTTGTCGCCATGGCGCTCAATGCCGCAGCGCGTCGATGCCCTTCGCCACGCCTCCCAGCGTCAGCGGGAACATCCGGGGGCCGAGCTTCTGCAAGACGATCTGCGTGGACCGCGTGTACTCCCAGCCGCGCTCGGGTTCCGGGTTCCACCAGATGACGCGGCGGAAATGCTCGAAGATCCGGGTGAGCCACACGATGCCGGCCTCGTCGTTCATGTACTCGACGCTGCCTCCCTGCTGGACGAGTTCGTAGGGACTCATCGCCGCGTCGCCGACGAGTATCACCTTCCAGTCGGGTCCATAGGTGCGAAGCAACTCCAGTGTGCCCATGCGCTCGTTGCGCCGGCGCGCGTTGTCGTGCCAGACGTAGTCGTAGACGCAGTTGTGGAAGTAGAAATGCTCGAGGTGGCGGAATTCGCTCTTCGCCGCCGAGAACAGTTCCTCGCAGGCCTGCACGTGCGGGTCCATCGAGCCGCCGACGTCGAGGAACAGCAGCACCTTGACGCGGTTGCGCCGCTCCGGCTGCATCTTCAGGTCCAGCCAGCCGGCATTGCGCGCCGTGCCGTCGATGGTGCCGTCGAGGTCCAGCTCCTCGGCCACGCCCTCGCGCGCAAAGCGCCGCAGTCTGCGGAGTGCCACCTTGATGTTGCGCGTGTTGAGCTCGACGTCGCCGTCCAGGTTGCGGAAGGTCCGCTCGTCCCAGACGTTGACCGCGCTGCGCGAGCCGCCGCCGTCCTGCCCGATGCGGATGCCTTCCGGGTTGTAGCCGTACGCGCCGAAGGGGCTGGTGCCGCCGGTGCCGATCCACTTCGAGCCGCCCTGGTGCCGCGCCCGCTGTTCCTCGAGCCTCTTCTTGAGCGTCTCCATCAGCTTGTCCCAGCCGCCCAGGGACTCCACCAGCTTCTTGTCCTCGTCGGTCAGGTAGCGCTGGAATTCGCGGCGCAGCCACTCCTCGGGAATTTCCGCGCGGATGTCGAAGATTGCGTTGACGTCCTTGAAATACGATGCGAACGCCAGGTCGAAGCGGTCGAAGTGCTGCTCGTCCTTGACGAAGCAGGCGCGGGACAGCATGTAGAAGTCGTCGATCGAACCTGACACGACGCGCTTCTCCAGCGCCTCGAGCAGCGTCAGCAACTCGCGCGTGGACACCGGCAGCTTGCTGGCCTTGAGGTGGAGGAAGAAGCCGGTGAGCATTCGCGAATCAGCGCGCCAGCTTGAACTTCAGATGCTGCTTCACCGCCGGCCATTCGCCGTCGATGATGCTGAACACCACCGTATCGCGCTTCGCACCGTCCGGCATCAGCTGGTGGTTGCGCAGCACGCCGTCCTGCTTGGCGCCCAAGCGTGCGATCGCCGCGCGCGACGCATGGTTGAACCAGTGCGTGCGAAACTCAACAGCGATGCATTTCAGCGTCTCGAACGCGTGGCCCAGCAGCAGCAGCTTGCATTCGGTGTTGACGCCGGTCCTCTGCACGCGCCTGGCGTACCAGGTGTGGCCGATCTCCAGCCGGCGGTTGACGGCGTCCACGTTGAAGTAGCGCGTGCAGCCGACGACCTCGCCCGTCGCGTTCTCGCGCACGACGAAAGGCATGGCGCCAAGACGATCGCGCATGTCGAGCGCGGTCGCCACGTAGTCGCGCATCCTGTCAGGCGGCGCGATGCTCGTGTACCAGAGCCGCCAGAGCTCGCCGTCGGACGCAGCGTTGGCCAGCGCCGACTCGTGTTCGGCCGCGAGCGGCTCCAGCGTCGCGATGGCGCCTTTCAGCGTGACCGGTTTGATGAACGCCACCTCAGTTGCCGCCTCAGTTGCCAACTTGGTTGCCACCTTAGCGCCCCGCGCGCGCCATGAACACGACGCGTTCGAACAGGTGGACGTCCTGCTCGTTCTTGAGCAACGCGCCGTGCAGCGGCGGGATGAACGCCTTCTTGTCGGCGCTGCGCAGCGCCTCGGGCGAAATGTCCTCGGCCAGCAGGATCTTGAGCCAGTCGAGCAGCTCGGACGTCGATGGCTTCTTCTTGAGACCCGGCACCTCGCGCAGGTTGAAGAACACCTCCAGCGCCTCCTGCAGCAGTGCCTTCTTGAGACCCGGGTAATGCACGTCGACGATTCGCTCCATCGTCTCGCGGTCGGGAAACCGGATGTAGTGGAAGAAGCAGCGGCGCAGGAACGCGTCGGGCAGCTCCTTCTCGTTGTTCGACGTGATGACGACCAGCGGCCGGTGCCGCGCGGCAATCGTGCGGTGCGTCTCGTAGACGTGGAACTCCATCCGGTCGAGCTCGTGCAGCAGGTCGTTGGGGAACTCGATGTCGGCCTTGTCGATTTCGTCGATCAGCACGATGCCCGGTTCCGCGCTTTCGAAGGCCTCCCACAGCACGCCCGGCTTGATGTAGTTGGCGATGTCGGCGACACGGGCCTCGCCCAGCTGCGAATCGCGCAGCCGCGACACGGCGTCGTATTCATAAAGGCCCTGCTGCGCCTTGGTCGTGGACTTGATGTGCCACTGGAAGAGCGGGCGCCCGAGCGACCGCGCCACCTCGTGCGCGAGCAGCGTCTTGCCGGTGCCGGGCTCGCCCTTGATGAGCAAGGGCCGCTCGAGCGCCAGCGCCGCGTTGACGGCGAGCATCAAGTCCGGCGTGGCGATGTAGCTGTCGGTGCCTTCGAAACGCATGCATTTCTCCCGTGAGTCAGCCGATCATGTTAGCTCACTGCCTGCAGCACCCAAAGCGCCGCCATTCCTGTCCCCATCGTCCACAGCGAGCTGCGGGTGTAGAAGGCCACGACGCCCGCGATCGCCGCGGCCACGATCCTGGGGTTGAACGCCAGCGTGTGGCCGGCAGCCGGGTCGGCGCCGATCATCGGCACGATCAGCGCGGTCAGCATTGCCGCGGGCACGTACTTGAGCGCGCGCGCCAGCAGCGGCGGCATCGTCCGCCGGGCGAACACGGCGATGAACGACAGCCGCGACAGGTAGTTGAGCAGCCCGACCACCAGGATCACCACCCAGAGCTTCAGCGTCGCGTCCATCGCTCCCTCATGAGGTCCGCGAGCGTGCCGACGATGATGCCGACGACGCCGGCGGCGATCAGGTTGAGCTTCATCGGCAGGCCACCCAGCACGACGACGGCGATGCCGGCGACGCCCGCCGCGACGATGTTCGGCATGTCGCGCAGCAGCGGCGCTACCAGTGCCAAGAAGCAGAGCGGCACCGCAAACTCCAGCGACCATGCGGCCGGGATCACGTTGCCGGCGAAGTACCCGGTCATGTTGGTGACCTGCCAGCACAGGTACAACGCCATGCCGGCGCCCAGGAAATGCTGCGCGCCGGCGCGCGGATCGTCGCTGGCATTGAAACGGCGAATGGCTGCGGCGAACGCCTGGTCGGTCAGCAGGAAGGCCAGCGCCTTCTGCCAGCGCGGCGGCAGCGCCGTCAGGTAAGGGGCCATCGCCGCGCTGTACATGAGAAAGCGCAGGCCCAGCACGGAGCACGTGAGCACGATGATCGCGAGAGGCGCGCCGCCTGCCAGCATCTGACCGGCCAGGATCTGCGCCGCGCCCGAGAAGATGATGGCGCTCATGCCCAGCGCGGAGAGCCACGACGCGCCCGCGGCCGAGGCGCCCACGCCGCAGACCAGGCCGAACGGAATGAGGCCGATGCACGCCGGCAGCATCTCGACAAAACCGGCGCGGAAATCGGGGGAAGCGAGCAGTCGACGCATGAACGACCCGGCACGAGGGGCATGGCGCCAGGCCAGGCATTCAAGTGCGAAAATGGCGACGTGCCATGGTAAACCACTTCCACTCCATGCCACTATCCTCGTCCCGTCTGGCAGAATCCGTTCAACGTTGCAGAGCGAAGGCAGGCAATCCATGGACATGCCCGTGAACCATTTCAAGCATGCGATCAACGCCGGCCGCACACAGCTGGGCGCGTGGCTGGTGAGCGGCGCCCCGTCGACGGCCGAAGCATTGGGATGCGCCGGCTTCGACTTCCTGGTCGTCGACATGGAGCACACGCCGGTCGACACGCCGGAAATGGTCGAGATCCTGCGCACGCTGGCGGGCACGCCGGCACAGGCCGTGGTGCGTCTCCTCTGGAACGACATGCTGTGGCTGAAGCGCGTGCTGGACGGCGGTGCGCAGACGGTGCTGCTGCCGTTCGTGCAGAACGCGGAGGAAGCCCGCCGCGCCGTGGCGTGCACGCGCTATCCGCCGGACGGCGTCCGCGGCGTCGCCGGCGCCCATCGCGGCAGCCGCTTCGGCACCGTGCCCAACTATCTCAAGACCGCCGCGCAGGAACTGTGCGTGATGGTGCAGATCGAGACGCACGCGGCGCTCGATCAGTTGCCCGCCATCGCCGCCGTGCCGGGCGTCGATTCGATCTTCATCGGCCCGTCGGATCTGGCCGCGTCGATGGGCTTGCTGGGTGACATCGCCAATCCGGCCGTGCAGGCCAAGCTGAAGCTCGCGGCGCAGCAGTGCAAGGAAGCGGGCAAGCCCTGCGGCATCCTCGGCATGAATCCCGAGATGGTCGCGACGTTCATCGGGTACGGCTACACGTGGATCGCGATCGGGTCCGACATGGGCTTCATGGTGGGCCGCGCGCAGGATTGGCTCACGCAGGCCCGCGCGCGAGTCGCGGCACCTGCGGCACGCGCCGCCGGGTGAGCATGGAGGCGTCACCCTTCACCTGCGTCCTCGACATCGAGGCCAGCCTGGGAGAGTGCCCGGTCTGGTCAGCGAAGGAACAGGTGCTGTACTGGGTCGACATCAATGCGCCGGCTCTCTACCGCTTCGATCCGGCTACGGGCCGCAACACGGCAATGCCGATGCCTGAAGCAATCGGCTGCTTTGCATTGCGTCGTTCCGGCGGCTTCGTCGTCGCGCTTCGC
>Ga0302321_100004781_pt1 | contig 11781 bp, 11 predicted proteins | sample Fen_T0_1_FD_202505 | JGI IMG/M metagenome (GOLD analysis project Ga0302321, IMG submission 202505) | Peat permafrost microbial communities from Stordalen Mire near Abisko, Sweden - Fen_T0_1 | ecosystem: Environmental > Terrestrial > Soil > Wetlands > Permafrost | place: Sweden: Abisko...
ATTTCTCTTTCTTGTGTGCACCATGCACGGCTTCTACAACAGGCGCACCCTCACTGTAGACACCTCGATAGCGCATAGGCAGCATCGATGCGATCTGCAACATGACCTCGTCGGTAGCGGACTGGACATCTTCGCGTGTGATCTTCGCGCCCTTCGGTTTGAGCAGCATTGGTTTCCCATAAGAGATTGTCACATCCGCCCCAAACTTCCTGAGTGCGTTCTCGCTACCCCAGATGGCGACGGGGATCACCGGAGCGCCGGAACGCAGAGCGATCATGCCCAGACCAGCATGTGCTTTAGCAAGCGTATGCGACTTACTTCTTGTGCCTTCAGGGAAGATAATAAAAATTTTTTTCTGCTTGAGCTGCTCATCGGCGGCACGAATCGCACGACGGTCACTCTCCTCACGTTTGACCGGGAAGGCACCCAGTAAGCGTACAAGCCAGCCCAAACGGCCATGGAAGGACTCTTCTTTCGCCATATACACAACCTTGCCCGGTACATAGGTAGGCACAAGCGGAATATCGGTCCAGGAGAGATGATTGGCAGCAATGATATATGGCCCTTTTCTGGGTAAGTTATAGCGTCCCCGCAGATGCACACGCGCAACCAGGAAAAAGGCCAGTTTGATAAAAGCACGTAGTGCTTCATAGAACACAGTCGGTGTTACATATGGATCGTATAAGTTTTTTACAGACGGTGTTTTTTTAGGTGGTTGCCCTGCTACCTCGGTTGCGTCCATTCCTTGTTTCATAAGCCATCCCTCACATAACGACTAATCATCTCTAACACTTGCGGCACACTGAGATGATCAGTCTCGATAACAATAGCATCATCTGCTGGCTGCATATTTTCGCGATCAATCGAATCGCGGCGTGCAATATCATGCATGACAATATCTAAAGATGGTAAAGCAGGATTCTGTGCGCTCAGGCGAGCGACCAACTCAGCATGACGCCGCCGAGCTCGCTCCTCCAGGCTAGCGGTTAAATAAAATTTGAGCTCTGCAGCGGGCAATACCACGGCACCAATATCACGCCCAACCATCACGATATGATCTTGTTTTGCCATATCACGCTGCAACGCAATAAGGATCTTACGCACTTCTGGATGAGCTGAGACAGCTGAAACCGAGTTAGTCACAACCGCATCTCGAATACCCCAGGTAATATCTTGACCGTGTACAGTCACCGTATATTGTCGGCCATCAGCAACTTGAGGATGGCTGATCACGATGTTTGCCTGCTGTGCAAGCTGCCCTAGTGCAGGGCCATCGTTAATATCAACTCCTTTTTGGAGCGCAAGCCAGGCCACAGCACGATACATAGCACCTGTATCAACATATAAATAGCCCAATTGACGGGCAAGTTTTTCCCCAAGAGTACTTTTTCCCGAGCCCGCAGGTCCATCAATAGCAATAGATCGTGGCTCCGACATGAAACCTCCATGAGTTGATATAGATTATTCTCAACGGGATTATATCATAATCAGAGCTTTTCAGAACCGCTAATTTCCTGCTGCAAACCCTTTCAGCCTGATCGGGGACACTTAAGATTCATGCGTCTGGGGAATTTCTTTTTGCAATTGTTGGAGTTCGGACTCAGTCAGATAGCGCCAGGTTCCCTCGGGAACATCATGCAGCGTCAGTGGACCCAGCCCAATTCGTGACAACTCCTGTACCTGATGACCCACAGCCGCAAACATACGACGAATCTGGCGCTTATGCCCCTCGTGAATAGTCAACACAACATTAGTATCAGCACCAATTCGGCGTGCCTGACGGATCAGGGCAGGCGCAGTCTGGTGTAATCCACCATCATCCTCCCTGATCATCACGCCCTTACGCAAAGCTGCCAGTTCCTCCGATGTCACCTGCCCTCGCACAAGCGCTTCATAATGTTTCTCAGTAGAGTAGCGCGGATGGGCCATGCGTAGTGCAAAATCGCCATCATTTGTCAGCAGGAGCAAACCGCTCGTATCCACATCCAGGCGGCCAACAGGATACACGCGTAATTGCCGTATATCCGCAGGCAACAGATCAAGCACAGTAGAACGCCCTTGTGGGTCACTCGCCGTAGATATATAGCCTGCCGGCTTATTAAGCAGCAGATAAACATATTGCTGCAAAGCCTTCACAGGCTTACCATCAACACTCACATAATCACTCTCAGGATCAATGCGCGTTCCCTGGGCCGTTATCGTCGTCCCATTCACCTTTACACGGCCAGCAGCAATCAATTCTTCCGAATGTCGGCGCGACGCCACGCCAGCATGAGCCAGAAAACGAGCAAGCCGCTCGCCCGCTAACTGACTCTTGTTATCCTCATCCTCACTCATAACTTTTTCTTTCCCATCATATATAGCTTCAGCTTCCTGCATCCCTGGATTATAGATCTCTTACCAGCAAATTGTCCAGCGACATCTGCAATGCACCATGCATTCTACTCAAATATCATATTTCCCCATGACACATATACTACAAAGCTTTTCACGGCATGTTTGTTGATAGATATAGTGTAGACCTTGTTGCTGACAGCCACCCCACGGCTCGGCAGCGAGCTGAAGTTGGGCACACATCATACGTGTAATGCGGTTGGAAGAGAGGCCAGGATGCTGGATATAAAGTTGCTGGGCACGCTCGGCCAGTTGTACATGTTTCTCAAGTAAGGCAACGGCGGCGGCGAAAGGGAGAACAACATTACAGAGGAGGATGTCGGTACGCGCTACGCTCAGACCAGATTCTACGAAAGCCTGACGTAGCGCGGCAAGTATCATCACGTTGGTAGCACTGTCATCTGCGGGTAACAGGCAAGCACGTAAAGTTCGCCAGACACCAGGGATACGCCAGCGCTTCAGGAGCTGAGCTAAGATATACAAACGTTTGGCATCCAGCGGGGCAGGCTGCAATGTATGACCAAGCGGCTCGGGCAAGGCTGCATGCTTTTGTAGGAGCCGAAAGCCTATAGCACGAAAAAATTCACGGTCGCGCCCATAGCCCAGGCCTTCAGCGAGCGCAGGGATCAGGCAGGCATCATAAGAATCATAGGCGTTATATGCATCAGAGGCATCCTCTGAAGTGGTGGCGTGAAGCTGCTCAATAAATGCATGGGCTTTCTGCTCAAAGCGCAACAGGCCCGCGCTTAGCAGCAATTTAGCAACCTCATCGGCTGGCATATTTTGCGTGAGACGCTGACAGGGCCAGGGAGATTCCTGATGAGATGTATGGAGAGACGTAGGAGGAAGGGCTACCAGGTCGTAAAGTGAACAGGTAGGAATAGGGGTCTTGTCCTGACGCAGCGTTGGATAGGGATCATCACAGATCAAGACGACATGTAGCACAACGGCGTTATAGCGAGGGTCAGTATCGTGCCGATGCCCCCTCCAATCACTACTACGCACATGAAATTCAACATCCCCAACGAGCTTGCCTGCTGGTGAAAGGTCCTGCACATTACTATCGGGTAATGCCCCTGAATGTCCTGGAACAGAGAATATAGCATCGCGCACATCTGGTCCCGCCGAGCCACCTGGGCGCCCTGGAAAGCGCAACTGATAGCGGCCACCATCGAGCAAGGGCAAGAAGCTGTTAAGTGGCAAAGACCACCAGCGGCGTGCCACTTCATCTTCGTAAGGGACGCGTGGGGCATAAACCCGATGCCCCCTCCAACTATCACATACATAGACCTTTGCAATGCCTTCGCCCGACCATAACGTTTCAGATAGTGCTCTACTCCACTGTATCATCCCTGCAATCCCACTCTTTTATATTTTATAAGTCAGCCTCTGGTTCGTTCTCTTCATCAACGGGCACTAGCACAAAGGGTTGAATTAACTGCTCGGCCTGCCGAGCTGCTTGCTCTTTCTCTTGTGCAAGACGCGACGCTTGCTCGATCTCCTGCTGCATATGTATTAACTCTTGCTCCAGGTGACGAGCCGCACCAGACTGATCAAGGCGACTTGTAGCAGCCTGTACTCTCACAACCGCTCTACATACAGCCTCCTCAGCAACGTCAGCAGCGTAACGCGCATCCTGGGCCTGTACAATAGCTTCTGATAAGCCTGCGAGATCAACGCTTTGCGTTACAGCTATATTTACGTCCTCTCGCCGCTCTATAGTTATACTTGCATCTTCCGGTGCTTGCTCTATAGTTTCAGTTAGGCATTCCTGGGCGGCCTGTCTATCTATCCTGGTACTATCGGCGTAAGCGCTGTTCAGGACGATTATGCGTGAGTCTGAGTGTGCTCCCTGCAATTGCTGATATATACCTCTGAGCTGCTCCTCAAGCCGCTGCACACGGGCAGATCGCTTTTGCATACGAACTTGCATACGTTGGAGACGCTCTTCAGCATGTTCTTTCGACTCACGAGCTTTCTGCAGGCGCTCTTGTATATGATATTTGCGCTTGTTTAGCTTCTTTCCACCCTGTATTGACTCTGGATGGAGAGGTAATTCTTCCCGCTTGCCCATGTTATGCTTCCTCCATGATAGAGGGCCGCCACTGCGATGCGGCCACTCAAACGTGCTCACCTATCTATATGTTTAACGCATGAAAGAGTACTGGGTAGACAAATTTGCGATAGAATACGAGCTGTAAATAGACAAGCGCTAATTACTGCATGGTATCAGGCTCATATGCATAATCTATTACCCAAAATAAGCATAAGCATAGGAAAGATTTACACAACACGTACCTGAAAGTAGACAACATTTATAAAGTGCGGTATGATGGCTTGCGATTAGACTATTTACTTCAGGAGTTGGAAAGATAGAAAATATGGAGGGCAAGAAGGAAACATGAGCAGGAATAACCTTGTACCCATTGTAGCGCATTCAAGGCCACAGGTCCCTGTTGTATACACTCCCACCCTCTATACGCTCGCCACCATTACCACTATCATCTTCATTTACACATTTAGCTTCTTTGGTATTTCAGTCACTCCAGCCTACGCAGCAGCTATGCCGGGTGGCAATATCGCGAATGCAGAGGTGCGCGCAGTAGATCTCGCTAAACCGGCGGTCGTACGCATCATCACGACGGTCGGGGGTCAAATCTCTGTTCGCTTTCCAACGGCCACCAATGCAAGCGTTACGTTTCCGCAAGGCGGCGGCAATTATGATTTAAAACTTTCTGGTAGCGGCACCTTTATCAGTTCCACAGGCGATATTATAACCGCTGACCACGTAATTAAACCGCCCCATGATCATACCATGGACATGGCACTTGAGACAATGGCAGCACAGGATATTGCTGATTATGTCAATGGACACTATGCTGCATCTACCACATACACCAAAAACGATGTTCTCGGTGCGTTAGAAAGTGGTTATTTTCTTTCCGATAAACATTATACTGACTCAACCAGCGAAGTCTACATGAGCACAGACTATACAGGGCCACTCGCTGTGAAAGACATGGTAGCTGTCCCTGACGCTGCCCATGCAAAAGTAGACCAGATTTTACAGGAGAGTGCGGTCGACGAAAAAGATATGGCCCTTATCCATGTAAAAATGACAAATACGCCCTCTGTGCAATTTGGAGACTCGTCCTCGGTTGCGCAACAAGATACATTGACAATCATTGGTTTCCCAGGCAATGGTGATATCAGCGAGAAAAAAGACCCCACAACCTTTTTAACCTCATCAGTGAATAAAATCTTTGTGAGTGCTATGAAGAGGACTGACAGCGGAGCCGATGTCATTCAGGTAGGTGGAAATGTTGAACATGGCGATAGCGGTGGCCCTGCTCTAAATAGTAATGGTAATATAGTCGGCATTGTAAGCTTTGGTCTCGAAGCTTCTGCCCCCTATGGTAGCACCTTTTTACAGGTCAGCAATAATGCAAAGGCGTGGTTAACCACACTGAAATTAGATATCAGGCCTGGCAGCAAGCAAAAGGCCTGGAGACAGGCTTTTGCGGACTACACCTCAACTCAACCAGGTCATTGGCACAAAGCACAAAGCGATTTTAAGAAAATTGTACAGACCTATCCTGACTTCAAAGCAGTCGCTCCATTCCTGGCCTACGTCAACCTTGAGGCTCAAAAAGAACCCGCACCACAACCGAGCGCAAAACCGCTTGTAGGTGACTATATCATACTACTCGCAGTAAGTGGCATTCTTGTCATTCTACTGCTCTTGTTCATAGGCTGGGTCATTACGAAAAGTCGCCGACTCAAGAAAAACACTACAACGCAGGCAATATCTCCTGGCTTATCAAATACAACAAGGCCCCCTGACCATCCATATATAACGAACAATGATCTTATGATACCCAATACCCCAGAGGGGGGGCCGGAGCTATACAATAACCCACAACACAGCATGAATCAGGTGGACTGGATGCAGCAAGTGCCAGATAGTGATATCATACCCACCCAACCACTAGGTCAAAATACACAGGAACGCTGAAACAAATGCAAGCTCTGATCCCTCGTAGATATCCGCCGTACACCCGTCTGTCAGGCCAGACAAAAATGACCCCCACAAGGGATATACCCTGTGGGGGCCGGATCATCAAATCAACCATCCAGAGCTATAGCTAAAGGATGATGAGCTCAATTAAGCTAAGTATTGCAGAGATCGACGCTATCACTGCCGATACTATCTAACCCTCATTATCGCCAGATTCGATGCTGCCAGGTGCTGTATCAATATGAACATGGCCATAACCTTCACCATCAACATGAACGACGCCTCTAGACGCATGAATATCAACATTCGTCATTTCTGGGACAGTGATATCCAGGTCAATTTGTGCAGATGCATCAGTTTGTGAGCTACCAACATCGACGGCTACCGTACCTCCATCGATCAGTTGTGCATTTACATCAATCGGCCTGTAGCGCCCCTCACCATGCATATCATGTGCTATAGTTGTCACACCGATACGATTGGGATCATCACTTATATGCACATTTACGTTACCATAGTGGCTATTGACCATAAGCTGTGCATTGTCCGGAACTTCAAATACGCTATGCTCTTGATGCATCCTATGATGCCTTCCTCTACCATGCGAGTCTCTATGCCACGGCTCACCATCGCCATTTTGCCAATGATGCCTCCCACTCCACTGAGTTTGCTGGTAGGGACCATTCCCTTGATAACCACTATCTTGCTGTCCATCGTATCTGCCAGTCATAAAACCAGCAAGAGCAAGCAGCAAAATACCACCTGCGACAAAGCGCAGCCAGGAGCTATTATACATTTGCGGACGGCGCGGAATGATCTTTTCACCCAGCATTTGTCTATATACAGGGCCCTCATATGGACCTTCGTAGCCAGCTTGATACTCCCGCTGTACGGTAGTCTGCAATGGTCTTTGCTCGCGTGGATCGCTGTTGAGAGTCTCTAAGATGGGCTTAATCTCAAACGTCTCTCGCATTTCTTCAGACTGTTCACGCATAAAAGAGGATTGCTGATTCTCCATTGTCGATCTTCTCCTCACATTCTTTAAATAAGCCACATCTTAAAAACTTTGCTGATTACTGCTGACTTCTCCCTATTATTACACGCACATGGCCATATATAATTACGCTGTAGAGAAACACCCCACTTTTAGCACGCAGTAGAGATAGAGTGTTCTATGGTAACGCTATACGCTTCAGAAGAGTTAACCGCGCTTTAAGCGCCTCATGACCAATGCATAGGGCAGGCGCCATATCTGTAAAAAGATCGTATTGGCAAGGAAAGCCACTAGCCAGAATGTCCATGGTGGGACAGCATGATCTACAAGTAACCCACGTAAAATCATAGCAATAGGCCAAGCAGCTAGCCATGAGATGGCCGTACGGCGCGCCATGCGCAGTGGGTCGGCCATAAGAGAGCGGCGGAAGGCGCCGATAAAGGGCGCGACCAGGAACCAGCCAAGTATAAAGGGCACAGCCGTCATCACAACCTGAAACGCAGCTGTCAGGCCGGCCTCTTCCCCATGGCTACGACGGCCGACTGCCGCAAACACAAGAAACACGAGTATATCGCCAATAACCAGGATCGCTGTATGCAAAATATCATTTCTACTACCTGAAACGTGTTCAGGCAATGCATTCTCTTTAACTGCCACGGCTATTGATCCTTCTTTTCCTCGTGCTCACGCACCAACTCTGCAACGGCAACCAACTCGGTACGCACGGAACGAATACGCATTGCCAATATAGCGACATAGATGCAGACGGCTAGCCAGGCGAGAATATACGCAGCGGTGAGATAGTTCATGTGATATACCTTCTTTTTATTCAACACTGGCACGCAAGCGCTGCGCTAGCGTCTGTAGACGTTGCAACTGATACGCCTGTACCATCAAAAAGCAAGCCAGCAATGTGACCGAGACAAGTGTTACGAGCAAAGTCAGAGTAGCCTGGGGAGGCAGATCTGATATCGGTGCAGGATGCTGGCCACGCCACCAGAGCACTGACATATAAATTATTGGCACGTCAATAATGCCAATAATGCCGATAACGGCCCCTACACGCCCGCTCTCGCGATTACGCCCCCAATAGCTACGTAGCATAATATAACCAACATACATAAACCAGAGGATCAGCGCCGCCGTGAGTTTGGGGTCCCACACCCACCATGCACCCCAGATGGGTTTGCCCCACAACATACCCAGAATCAGCGTAATCGTGAGAAATACAAATCCCACTTCGGCAGAGGCACGCGCAATCCAATCCACACGCTCGTCAGCATTAAACAGGTAGACAATGCCTGCCACGGTCATCACCACATACGCAAACATGCCAATCCATGCCATAGGGACGTGTAGATAGAAGATGCGCTGAGGCTCGCCTTGCAGAGCGTCCACTGGCGTATAGACAAAGATTAACCACATTGAAATCATCATGCCGATTGCAGAGAGCACACCTAGCAGCAAAGATGCCACAGGGAGCCTATCCAGATGTTGCCTCTTTTTTGTCTCTTTTACCGCTTTATCGCCCTCGACTGTTTGCTTTGCTAAGGCCATTGCATTGCTCCTAAGAAGGGTCCCTCTTTAGAGAGGCTACTATTATACACCAGATCTCATCTGATGGATCTGGCGGAATCTATTCCTCGACGACAAACTGAAATGTGAGCGTAGAAACGCTCAGAAAAATAATGTCGAATGCGATAAGTAAACCCAGCCATGGTGGCTCATTGATGGCCGGTGACAATACCAGACTAGTCGCCTGCACCGCACTAATTATAACAGGAACTACCAATGGAAACACAAGTACTGGTAATAAAAGCTCACGTGCACGCGTGGCGGCAGCCATGACAGAGAAGAGCGTACCAATAGAGGCCAGGCCCACGGTCCCCAACAAGACAATGGGGATCAGGTCGCCAATGATCGCTATATCGAAATTAAAGAGCAACACAAAAATGGGCAAGGCCACAATTTCTACTACTCCGATACATAACATATTACCTACGAGCTTGGCAAGGTATATGACCTTTCGGTCAACTGGCGTAAGCAATAGACGATCCAGAATACTACGTTCGCGCTCAGCCGCAATTGTTCGCCCCAGACCAAGTAGACTGGCGAAGATAAAAGCTATCCAGAGCACACCAGGAGCAACCGCTTTGACATTGTTTACACGCAGGTCAAAAGTGAAATTGAAGATGACGAGCACAAGCAGGGCAAACATGCCCATGCTCAGCCAGGTCTGCGTACTACGCAACTCATAACGAATATCTTTCCAGAGAATAGCCCAGACTTGCTGCCAGAAGATAGCTGTGTCTCTCACTTCACCACCTCGCTGTAGATGCGCCGCAACTCGTCTAGCGTCAAGTCAGCGCTCGCTCGCTGTAAAGCAATACGGCCACCACTAAGCAACACGATCTGTTCACTCATAAGTAAGGCGCGTTCCAGCTGATGCGTCGTGAATAGAACGCTGCCTCCACGATGTGTATGTTCTGCAAAAAGAGCATCAATAAGCGTATTACCATTGTGGTCCAGTCCGGTCTCTGGCTCATCAAGTAAGAGCAAGTGTGGGTCATGCAGTAAAGCTCGCGCCCAGGCCAGACGCTGCACCTGTCCACGCGAAAGCGCACTGACACGCTCCTGTATCCGGCGCTCCAGGCCGACACGCTGTAACAGATCAATTGCCCGCTCTCGCGCCTTCGTAACATTATACATGCGACCAAAAAACAGGAGATTTTCAAGGGCGGTAAGCTCTTCATACAGATAAGGCTGATGGGCAACCAGGCCGGTGAGTTGACGTACATGCTGAGGGTTATGGGTAAGATCGAGGCCAGCAATCCTGACGGTACCGGAAGTCGGCTTATCCAGACAAGCTAGAATGCGCAATAAGGTTGTCTTGCCAGCTCCATTCGAGCCCAGCACGGCCATGCGCTGACCCTGGAGCAGTGTGAGATCGATGCCACGCAGGATAGGTTTGAAGGCATAGCTTTTTTTGAGGTTCTGTATTTCTACAATTGGGCTTTGCGCTATAGGCGTGCTTACGACGTGCACGTTGGTAGACGCTGTATCCAGATCAGTATCTTTATATTTCTCGTCTGGTTGCTCTTTGGATCTCTCCCCAACGTCGCGCTGCACGTTCATCGTTTTGAAATCTCCTGTTCGCTCATGAGCGAACGCAGGCGCGCCTTCGTTTTAGCACGTCGCTCTTCATAGCTGGCTTTTGCTAGCTTGCCAGTTGCATGATCCTCATCTAGTTGTAACAGTTCTTGCAAGAGCTTCTCCTGGCGCTCCTTGGGGGATAAGACGGTTGGTTTCTTTGCTGTATCCTTGCCGCTGCCAGTCGGCGCTGACTTGCCATGACCTTTCGCCTGACTGGCAGTTACAAGTGCAGCGTTACGCCGTGAGCGATAGAGAGACCAGGTTAGGGCAGCAAGTGCACAGAGCAAAACGACGGCGACAATGAGCCAGATAGTACTCGGGTTGAAGGATGATGCATTGGCGTTTGCGGGCAAAGATAGACCTTCCAGGTGCATTGTTATAGCTTGTTGGGCGGGTAATACGGTCCCTTTGAAGACAAGGTATGAGTGATTGTTGGCGTCAACGACCCCTGCTGCCTTCAATACATTTACGCTGGCGTGCAGATTAGGTGCCACCAGGAAAGAAAGCTGAACCGTAGGATAGATGGTTTCATACTGAAAATCATAGGTCGTGGCAGTATAGGGCAGCTCAAATGAAAAGGAAAACTCATTGGCTCCAGGCAGCAGAGCAGCATCAGAGGCAAAACCACGATCAACCTGAATCACATGATAGCCTGCAAAACCTTTACCCAGTGCAATGTTTTTCGCGCCCTTTGGAAGGGTAAAGCGCAACGCATTTGGCTTGCCCTTACTGGCGTCGAACGAGCCTACATACGCATGATTATTTAGATTCTGAATCGCGAATACTTCAGAGACGCTCAAAACACCGTGCTCTGCCTCTAGCTCCCTTACCAGTACATTAGCCTGGAGAATCGCGATATCGCGCGGATTCTGCGTTGCTTGATAGACTGTCAGAGCAACCTTTTGTGTTGGATTGCTATCCAGCGTGACGACGGAGCTTACATACTGCGCACCCTGGTAGCGAATATAGACTGCATAGCTTAAGGTTTTGTCCGTTGAGAGATTGTTAAAGGAAAAATTGCCTTGCGCATCCGTCTTTGAGGTGCTCAAGTCCTTAGAGTCGCTACCCTGCGCCATCTGTAATGTGACGGTCTGGTTCGCGAGCGGAGCATTTTTATTGCTTCCATCAAGCAATTGTCCATAAATATGACCATTAGCTGTTGTGGCAGCAAAAGCTGGCAGGGCGGTTAGCACAAATAAGAGAGCCAGTGTACCAGTCAGCA
>Ga0302321_100004782_pt1 | contig 11777 bp, 8 predicted proteins | sample Fen_T0_1_FD_202505 | JGI IMG/M metagenome (GOLD analysis project Ga0302321, IMG submission 202505) | Peat permafrost microbial communities from Stordalen Mire near Abisko, Sweden - Fen_T0_1 | ecosystem: Environmental > Terrestrial > Soil > Wetlands > Permafrost | place: Sweden: Abisko...
GGTCGGGGCATAAAGCCCCTCCTACACTCAAGCCATCTGGCCCCACCGGAATTTGAAGACGTTCCCTAATAGTTGCCAAGCGTTGCCCGGCGCGACGGACGTTGAGTCTGGCGGGATATAGCTGAACGCATCACTTGCCGCCGGTCGCCGCGGCGCTGTTCTTCGCCACCCACTTCTCATACTCGGCGCGGGGCATGAATTTCAGCGAGGCCGAGTTGATGCAGTAGCGCAGGCCGGTCGGGCGCGGGCCGTCGTCGAAGACGTGCCCGAGGTGGGCGCCGTCCACGTTGCAGTGCACCTCGACGCGGATCATGCCGTAGCTGACGTCCTCCGTCTGGCCCACCAGCGCCTTTTCGATCGGCTTGGTGAAGCTCGGCCAACCCGTGCCGCTCTCGAACTTGTCCCGGCTGTCAAACAGCGGCGTGTTGCTGCAGACGGAAAAATAGACGCCGTCCGCGTGGTTGTCCCAGTACTCATTCTGGAACGGCGGCTCGGTGCCCTGCTGGCGGGCGACGTGGAACTGTTGCGGCGTGAGCAGCTGCTTCCACTCCGCGTCGGGGCGCTGTACCTTGGTCTTGCTCATGTCGATGACGACGTTCGAGGGCAGGCCGCAGGCGGAGATCTCGCCGGGTTTGCATTGGAGGGCGTCCTTGAAGGTGGGAAGCGGGGTGGATTTCATTTCGGTGGAAAAAAGCGTCACGGCCGTGAGAGCCAGCGTGAGGGCCAGGGGAAGGAGTTGAGTACGCATGCCCCCCTGAGAGTATCCAGCGCGGGCAATTATTCCACCCGCACGTGCAACTTTCCGTCGTGGAACTCGTTGACCAGAGGGGCGCCGGCCTTGACGCCCTGGGCCCGGGACACGGGCCGGCCCTGCGCGTCGCGCACGAGGGCGTAGCCGCGCTTGAGCACGGACTGCGGGCTGGCGGATTCCAGCCGTTTCCAGAGGGACAGCAGCCGGTGGGACTCCTGCTGCACGCGTTTCTCCGGGGAGGCCGAGGCCAGCCGGGCCCGGGCGGTGCCGAGCGCCTCGCGCCGGAGCTGGACCGAGGCCCGGAGCGCGGAGCCGAGGCGGTTGCGCAGGTCGTCCAGCCGGAGATGGCCTTGCTCGATGCCCGCGGCCGGCGAAAGCAGCCGCAGCCGGCTGCGCGCGTGGTCGAGCTTCTCCCGCCCCTGGGCGACGGCGAGGTCGAGCGATTCCACCAGGCCCTCGGCCGCGCGCGCGACGCGCTCCGTCGCGGCGAGATAATTGCTCGAGATCAGCTCGGCGGCCCCGCTGGGCGTCTCGGCCCGCACGTCGGCGGCGAAGTCGCACAGCGTGAAATCGATCTCGTGGCCGACGGCGGAGATGACCGGCACGGCGCAGGCGGCGACCGCGCGCACCAACGGCTCCTCGTTGAAGGCCCAGAGGTCCTCGATGCTGCCGCCGCCGCGGCCGATGACGAGCAGGTCGAAGATTTCCAACGCCTCGGCTGCCTGCAGCATCGCGACGAGCTCGGCCGCGGCGCCCTCGCCCTGCACCTTGGCCGGCAACACCACCAGCCGGCCAGTCCAGCCCCGGCGCGACAGGATCCGGATGAAATCCTGCACCGCCGCGCCGGTGGGCGACGTGATGAACCCGACGGAACGCGGCAAGAGCGGCAGCGGTTGCTTCTGTTCCGGGGCGAACAACCCCTCGGCGGCCAGCCGCTGCTTGAGCCGTTCCAGTTCCTGCTGGAGCCGGCCGGCGCCGTGCTCGATCAGGGCGCGCGTGATGAACTGGTACTGGCCGCGCGCCTCGTAGACGTCCACCTCACCATAGGCCAGCACCGCCAGGCCGTCGCGGAGCTTCACGCTCTGCCGGGTCGCGTCGCCGCGGAACAACACGCACGCGAGCTGGGCCCCGGCGTCCTTCAGGGAAAAATAGACGTGGCCGCTGGCCTGCACGCGGAGGTTGGACACCTCGCCGCGCACCCAGCCCGGCGGCACCCCGCCCTTGAGCACCTCCTTCACGCGGCGCGTAAATTCCGTGACCGTCTGGATCCGGCCGGCGTCGGGGAGCGTGTCATCCGCCTTCTTCACGGCGTCTGCTTGCGGCTGTAATGTTTCCGCACCAGGTGCGTGCCCACCAGCAGGACGACGATCGCGCTGAGGCCGTAGAAGACCATCTTGCCCCGGCCGTGCAGGAGCGCCTCGCCGAAGACGACAAACGCGGCGTTAAGCGGGCCCTGGAGCACGATCGAAAGCAGCAGATAGCGGCCGAAATTGGCGCGGGCGAGGCCGAGCAGGTAGTTCTGCACGGGAAACGGAATGCCCGGGGTCACGCGCAACAGCACGATCAGGTCGGTCTCGTCGCCCGGTTGCACCTGCGGAACCTTGTAGCCCAGCCGGCCCAGCAGCACCACCAGCACCGGCCGCAGCACGCGGCTGGCCAGCCAGTAGGCCAGCGCCATGTTGAAGAACATCGCGAGCGAGGCGAAGAGGACGACCAGGCCCATGCCCAGCTGGGCCCCGAACAACGAACCCGCCGTGAGCGAGAACGCCATCTGCGGCGCCCCGACCGCCGGCAGCACCGCCATCGCGAGGAAAAACACCACCGGACCGGCGCCGCGGACGAGCGCGAGTCCCTGCTCAACCGCCCCCTTCAGGTCGTAGCCGCGCGCGACCAGGCCGGCCCCGACCAGGAGCACGAGAGCCACGGCGCCGACCTTGACCAGGCGGAGGCGGCGTTGGGCGGCGGTCATTCCGGCGGGAGCGGCTGGTTCGGTCATCGACTGACGATGCCCCGGCGGCTTCGCCCGCGTCAAGGGCGGACGGGGAAAGTTGGCTGGCCAGCGCGGGGCGAACGAGCAATCTCACCGGCAGCTGATGTGGGACCTCCGCCAAATACCGTTGCCCCTTGCCACCCTTCCCTCCGCCACGTCCCTCACCGGCTGGGCGCTGTTGTTGGGGGCGATGGCCTGGAGCCTGTGGGGCGATCAATCAGGAAAAAATTCCGCTGCCGCCCGCCGGGGCTGGTGGCTGCTGCTGGCCGGGGTGTTGGTGGCCTGCCGCTGGCCGCTGATTGTCTTGCCGCATGAATTGTATCCCGATGAAAGCCAGATGCTCGCCGGCGCGCTCACGCTGCGCCACGACCCGGTGTTCTGGCGCTCGGTTGATGGCGGCACGGCCGGGCCGTTGGACTACTACGCGCTCCTGCCGGCCACATTCTTTCCCGGCACCACGGGTTATGCCGCCACCCGGCTGACGGCCGTCCTGCTGCTCTGGGGCACGCTGGTTGCCGCCGGGGAGACCCTCGCCCTCATCACCAGCCGGCGCGTGGCGCAGGTGGCGGTGCTGCCGGCCGTGGCGTTCGAGGCGTTCACCACCAGCCCGGAACTTGTCCACTATTCCACCGAGCTGTTGCCCGCCGGCCTGCTTGCACTGGCGGTGTTCGCGATCCTGCGGCAGACCCTGCGGTCCTCGCGCGGCAACCTGTGGATCGCCGCGCTGCTGCTGGGCGCCGTGCCCTTCGCCAAGCTCCAGGCGGCCCCCATCGCCGCCACCCTGGGCCTGTTTCTTGTCGTCCATGAAACCCGGGCCGGACGGTTTCGGCACATCGGGCTGCTGGCCGGCGTGGCGCTGCTGCCCACCCTGTTGGTCACCGCGATGGTCACGCTCACGGGCCAGGCCGAGCACATGCTCATCCCTTATTTCCTGCAAAACTCGGTCTATGCCCAGACGGGGCGCCTGGCGCCGGGCCAAGTCCTCGTCCAGCTGGGCGAACAGTCAGTCACCAACGGCTACCACGCCCTCTGGTTCGGCGGCAGCGTGGCCTTTTCCATCGGAGCGATCGGGTTTGCCCGCCAGGTCCGCGGCCCGCTCCGACACGGTGCGTTCGCCGCGGCCGGACTGCTGGTGGTGACGACCTTCATCATCCTCTCGCCCGGGCGACCTTATCATCACTACCTGAATTTCCTCACGCTGCCGGTAACCTTGCTCGGCGGGGTCGCCCTGGGTCTCGCCGGGCAGGCCCGGGCGGACCGCGCCAGATTGGTCCTCGGGGTTTTCCTGGCCTGCACCTTGCTGCCACAACTCGCGCTGCGGGCCTCGTCCCGGCCGGACCCCTTTGACTATTACAACTCCACGGTATCGGCGCGCGGACCGGCCCACCGCGCACTCGTGGCACGGATCAAGAGCCTGTCGACGCCGGGCGACTCGCTGGGCCTCTGGGGCTGGCGTTCCTCCCTCTACATCGAGTCCGGACTGTATCAGGCCACACGACTGGCACACCCCGAGGCGCTGCTGGTGGCCGGACCGTGGCAGAAATTCTACCTGCGCCGCTACTATGACGACCTGGTCGCCGCCTACCCTTCGGTGATCGTCGATGCGACCGGGCCGGGAAATTTCCGGTTCGAGTCCCGCTCCGCCGGACTCGAAATATATCCCCTGCTCTTCGCGTGGGTGTCCGCGCATTATTCCTGCGTCGGGGAGTTCGATGGCACCCGGCTGTACGTGCGCCGGGACCGGCTGCCGGCCACCCCCTGAGGCCGCCGGGCCGCGGTTCAGATCAGGCTCGCACGTCCCAGCCGCGCTGGCTGTCATCACCCGTCGCGCATGAGTCCCCTTTCCCCCGATCCCCTTCGCCTGCCGGCCCGAATCCTGTCGGTGGGCGGGCTGGCCGCGCTGGCGGCCCTGACGCTCGTGGACCGCGGGGCCACGCGGATGTTTGCCACGCCGTGGATCTTTGCCCTGGCCGGTATGGTGGTGGTTCCGCCCCTCCTCTGCCTGTTCCGCCTGGTGAGCCCGACCCAGCCGCTCCGGCTGCCGGCGACCGGCTGGCGGCTGCTGGCCGCCGCCACCATCATCGTCCCGGTGGTCAGCGCGCTGGCCAGTCCCTATCGCGGGCCGGCCCTGCTCAACGCCGCCGGCCCGGTCGCGGCGGCCAGCCTGTTCTTGCTGCTGCACGACTGGCTGCAGCGGGACCCGGAGCGGAACCGGCTCTGCCTCGGGCAATGGCTGGCGGTGGCCGCCGGGGCCGTCACCCTCATCGTCTCCTGCTACTGGCTGCACGATCTCACGTCGTTGACCCGCACCGAGCTGCTTTCCGCGGATTTGTTTGAGGGGCGCAACGCGCATCCGCTCGGCCATTCCAACTACACCGCCGGGCTCATGCTGCTGGGCCTGCCCTGGCTCACCCTCCTGGCGGGGCGCGCCCGCGGGCCGCTCCGCGCCACCGCCATCATTGCGATCGCCCTGACGCTGCTGAATCTTTTCCTGAGCGGCAGCCGCGGCGGTCTGCTCGGGCTGGCGGTGCTCGGCGTCGCCGGCGCCGCCGCGGCCGGACTCGGCTGGAAACGGTTTGCCCTGCTGGCGACCGGCCTGGTCGCGCTCGCGGTCGGGCTCGCGCTGGCCAACCCGCGCATTCGTTCCCTGCTCGGGCCCGCGGATCCGCACGCCGCCCCGAATCTCAGCACGGTGCAACGCACCGCCATGTTCGCCGGCGGGTTGAAGATGGGCGCGGACCGGCCCCTGCTGGGCTGGGGCCCGGGCACCACGCCACTCGCGTACCCGCGTTATCGCGCGACCCTCGACGGCGGCGTCGAGAACGCCCTCCAGCTGCACAGCACGCCGGTCCAGCTCTGGGCGGAAACCGGCGCCGCCGGCCTGCTGGCCGCGCTGCTTTTTGGTGGGCTGGCGGCCTGGCACTGGCGGCGCGCGCCCGCGGCGGCCGTGACGCTCGCCGGGTACGGCGGGTTGGCGCTGACCGACCACCAGCTCGATGTGCCGGTCTTTGCCGCCGCCCTCGCCGCCCTAGCCGCCATGCTCGCCACTCCCGCGGCGGCCCCGACCGCGCCGCGCCCGCGACTGGGTTTCATTTTGCTTTTGCTGGTGGCCGGCGGCCTGATCGTCGGACTCGGCACCCGTGACCGCGCCCCGCTGCTCAACACCGCGGCGCTGACCCTGGCGAAGGATCCGGCCCAACACGACCGGGCCGTGGCCCTGCTCCACCGCTCGCTCGCCCTCAACCCCGACCAGGAAATCGCCCACTTCAACCTCGGGTGGCTGCGGCTCGTGCCGGACCCCGCCGCCGCGGAAAAACATTTCCTCGCCGCGGCTCAGCTCGTGCCGGACAAGGGCGGGGTTTATTTCGGCCTCGGGCTCGCCCGGCTGAACCAAGGCCACCGGGCTGCCGCCGCCCGCGCCTTCGCCCTCGAATGTGTCAACGACCCGCGCTTCCTCGCGTCGCCGTGGTGGACGGTGCCGGAGATCGCGGCGCTGCGCGACGCGACCGCGATCGAGTATGACCGGCTGTTGACGGTCAGTCAGGCCTGGGGGGAGAACCTTCGCGTCAATCCGTGGTGGGTCCGGCCGGCGGAGCGACTCCGCTCCCTTTCCCCGCGCCTCGGCCACGTCTCGCCCGGCCCGGAAGTAAACTATCGCCGCGAGCGCATCGGCTACCCCGTGCTCATGCGCAATTCCGACCTCGCCCCGCCGTTTGATCTCTACGATGTGCGCGAGGATCCGCGTTTCCCCGCCTCCGTCCCGTTTCCGCTGCCGGACAAGGGCTGGCTGCCGGCCCCGGTGCTGCTCAAGCTGCTCGACGCCGCCCCCGCGGTTCGCCAGTAAATCCCCATGTCCGGCGCGACCACCAATCCCCTGCGCGAAACCACGCTCCCCGCCGCCCTGCTGGCCGGTGACACGGTCATCGCCTTCGCGGGCCTGACGCTGGGCTACTGGTTGCGCTACAATTCGGTCCTGGGCGCGCTGGGGCTCGACGTGCCCAACGCCCGCTTCGACAATTACCTGCCCCTGTTGCTCGTGGGCGTGGTGTTCCTGGTCGGCGCCTTCGCCCAGCAGGGACTCTATGATGGCCGCATGCTGCTGCGGAAACAGCACAGCCTGAACCTGCTCGCCCGGGGCACGGTCTTCTGGGTCGCGGTCTATCTCGCGTTCTCCCTCGTGATCAAGTTCGACCCGCCGATCTCGCGGCTCTTTGTCGTGATCGCCGGGGTGGTCACCCTGGTGCTGCTGGGGCTCTGGCGGGAGATCTTCTACCGGGTGATCACCAGCACCGCGCTGCTGCCGCGGTTGCAGCAGCGCGTCGCCCTGCTCGGCTGGAACGTCGCGGCGCAGGGCCTGGTGCGGGAGGTGCAGAAAAGCCGCGCCCACCCCTACACCATCGTGGGGAGCATCGACGACGGCACCCACCCGCCGATGAACCCGCTCCGCGGCCTCGGCTCGGTCAACGAACTGGGCACGATCCTGCGCGAGGAGGAAATCGACGTGCTCATCGCCGCCCACCTCGACATCCCGGCGGAAAAGCTGCGCGCCATCACCGCCGTCTGCGAACAGTCCTATGTCGAGTGGAAGATCGTGCCGGCAGCCTTTCCGATTTTCCTCACCGGCCTGCGGCTCCAGACCGTCGGCAGCATCCCCGTGATTGGCGTGGAGGACCTGGCGATCTCCCGCCTGTTCAACCGTGCCGCCAAGCGCCTGGTCGACCTGGCCGGCGCCCTCGTCGGCCTGGTGGTTTCCGCGCCGGTCATCGCCGTCCTGGCCGCATGGATCAAGGCCGAGTCGCCCGCCGGGCCCGTTTTTTTCCGGCAGACCCGCATCGGCGCCGGGCACCGCGAGTTCACCCTCTACAAGCTCCGTTCCATGCGGCCCGACGCCGCCGCGAGCGACGCGGAGAACCAGAGCACCAAGCCGGGCGACCCGCGCCTGCTGCGCATCGGCGCCTTCCTCCGCCGCTGGAACCTCGACGAGCTGCCGCAATATTGGAACGTGCTGCTCGGCGACATGAGCCTCGTCGGCCCGCGTCCCGAGCGCCCGCACCACGTCGACCAGCTGGCCACCGTCATCCCGCATTACCTGCCCCGCCATCTGGTGAACCCCGGCATGACCGGCTGGGCGCAGGTCAACGGCCTGCGCGGCGACACCGACCTCGCCGAGCGCATCCGCTACGACATCTACTACATCGAGAACTGGTCGCTCTGGTTCGACTGCCAGATCCTGCTGCTGACCTTTGTGCGCTGGCGGAATCCGTCGTAGGCCGATTTACCTCCCGCCAGGATCCCCCCGGTCACCCCGGCCGACGGAAGGGAATCTTGAAAACTGAAAATCGTGAAATCGGAAATCTTGAAATTGTTTCAGAAATCTCTCCGAGATTTCACGATTTAGGATTTCACGATTTTCAGTTTTCAAGATGGGTCTTGGTATGACGCCCTAGCGCCCCAGCAAGCCCCGCACCCCGCGCGACAGCGGGCCCACCGGTTGGTCCGGCTGCAACGACGGCGGCAGGGCTCCCTGCAGCCGCGGATCCCGCAGCACCCCGCGGACCGAATCCAGATTCGGGTGCGGCACGAGCAGGCGCGGCTGGCGGGCAAAAACCGCCGCGTCCCCCGTCCGCTGAAATTCCCGCATCAGCCGCACCGGGGCCTCCCGGTCGCGGGCGCGGGGCAGAATCACGCCCCGGACCACCTCGGCGGACAGGCCCAGCCATCCGATCAAAAGAAACGCGCCCCAGGCCGCCGCCACGAGCCGCCCGCTGGCCTGCCACCGGGGCCGGGCGGCGCGGGCCAGCTGGAACGCGCACCACGCATTGGCCAGCGGCAGGAGCACGATGAAATCAACGTAACGCGAGGGCACACCCGCGGCGAACTCGGCCCCTCCGCCCCGCGACCACGCCGCCGCCAGTGCGACGAGCAGCGCCCAGCCGGCCAGTAACAGGACAAAATTCTCGCCCACGACGGGCGCGCGCCGCGGCCCCAGCCGGCCACCCAGCACCGCGGCCAGGGGCAGGTTCAAAATAACCGCGACCCACGGCCCACCGGCATGCGGCCAGCCCAGCATCCGGATGAACGCCGCCAGAAATTGCCCCGGCGATCCCGCCGCCAGCGCCGCATGCCCGGCCACGGGTTGGTGCAGCGCCCACGCCGCCGCCAGCAGGACGACCAGGGCGACGGCGTCGCGGACCCGCGCCCGGCCTTCGCGCCACCGCAAGGCCCGCCCGCCCGCCAGCGCCACCGGCACCAGCAATCCCGGACCCATCGCCAGCAGCGCGGCTCCCGCCGCCAGCCAGCCCGCGACCGCGCGGCCGGTGGAAACCGCGGGCGCCGCCAGCAGCGCGAACGCCGCGAGGGCGAACAGCACGGCGAAATACACCTGCGATTGAAACCCCCAGAGCGCGTTGTGCCAGCCGGCCAGGGGCAGGCTGAACAAGGTGACGACCGCGGCAATGAACCAGCTGAAGCGCGGGCCAATCCCGCGCCCCAATTCCCTGGCCAGCAGGGCCGCGATGGCGGCATGCAGCAGCGCGCCCACGGCCATTTGCACCAGCGGGTCCCACTGGCCGTTGAGCCAGAACAGGCCGCGGTTCAGGAGCTGCGTCCAGAAGATGCGGTGCTCATTGTGCGGCTGAAAGAGCACCCCGGCGCGGGCCGTCCCGTCGCGCAGCGCCGGATAGAGTCCGTGGCCCTCGGCGTCCCACTGGTCCTGGAAGGGAATGTCGGTGCCGGCCGCCGCCACCAGCCAGAGCTGGGCCGCCAGCACGAGGCCAAAGACCCCGGCGGGCAAAAACCAGCGCGCCCGAACGGCCGGTGGCTCGCCACTCATACCGGCCGCACGGCGCGGTGACCGCGCCCTTTCGCGCGCAGCAGGGCGACGCGTTTCCAGAGCCCGAACATCGCGCGCCACTTGGCCCGCGCGAACGCCGACGTCCCGAAGTGCTTGAGGTAGACATCGCGGTTGGCGTCGAAGATCGCGGTCGACATCCGGTCAAAATCCCGGGCCACGCTCACGCCCTTCAGATGCGTGAGGGTCACCCGGCCGTCGTAGACGATCTTGAATCCGGCGCGCGCCACCCGGATGCACAGGTCGAGATCATCGCCGTACATGAAGAACGCCTCGTCGAACTGGCCGGTCCGCTCAAGCAGCGCGCGCCGGCCGAGCATGAAGGCCCCGTTGATCGCGCCGACCTCGTAGGTCCCGTCCATCGGCCGGTGCGTGAGGTTGTAGCCCGCGAACAGCGCGCGGCCGGGAAAGGCGGCCGCCAGCCCGCTGGCCCGGCAAAAGCCGTCCCACAGCGTCGGGATGGAGCGGCGGCAGGCGAGATCCATGCTGCCGTCGGCCAGTTCCAGCCGCGGGGAGATCAGGCCCAGGTCCGGCTCCGCCCGCACGCGCCGCACGCAGTGTTCCAGCGCGGCCGCATTGGCGACCGTGTCGGGATTGAGGAACAGCACGCACTCGCCGGTCGTGGCGCGATAGCCCAGGTTGTTGGCCCGGCCAAAGCCCGCGTTGGTGCCGGGCTCGATGAGCCGGACGGCCGGGAACTCGCGCGCCAGCCACGCGGCCACGCCGTCCCCCGGCGAGTTGTTGACGACGCAGACCTCGACCGGCCGGCCCAGCAGTTCCCGCGGCAGCGAGCCCAGGCACGCCGGCAGCTCAGGGCGCGATTGGTAGGCAACGATGATGATGGAAAGGATGGGCCCGGGGCCTGACATTCACTCCAGCTTGTCCCCCGGGTCGCCGACCGCAACGCTGGGAATCAAGAGCCGGCCGCAGACTAATCCTCGCCAGCCCGCCCTCTCCCTTGCTCTACTTGCCCCGCGCCCCGCCATGGAATCACGGTCGAAATCCCCCGTCCCCACGCCCAGCGGGGAATCCCGCCGGCGGCTGCTGGTGATCCCGGCGGTGGCGCTCGTGCTCTTTGTCGCCCTGGCCAATTGCGGGCAGGCTTTTGTCTTTCCACTCGAACTGGAGCTCCGGGAGGGAACCTCGTGGCTGTATGTCCTCGCAGCCCGGGCCGGCGTCCCGCTCTACGACCACCAGCAGGTGGTTTTCTTGAACATGAACCACGGGCCACTGGACCCTCTGCTCAAGCATCTCCTGGCCATGATTTTTCCCTTGCTCAGCCCGGCCATGGTCACGCGCTTCTTTGTGCTGCTGCTCCCGTTCGGCCTGTGGCTCGCCCTGACCCGCGCCGGCCGGCCCGGCAAGGCCGCCGCGCTGCTGTGGGGCTTCGGGCTCTATCTTTTCCTGCTCGGGCTGCAGCCGCCCAATTTCCTCGTGGGGCGCTCGGACCCGACCGCACTTTTCCTGCTGGCCCTCCTGCTGTGGCTCGCCGCCTCGCCGCTGCACCGGCCCGAGGCTACCGCCCGCCGCCGGTTTCTCGGGGCCGTGCTGACCGGCCTCGCCGGGGCGGCGGTGCTGCTGACCAACTGGCGCTTCGCCCCGGCCGTGGCGGTGGTGCTGGCGGCGTTCGCGCTCGAACGCGGAATCGCGGCCGCGCCCGCCCGGCGCTGGCGGTCGCTCGGGCTCCACGTGGGCGGGCTCGCGCTGGCCGGCGGCGGTTTGTTCCTGGTCATCCTGCTCACGGTTTTCCACGGGGACGGGACGCTGTATTACCGGCACTTTTTCGGTTTTTTCTCGGCAGACAGCGGCTGGGGCGCGCTGCGCACCGGCGATTTCCAGCTCCTCCCCCTCGCTTTGGTGGCGGCGCACTGGCAGATGCACCTGCTGGCGCTGGTGGCCGTTCTGGTGGGGCTGGGTTATCCCTCCCCGCATGTGCCGCGAAAAATCCAGCTGCTCGGCTGGCTCCCGCTGCTCGGCCTGCTCTGGCTGAGCAGCTGTGCCGCGTATTTCCTCAATCGCTCCGGCGGCGGCCTCTGGTATTTCGGGTCGTTCTATGTGCTGCTGGCGTTCCACCTGGCCCGGTCGGTCGGCTGGGATCGGATTGATTTTCCATGGCTGCGCGAGCTGGTTTGCGCTGGTCTCTTCTGCGCCCTGCCCTGGCGGACAACCATGCAGCAAGCGGCGCA
>Ga0302321_100004785_pt1 | contig 11775 bp, 11 predicted proteins | sample Fen_T0_1_FD_202505 | JGI IMG/M metagenome (GOLD analysis project Ga0302321, IMG submission 202505) | Peat permafrost microbial communities from Stordalen Mire near Abisko, Sweden - Fen_T0_1 | ecosystem: Environmental > Terrestrial > Soil > Wetlands > Permafrost | place: Sweden: Abisko...
GAACTAAACAAATTTGGAATAAAACTTTTGCGCTTCACTAATGATCAGGTTATTTACAAAAGTGAGTGGGTAATCTCTCGTATTCAATTGTTAATAACTGAATTAATCCCGCCTAAGCGGGAGCAGGGGGGCAAAAAACAAGGATAGATAAGTCTGCAGGGGGGTAAAAAACAAGGGAAGAAAAGTCTGCTGGGGGATAAGAAGGAAAGAAATACTGAGTTAGGATTAATACTATTTAATATTCAGATTCTTACTGAAGTACTCAATGGTCTTCCTCAGCCCGGTTTCAAGATCCACCTTTGGTGCCCAATTCAGTTGTTTCTTCGCAAGTGTAATATCTGGTTTACGTTGTTTCGGATCGTCCTGTGGAAGAGGGAGATAAATAATTTTTGACTTTGACCCGGTCATCTTTATCACCATTTCAGCAAGCGAACTGATGGTGAACTCAACCGGGTTTCCGAGATTTACCGGGCCAATAAAACTATCAGGGGTATCCATAAGTTTTACAAATCCGTCGAGTAGATCGTCAACATACTGGAAACTTCTGGTATGAGTTCCATCGCCGTAAATTGTTATGTCGCTTCCTTTCAGAGCCTGTACTATAAAATTCGAAACCACCCGTCCATCGTTGGCATTCATCTTCGGGCCGTAAGTGTTAAATATTCTTGCAATTTTAATTCTGACCTTATTCTGTTCATGGTAATTCATAAACAGAGTTTCTGCACATCTTTTCCCTTCATCATAACAGGCTCTTGGTCCGAGAGGGTTGACATTTCCCCAGTAACCTTCATGCTGGGGGTGTACTTCGGGGTCTCCATATATCTCGCTGGTTGATGCCTGCAGGATCTTCGATTTTGTCCTTTTGGCTAAACCCAGAGTATTGATGGCTCCCATAACTGAAGTCTTTATCGTTTTGATACCATTATACTGGTAGTGAACAGGTGAGGCAGGACAGGCAAGGTTATAGATCTCATCAGTTTCCACAAAAAGGGGCATGGTAACATCATGCCGTATAAGTTCAAAGTACGGGTTATCAAGCAAATGGACGATGTTCCTTTTTGAGCCGGTGAAATAATTATCGAGACAGATAACTTCATGTCCCATATTGAGTAACTTCTCGCATAAGTGCGATCCGATAAACCCGGCTCCCCCGGTTACGAGAATTCGTTTCATTTTAAAAATATTAAACACAAATATAATGAAAGAGTTTTAGTAAAAGTAATTAAATGAATGGGAGAGGGGGTGACTTGGAGAGGGGGAGAAAAGGAGAAGAGGAGAGAGGGAGAATAGGAGAAAAAAACGGGAGTGTTCAATAAATTGTGTCATTTTGTTTTTCAGGTAGTTTTTTTTAAATTTGTTTTCGTCGCTGCTTAAACATTTATTATGAAAATCTTAAGATCACACAAAGAACTTATTGTTTATCAATTGGCATTTACAACGTCTATGGAAATCTACCATTTTAGTAAGTCTTTCCCAAAAGAGGAAGTGTATTCTTTGACGTCACAAATCAGAAGAAGTTCTCGATCTGTGTCAGCGAATATTTCCGAAGCTTTTAGAAAAAGGAGGTATGAAAAGGCCTTTGTATCTAAATTATCTGATTCCGAAGCTGAAGCTGCAGAAACTCAAGTATGGTTGGATTATTCTCTTGCATGCGGATATATTACCGAGTCTCAGCATCAAAAATTATTTAATGATTATGATAACATTCTGGGTAAAATTGTAAATATGATGAATCAACCAGAAAAATGGAGTGTTTAAGTCTCCCTTTCTCCCAGTCTCCCCTTCTAGTTTTTAGAAACTAAGATTTTTAAGACCACCTCATCAATATCAATCTCCATTACATTTTCGCCTGTGACATTCTCTGCCAGACTCACTGATGTTGCAAGTGTCTGTGAACCAATATAATCAGCATGACGGGTTACTGCTTCCCTAACAAAATCATTATCTTCGATGAGTACAGTTATCTTATCAGTTACTTCGAATCCGGTTTCTTTACGAATATTCTGTATCCTGTTAACAAATTCACGTGCAATACCTTCATAACGTAGATCATCTGAAATAGTAATGTCGAGAGCAACAGTCAGTTTTCCCTCATTGGCAACCTGCCAGCCGGGGATATCTTCGGAGATGATCTCAACATCTTCTGTTGTCAGAACAATCTGCTGTCCGTTTATAGTGCATGGATGATTCCCATTAGCCTCAAAAGCAATTATTTCCGAAGCAGTGAGAGCAGAGATTGTATTGCTTATCTCTTTCATCAGTTTGCCGTAACGGGGACCGAGGGCTTTGAAATTTGGTTTTATCTTTTTAACCAGGACAGAAGCCGTATCATCAATATATTCAACCTCTTTGACATTAACCTCGGCAAGTATCAGGTCTTTAACTGCCTCAAACTTTTCTTTGAAAAATTTATCAGGAACCGGAACCATAATTCTTGCGAGTGGCTGACGTACTTTGATACTTACTTTTCTTCGCAGACCGAGAATCATCGACGAAACTTTCTGGGCAATATCCATTCTTTCTTCGAGAGCTTTATCTATGAGCTTTATGTCATATTCAGGGAAAAGAGCAAGGTGAACCGAGTTTTCTTTATATCTGCCGGTTGAGGCATTCAGATCGATGAACAGTCGTTCCATATAAAACGGAGAGATAGGGGCGGCAAGCTGGCTTACTTTTTCAAGGCAGGTATAAAGTGTCTGGTAAGCAGAAAGTTTGTCTTTATCGTATTCCCCTCCCCAGTAACGTTTCCGGTTAAGACGCACATACCAGTTGCTGAGGTTTTCTGTTACAAAATCCTGTATAGCACGTCCGGCACGCGTTAAGTCATAGTCGTTATAACAATCAGTAACTTCTTTAATCAGAGAGTTCAGAAGTGAAATGATCCAGCGATCTATCTCAGGTCTTTCATTTACCTGGATCTCCTTCTCTGCATATCTGAAGTTATCAACATTGGCATAGAGAGAGAAGAATGAATAAGTATTATATAAGGTTCCGAAGAATTTACGCTTTACTTCATCAACTCCGGAAATATCAAACTTAAGGTTATCCCATGGCTGGGCATTGGTTATCATGTACCAGCGAAGAGGGTCGGACCCGTACTCTTCAATAGCGATAAAAGGGTCAACTGCATTTCCCAATCGCTTCGACATCTTATTTCCGTTCTTGTCGAGAACCAGTCCGTTAGAAATAATATTTTTAAAAGCCACTGAATCTGAGATCATTGTAGCAATTGCATGAAGAGTAAAGAACCAGCCTCTTGTCTGATCGACCCCTTCAGCAATATAATCGGCAGGGAACAACTCACTGAAATTATCCTTATTCTCGAACGGATAGTGAGCCTGGGCATAAGGCATAGCACCCGAATCGAACCAAACGTCAATAAGATCAGGTTCCCGGAACATTTTTTTACCTGTTTCGCTTACCAGGAATATATCATCGACAAATGGACGATGAAGGTCGAACTTCTCATAGTTCTCCTTTGAATTATCTCCTTCAGAAAATTTTGCAAGCGGATTATTTTTCATGAATCCGGCTTTTATTGATTTTTCAATCTCTGCTTTAAGTTCATTTGCCGAGCCGATACATTTTTCTTCTTTTCTGTCTTCAGACACCCAGATAGGAAGAGGTGTTCCCCAGAATCGCGACCGTGATAAGTTCCAGTCAACCAGATTTTCGAGCCATTTCCCAAATCTGCCTGTTCCTGTTGATTGTGGTTTCCAGTTAATGGTATTGTTAAGCTCAATCATTCGATCGCGGAAGGCTGTGGTGCGGATAAACCAGGCATCGAGCGGGTAGTAGAGTACCGGCTTGTCGGTTCTCCAGCAATGCGGATAACTATGAATGTGCTTCTCTATCCTGAAAACTTTTCCCTGTTGTTTCAACATAACTGCAATTTCCACATCAAGGGTTTCTGCATCCGAAGCGAGGGTTACATCGTATTCATTTTTTACTGCATGCGCCTCGTATCCTGCATATGTTTTTATATTGACATTCTGTTTTACAAATAACTCATCAAGATCGGCAATTGGCACCATAAATCCCCTTCTGTCGACCATAGGACCAGTTGTGCCATCTTTTCTCTTTACAAGAAGCGGTGGCACTCCGTTTTCTTTTCCGACACGATAGTCGTCGGCACCAAACGTAGGAGCAATGTGAACGATACCCGTACCATCTTCTGTTGTAACAAAATCGCCGGTTAAAACGCGGAATGCCCCTTCCCCGGGATTAATCCAATCGATAAGCTGGGTATAGTTGATTCCCTTCAGCTCTTCTCCGCTGAATTCCCCGGACACTCTGAACGGGATCTTTTTGCCTCCCGGATTATATTCTCCAAAATCAAGCCCCGCATTAGCTTCAGGGAAGAGTGAGTTGAGCAGTTCTTTGGCGATTATAACTGTTATCGGTTCGCCTGAATATGGGTTGAAACTTCTAACTTTAATATAAGTGATATCTTTTCCTACAGCCAGAGCAGTGTTTGATGGAAGTGTCCATGGAGTTGTTGTCCAGGCCATCATGTGAATATCGGCAGTATCAGTATTGTTATAGAGGAATTCCGATTTTTTATCCCTGATAAGTTTAAAGAGTGCAATACAGGTTGTGTCTTTTACATCACGGTAACAGCCAGGAAGATTAAGTTCGTGAGAGCTCAGTCCCGTTCCTGCCGCAGGGGAATATGGTTGTATAGTATAGCCCTGATAAAGGAATCCTTTTGTATATAGTTCTTTCAGAAGCCACCACAATGTTTCGATATAGCGATTATCGTAAGTAATATACGGATGATCCATATTTACCCAATAACCCATTTTTCGGGTGAGGTCCTCCCAGAGATCTGTGTATTTCATTACATCAGTCCGGCAGGCCTTGTTGAAATCCTCAACTGAGATATATTTATGTGACGATTTATTACCGATATCTTCCTTTGTGATGCCAAGAGCTTTTTCAACCTGAAGTTCAACGGGCAGACCATGGGTGTCCCAGCCGGCCTTTCGTTTTACCTCATATCCCGATTGGGTTTTAAAACGGCAGATTGCATCTTTGATTGTCCGGGCCATAACATGATGAATTCCCGGAATTCCGTTAGCTGAAGGTGGCCCTTCATAGAAAACAAATTCACCTTTCCCGTTAACCTCACGTATGCTTTTATGAAAAGTATCATTCTCATCCCATATTTTAAGGATGTCTTTATTTACCTGCGACAGATCAAGACCTTTATATTCAGGAAACCGTTTCCCCATTGTATCAGTTAGTTATTATAGTTTGTGTTATCAGAAAAATTCGGTCAAAGATAGTAAATTATAGTATAAAATGAGTGGGAGAATGGGAGAACAGGGGAAAAGGAGATTATTGGCAAAGAGATGTTTTACTACCTGTCAGTTTGTCTCTATACCCTTCTGCCAGCTTACTCCCCGTAAGTTTACCCCCCCTGCCCCCCGGTTTTTACCCCCCAACCCCTCCAAAGGGGGGCTAATGGCTGCGTATGTAACTGAATTACTTATTTTTACCACTACCATTCAAAAAACCTTCCGGCTTTTTTGCCCTCGGTTTATACCCACTAACCCTTTGGGCTATTGGCTGAATATTATGGGGATTTAGGGTGTTTGAAAGGGCGAAATCCATTAACCTAGAAGTGTGTAAATGGCATATAACCAACAACATAAATCGCATTACAAGAACTGTTCTAGCCCCCCTTGGCGGGGTTGGGGGGTAAAAAAGCAGGGATTGGCAGGAAGATTAAGGGTATGAAGAAAAAACAAATGCAGACTTTAAACTAGCCTGGATTAAATATTCCCGCGTAATAAATATTTATCTTTGTTTTCTTAATAAATCAGCTTCTATAATGAAACGCCTTGTCATACTAACCGGTGCAGGAATGAGTTCCGAAAGCGGAATCAAAACTTTCCGTGATTCAGGAGGTTTATGGGAAGAATATGAAGTAGCTGAAGTGGCTACTCCCCAGGCATGGGTGAAGAACAGAGATCTGGTACTCAGGTTTTATAATGAACGAAGGAGACAACTTGCTGAGTGTAACCCTAATGAGGGACATATTGGACTCGCAAAACTTGAGAAGAATTTTGATGTCAGTATAATAACACAAAACATTGATGATCTTCACGAAAGGGCAGGAAGCTCAAATATTTTACATCTTCATGGAGAGCTTACCATAGCCAGAAGCTCCAAAGATCCTTCATTGTTATATAAAATCGGATATAAAGATATTAATCCGGGTGATAAATGTGAAAAAGGAAGTCAGCTCAGACCTCATATTGTTTGGTTTGGGGAGGAGGTGCCTACGTTGGATGATGCAGTGAATATTGCTGCTGAGGCAGATATCTTTGTTGTAATCGGATCGTCACTGAATGTTTACCCGGCAGCAGGACTTATCAATTACGCTCCAAAGAAAGCCTCTCTCTGGCTTATTGATCCTAAGGATGTTGCAGTGCCTGTTAACAGAAATGTTGTAGTGATAAAAGAAAAAGCATCCAATGGGGTAGCCATTTTAACCGAACAACTGTTTAAACAATATGGAATCACGAAATAGAAAAATTGTACTTGCAATTACCGGTGCCAGTGGTTCGGTATATGCTTTAAAACTCCTTGAGAAACTCGGGAAGGTAAAAACTCCTCCGGAAGAGGTTGCTGTAATTTTTTCCGACACTGCCAAAGAGATCTGGCTTGCTGAAACAGGGCAGAAATTTGTTCCTGAATTTCCTGCGAAGGAGTATAATAATAAAACATTTTACGCCCCGTTCGCGTCAGGATCTTCATCATATGATACCATGATTATTTGTCCTGCATCGATGGGTACAACCGGTAGAATTGCCAATGGAACTTCCGATGATCTGATAGCCCGCTCTGCTGATGTGATGTTAAAGGAAAGAAGAAAGCTTATTTTGGTTCCGCGTGAGACTCCATACAGTCTGATACATATTAATAATCTGAAAAACCTTACCCTTGCCGGAGCAATAATATGTCCGGCATCGCCCTCCTTTTACAGTAATCCTAAAACTATCGATGATCTTGTGATGACAGTGGTTAACCGTATAATTGTTCTCGCAGGATTTGACAATGACAGATTCAGATGGATGGAAAATGATTGACAGGAGATTAATACGATTCTTCAGGAAACATCATGTTCTTACTATTGCGACATCGGTTAGTAATGAACCATGGTGTGCCAATTGTTTTTATGTATACCTCGAAGAAGAAAACGCGCTTGTTTTTACAACTGGAATTGAAACCCGTCATGGGAAGGAGTTTGCAAAGAATGCTCTTGTTGCCGGATCAGTTGTTCTTGAAACAATGGTAATAGGGAAGATCCGGGGAATACAGTTTCAGGGAATTGTTTCTGAACCCGAAGGGGAAATGATATCAAAAGTAAAATGGGCTTATCTGAAAAGATTTCCTCCTGCTGCCCTTATGGATACACATCTTTGGGTTGTAAAGTTAACCCACATCAAAATGACTGATAACAGATTGGGGTTTGGGAAGAAATTGATCTGGAAACAAGACTCGTCAGAAAATTGAATCAAAAAAAATAAGGCATAATCTTATCCGGAACAAATGAAGGGATTTGTCTATATAATGACAACTGGTAATAATTCAGCGCTTTATACCGGAGTTACAAGTAATCTTAAAGAAAGAATTAAGCGGCATAAATTGAAGAAATATCCTGATAGTTTTTCTGCCAGGTATAATATCTGTAAGTTGGTTTATTATGAAACCCTGGATACCATAGGTGAAGCCATTGAAAGAGAGAAACAGATTAAGGGTGGTTCACGAAAGAAAAAGATTGATTTAGTTAATTTGGTTAACCCCGGGTGGGACGACTTGAGTCAGATTCTGGATACCCTTTAAGGATTGCTTCGTCGCAAGCTCCTCGCAATGACGTACAAGTGAGATGGTTTGTGGACACGATATAAGGATTGCTTCGTCGCTTCGCTCCTCGCAATGACGTACAAGTGAGATGGTTTGTGGACACGATATAAGGATTGCTTCGTCCTCCTTCGTCGTCCTCGCAATGCCCCGTTAGCATATTGCATGTAGGTCATTGCGAGGAGGAACGACGAAGCAATCCCTGGGAGCATCAACGCATAAAATAAAATAGTATTTTTGCACCAAACAAAACTAACCTCCCATGTTTTCAGGAATCATCGAAGAAGCCGCAACTGTTGTCAAACTTGAAAAAGAAAAAGACAACCTTCATATAACAATGAAATGTTCATTTGTCAATGAACTTAAAATTGATCAGAGCATTTCGCATAATGGTGTTTGTCTGACAGTTGTAAAGAAGGAAGAGGGAGCATATACCGTAACTGCAATAAAAGAAACCCTTGAAAAGACAAATCTTGGCTTACTAAAACCGGGAGATAAAGTCAATCTTGAGCGCAGTACACGTCTTGATGGTCGTCTTGACGGACATATGGTGCAGGGGCATGTCGATCAGACAGCTCTTTGTACAAGTGTGAGAGAAGCAGGTGGAAGCTGGTATTATACTTTTGAATATGAGCCTTCTCAGGATGATTATATAACTGTTGAAAAAGGATCAGTATCAGTTAATGGGGTAAGTCTCACTGTAGTTAATTCAAAACCAAAGTCTTTCGAGGTTGCAATAATTCCGTTCACTTATGAGATGACCAATTTTCACCAGTTCAAAAAAGGGACGGTTGTAAACATTGAGTTTGATATTCTGGGCAAGTATATTGCAAGGATTGTCAGACAGCAATTAGGGAAGTAGGATTCGTAATAAGGATTTAAGGATTGCTTCGTCCTCCTTTGTCGTCCTCGCAATGACCTACAGGTAAGATGGTTTTTTGTTGCGATATAAGGATTGCTTCGTCCTCCTTCGTCGTCCTCGCAATGACCTACAGGTAAGATGGTTTTTGGTTGCGATATAAGGATTGCTTCGTCCTCCTTCGTCGTCCTCGCAATGACCTACAAACTATAGAATAATAGGTCATTGCGAGGAGGAACGACGAAGCAATCCTTCAATCCCTTGTTTGACGTCTGACTAAAGGCATCCCAGCTTTCCGCCACGCCACAATCCCCCCATCAAGGGAATAAACATTTTTAAAACCTTTTTCACAGAAGTATCTGGCCACTCTTTTGCTCCTGAAACCTGTGGTGCAATAGAAAAACAATGAAGACTCTTTATTTATAGAATCAGCAGCAAGTTGAAGGTTTCCGGATGAAGGGATATTCACTGCTTTTTTCAGATGTGAAGGTCTGTACTCAAAGCCCTCCCTGACATCAATAATCAATGCTTTTTCTGACTTCTGAAATGTTGAATGAAAATCTTTTGGGAGAAGAGACTTGAACTTTAGTGAATCAGACTCTTGACCGGAAACCCTAAAGCAAAAGGTCAGAAATATTATAAAAGACAAAGGATACTTTTTCATTGGGCATTTTCTACCTAAAAATAATAAAAAAGCCGCTCATTTTCATGTTCGGCTCTTTTGTCTCTTATTCACTAAGTCTCTTTGTCCCTTAGTCTATTCCTCAGACTTTTGTCCCCGCTAAGGCGGGATTTCGAAACTTCGTTTCTCAACTTTTTACTCTTAATGCTGAGCTTGTCGAAGCATGTCTTTTGTCTTATTTCCTTCTGTCTTCCGACTTCCGTCTTATTTTTGTTTCATCTTTGCATCCATACAAAGCGTAGCGTGAGGTACTGCTCTGAGTCTTTCCTTAGAAATCAGATTCCCTGTTTCACGGCATATTCCATAAGTCTTGTTCTCAATTCTGATGAGAGCACCCTGAAGGTGTTGAATGAACTTCTCCTGACGCTGGGCCAATCTGCCTGCTTCCTCTTTTGATAATGTTGTGGCACCCTCTTCAAGTACTTTGAAAGTAGGAGAGGTATCCATAGTATCATTACTCTCTTCGTGAGTTATACTGGATTTAAGTATTTCATAATCTTTTTTGGCTTTATCCAGCTTGTTAAGGATGATCAGTCTGAACTCCTCCAGCTCACTATCCGAATATCTTGTCTTCTCAGCCATCTGTTAAAAATTTTAATAATGGGCAAAGGTACTGTTTTTTTGCTAATATAAAAACATGGAATAATTATGACAGATCAGATATGGTAAAAATAGAAGAAAGGGAGACTGGGTGAAGAGGAGAGGGGGAGAATTATATGAACAATTTTTCTCCCATTCTCCCACTCTCCTGCTCTCCACATCAACTAATTACTCCTCGCCTTCCTGAACAGAATATTCCACATTGATTTCCAGAAGTAACGGAAATCGGTAAAGAAAGGATGCTTATCGTAAGAATTAAGATATTTTAATTCGGAGGCTTGTATTTCTTCAAGGTCTTCAGGCATATCAGCATAGAACGGAGGCACCAAACCCGGTTTGTACATAATTCTTCGATCCTGTACTTCTTTACTATAGAGCTCAAAATAATGCTTACTTAGAGGCCTTACTCCAAAAAACTTCATGTCTCCGCGAAAGTAGTTTATGAACATAGGAAATTCATCGAGCCATACTTTTCTGCAGATTGAGCCCCAGGAAGTTATCCGGAAATCATTCTTAAACTTTCCTCCGTTCTGCAGATCATGTAATTTATATACATAGTCCTGTATATACTCGGAATAGGGATGCATAGTCCGGAGTTTATAAACTTTCATTATTTTTCCATCTTTACCAACACGTGGCAAAGCAATCAGAGGGCCATATATATTTTCATTCCTTTTACAGGGATCGCTGATTTTCCTTGCTTCAATACAAAGCTTGTTTTCAATAAATGATTCCTGTTTAATTCGGAACCCTGCTCTGGAAAGTCTTCCCAGCGCTTCAGCACGTGATATAACTGCATTCTCACCGCGTGTTAATAATATGTATAAGCCTCGTGTGACCTTTAGTTTTGGGAAAACGCGTTTAACTAAAAAATCAAAAGAGTAATAAATGTAATTCAGCAGAGGGGGAAATTTTTTCAAAAGTCTTGTCTTTCTCTGATCCTTTGTTTCTACGCAGCAAAAGAAGTAGCCTTTTAATTCCAGCTTGCTGTTTACGGCATCCATGAAATCATCGAGACTTTTTATGTCGTTGATTTTATGAAGGTTGATTATGTAGTCGTACTTATCATGAATTAAACTGGTGATATTAAAAGTTGTGGTGGTTGATAGTACAGCAGCATGATCAGTAATCTGATGACCTGTCATCTGTATAACTGCCTGCGCCATCGCTGTTCCGCACTCTCTCTCAATTGCGGTTACTATACCAGGATTTACAACAGCAGGTTCGTCTTTACTGAAACCATTCCCATTAATGCCACCAACGAGTTCATACTCACTGGGTTTTCTGTAAGTTTTATATTTATCATATTCCTCATAATCCTGTACAACTGCTTTTTTATAAGCTATGTAGACTGCTCCGAATAGAAGTTCAAGTATTGTGGCAAGCAGAGCTGTCCCAAGAACGACTGTCCTGGAATATGCATAATCTCTTAAAATATACATAAGTAGGGCAATAATTGAAACAGCAATAATATTACTGCTAAGAACCCTGGAGATAAGCGAAGTAAAATTGATGATTTTTCCACGGTGCATCTTCCCGTTAGCAAGGGAAACAACTATCCACATCAGGGCCAGGCCAATAAAAAATGCAATATGTGATGGAAGATATGACTTCAGGCTGGCAGGCTTGGTCCAAATCATAAAAAGGAACGATATTGACAGAATTACAATATCGGCTATTAAGGTGATTACCCTGAATTTACGTTTCTCCATCTTTTTTAACAGAATCCAAAAAATCGCATTGCGAAGTAAATACAAAATCA
>Ga0302321_100004789_pt1 | contig 11768 bp, 12 predicted proteins | sample Fen_T0_1_FD_202505 | JGI IMG/M metagenome (GOLD analysis project Ga0302321, IMG submission 202505) | Peat permafrost microbial communities from Stordalen Mire near Abisko, Sweden - Fen_T0_1 | ecosystem: Environmental > Terrestrial > Soil > Wetlands > Permafrost | place: Sweden: Abisko...
AACTGACGACCGACGGGCAGACGTGGCTCAACTCGGTCTGGGTATACGCACCAGGGATGGCCGATCCGACGCCGCTCCGGCGGATCGCGCAGACCGGCCGCGTCGAGTTCGTGCTTCTGCCGCCCGAGACGTACGGCACCCCGACCGCACCGGGCACCAAACCGGTGCCGAACGTGGGCGATGCCATCGATCCGGCGCTACCTGCCCAGTTCACGAACGCCGACCTCGATCCCAGCCAGGCTGCCGCGGAGACCGACCAGAGCACCGGAACGTGGGCGGTTGCTTTAGGCTTCAAGGACTCGAGCGTCGCCGCCTTTGCCGCGTGGTCCGGACAGCACGTCGGCGACTACTTCGCCGTGGTCCTCGACGGCAAGGTCGTCACCGCCCCGTACTTCAAAGCGCCGATCACCGACGGGAAGGCCACGTTCAGCGGTTTTCCTACGGCCGACTCGGTCAGGGAGTTTGCCGCCATCCTTCGGTCCGGACCGCTGCCCTACCCGCTGGCGGAGCAGTCGTCCCAGCGGATGTTCGTCGGGCCCGACACGGCCCTGCCCGCCGGCATCGTGACGAGCGGTAGAACCGTTGGCAACGCGAGCGCCCCGGTGACGATAGACATATACGTCGACTATCAATGCGCGGCCTGCAGCGTTCTATACCGCAGCGTCCTGCCCCAGGTCATCGAGACATACGTGATGCCGGGCAAGGCCAGGATCGTATCCCACGATTTGATGTGGGTGAACCTCGCGGTGGAGACCGGGCAGGAGTCGCTCGACGCGGCCAATGCCGCACGCTGCGCAGCTGATCAGGGGCAATTCGCCACCTACCAGGCCTGGCTGTTCGCCAACCAGGGAACCGAGGGCGGCGGTGCGTTCTCCAAGGCCAGGCTGGTTGGGATCGCCGAGCAAGCCGGACTGGATGGCGTGACGTTCAAAGCGTGCGTGGACAGCGGCCGTCACAACGCTGAAGTCCTGGCGGAGTCCGACGCCGCGGCTACGACGCTGTCGGGAGTGCCGTCGATCCTGGTGAACGGCAAGCTTCTGCCGTTGAATAGCTACGACGACATCCAGGCTGCCGTGGACGCCGCTCTCGTCGGCGCCGCGCCGGCAGCTCCCTCCGCAGCGTCGACCGCCTCGGCCGCGCCGTCGGCCGCAGTCGCGCCGGAGCCGTCGGAGGCGCCGGTGCCGACGGCGGCATCCTCGAGCGTCCCCACCCAGGTGCCCGAGGCCCTTCCCTCGACTGCCGCCGCCGCTACGCCGTAGGCATACGCCCGGCCCGCTCGCCCTCGGCCGCCGCGCGCCGCTCGAGCAACTGCGTCCAGGCCGCGTCGGCGTTTGCGACGCCACGGAGCATCGATTCGGTCTGGCAGGCGATCGCCGCGACACGCTCTCCTCCGGCCAGGGAGCCGCCCGCGGCCTCGAATACCTCGTACGCTCCGTCGCTGACGAGATCCGACCAGGCGTGACGGATCCCGGCGCGCAGGATCAGGAAAGCGGCCGCCCGGCCGATGACGCGGTCGCGCAGGAACAGCTCGCCGGCGGACATGAGCGCGGCTCGTTCGTCCGAGTCGGCCGCCGGCCCGTCTGGCGCGAGCAACTCGAGGAGATCGAAGAGCGGATGCAGCCACTTGCCGCGGCTGCAGTAGAGCGGCGGTTCCACGGCCACACCGGCCGCGCCATCGCCGCCGGTGTTCCGGAGCGCCGACAACGGCCAGACCGCCATGGTGGCGCCGTCCGGCAGCGGCGGGATCGTCGACGGCAGGTCGGTCGCCGTCACGCTCACGCCGCGAACGTTGCGGTTACGGCCTTGAGGTGCTCCTTGATCGGCAGCCGCTGCGGACAGAGCTCCTCGCAGGCGCCGCATTCCGTGCAGACGTCGGCCCGCTCCTCTTTCGGGATCCAGCCGTAGTCCGCCTTGACCATCGGGTCCCGCATGAACATGTGGTAGGCGTTGTACTGGGCGAAGTTGCGCGGGATGTCCACGCCCGACGGACAGGGCATGCAGTACCGGCAGGCCGTGCAGTCGATCCGCGTCTCGCCCCGGTATGCCGCCTCGGCCGCGTCTACCAGGGCCCGTTCGTCGTCGGTCAGGCCGCCCGCGCGGGCGGTCGCCGCCGTCCTGAGATTCTCCTCGACCTGCTCCACCGCGCCCATGCCGGACAGGATGAGCGAGACCTCGGGCTGATCCCAGATCCAGCGCAGGGACCACTCCGCCGGAGTCCGGCGGACGCCGGCTCGGTCCCACACGGCCTGCACGGAGGGCGGCACTCCCCGGGCCAGGCTGCCGCCGCGGAGCGGCTCCATGACGATGATGTCGAGGCCGTGGTCCTTGGCGTAATGAAGACCTTCGGCCCCGGCCTGGAAGACCCGATCGAGGTAGTTGTACTGGATCTGGCAGAACTCGAACCCGGCGCCCTCATCGACGATCTGCTTGAAAACCGGCAGCTCGTCGTGGAACGAGAAGCCCGCATGCCGGATCTTGCCCGCGGCCTTGGCCCGGGCCAGGAAGTCGAGCGCGCCGAGGCGCTTGCAGGTCGCCCAGCTGCCGGCATTGAGGGCGTGGAGCAGGTAGAAGTCGATATGGTCGGTGCCGAGCCGTTCGAGCTGGGCGTCGAGGTAGTGGTCGAAGTCGCCCGGCTGGTTCATGAGCCAGACCGGCGACTTGGTCGCGATGAAGGTTCGTTCGCGGTAGCCATCCCGGAGCGCCTGGCCGACGATGCCTTCACTCTGGCCGTCGTGATACGGCCAGGCGGTGTCGAGGTAGTTCACGCCCTTGTCGATTGCGAGGCGAAGCATCCGCACGGCCTCGGGGACGTCTACGGCGCCGTCCACGACCGGCAGTCGCATGGCCCCGAAGCCGAGCTGCGAAACCTTCTCGCCGGCGAGCGACCGGTAGAGCATCAACGAGCCGCCTCGTCGCGCGCCATCAACCGCAGGACCGCATAGCCGCCGAAGCCCATGATCAGCACTCCCGGAATGCCGAGGCGGAGTGCGTCGATGCCGGCGGCGAGGCTGCCGCCTCGAGCCAGGTCCAGCCCGAAGCCCGCGATCTGCATCGAGGTCGCGGCCAGCAGCAGCGGCCACGGGCTCAGGCGCGTCCGGGCGGCCAGGACCGCCGCGATCGCGGCAATCAGGAGACCCTGCACGAGCAAGGTGGCAAGCGCCTGCGAAGGCGGCATGCCGGTCAGGGCATGATTGAGCAGCGGCGAGGCCACGGCAGTGAGCGCGCCCGCGGCGAGGCCGTACCGATAGCCGGCGACGAGGGTGAAGAAGAGTATCGGCAGGAAGATGAGTCCTCCCTGCGGCACCGAATGGACCGCCAGCGGCAGGAGCAGGTTCCCGGCCGTAAAGGCCGCGGCGAAGGCATAGAGCCGCAGGTCGAGGAGGCCCAGTGACGACCGTTGGGTCGTGGCGGAAGGCGCGATGACAGACATTGAAACGCTCCTTGGCGGCTTCGTGATCGGCGGTCATGAGGACAGGCTGCGGGCTGGTCGCCATCGCGCCGTTAGTCGCTCATCTAGCTCGGCTAAGTATGGCGCAGTCGCGCCGACCCAGCGGCATCAGAAAGTGGGGAGAACCGCCGACTCATCAGATAGGCATCCAGCCGGACCTCGAGCACCCGGCGCCATCCGTCCGCAGGAAGAAGCGATGAGCGACAACCGCACAGAGCCGCCACCCGGCCTGGCCAACTCAACGGGCACCACGCAGTCGGGCTCGGCCGACTCGAGAGTGCCGACGGTCTCGCCGAACGGCTTCCTGCAGAAGGGCAGCTGCGACGAGTGCGGATATCGCAGGGGCTGTCCCGCCATGCGTGGGCGTCAGTGCCGGAATCCCATTCGCACCTGGGTTGCGCTGCCAGGCTCTGACAGCTAACGGCCCGTGGGGGACCGGAATGCACGAAGAGTGGCCCCTTTCGGAGCCACTCTTGCGCTACTTGCCGAAACTATGCCCCCACGACACTGGGAATTCGGGCCGTGTCCCCAGGCTTCAAGTCGGGCGGGCACTTGAGGAACCCGATCTTGTCGATGACCTGGTAAAGCGCACACCCGGACGGCTCGCCCTCGCAGAGCGCCGAAACCGTCTGGCTGTACTCGGCGTCGGACACCGGGTATTTGGCTCGTTTACCGTAGTAGGCGCAAATGGCGAACTTGGGACATTTCCTCGCGCTCATCCCACGATCGCTCCGATTTCGTCCTTGGGCAGGAAGGCGAAGCAACTGTTGGCGAAGTCCTGGAGGCGCTGGACGTCGGCGTCCGCGTACGGCTCCGTTTTGTTGCCGACACCAAGCACGCCCATGATCTTGCCGTCGCCCATCATGCACACGTTGAGGTGACGATTGATGGTGATGTGCCCTTCCGGGTAGCCCTTCTTGGTGGGCTTGACCAGGGCCTTGTAGTCGTTCGTTACAACCGGACCCTTCTCGCGGACGCAGTCGCCCCAGAGGCCGGTGTCGGCAAGCGCATAGACGATCGGCTTGTCGATCATCGAGCAGTTCGCCATCACGGTGTTGGACCAGCCGATCATGGTCAGGACGGTGCAGTCGCCGTTCATGAGCGCGAAGTACGAAATCGGGCTGTCGAGCAGCGACGAAGCTTCCTCGATCAGCGCACCCACCGCCATCGCGAGTCCGTCGGGTGCGGCCACTTCGACCTTCTTGACGGATTCTCCAAGTCCCATCGAAAAGCCTCCTTGAGCGGGCGTCGGTTTTCGTCGCGGCGCGAGCAGCCCGCGACCACGGTGAGACTTGGGGGGGGTTCGAGCCCTCTGTCTCCAGGTCTGGACCCGACCCGGGTCCGTCAGTCATGGCTCCGGCGCCATGCTGGCTCTGCGCGACAGACTGTGTCGCCCGGAACGACTACCGGCAATTACCTGTGCGAGGGCGTACGTCCGGCGCCACCGGACCGCGGCTCATCGGAACCTGGAAGCTGGTTCTTCGAGGTCGATGACAGCTACGAGCTATTCGAGTTCGACATCGAAGCGGCGATCCTGGGCCTCAGAGACGACGCCGACGAGTGGCCGCCGCGCTACCAGAGCTGGGCCGCGTCCTAGGGAGTCAGGCGTCTCGTTGGGCGGTCACGTACCAGCTGTGCGGCATCCCGGGCATCGTCGTGGGCATAACGGGCAGGGTCCATCGGCCGTGGTTGGCGTCCGGCTGGCCGGCCTGCGTCAAGGCGGCGCGCCAGCCGCGATCCGCCAGGAATGACTGCGGGTCGTCCATGGTCCCGATCCAGGGGGCACCGGCTTGCGCCTGCATCTCCACCCACGGCCGCGTCCACGGCGAAGTGAGAACCGCCTCGTTGATGACATCGAAGCCGAGCCGGCTGCCCGTCGCTGCCAGGCTGGTCACCCCATCGAGCAGCCGCGCGATGTCCTCGTCGGCCAGATAGAAGAGAAGCCCCTCGAGCAGCCAGCCCGAAGGCTGGGCTGGATCGAACCCGGCCGCGAGTAGTCCGTCGGCCCAGTCTCGCGTCAGGTCCGCATCGACGGCATGCCGCGCACACGTGGGAGTCGCGCCGGCCGCGCGGAGAACTCCATCCTTGTGGCTCAGGACCGCCTCACGGTCCAGCTCGAAGAGGCGGGTCCCATCGGGCCATTGGAGCCGGTAGGCGCGCGTGTCCAGCCCGGCCGCCATGAATACGATCTGGCGGATTCCGTCGCGCCCGGCAACCGACCCGAGCCAGTCGTCGAAGTAGCGCGTACGAATGACCATCGGCAGGACGGCGTCGGGCGTGCGCTGCGCCAGCCACGACATACCCACCGGCCCGGCCAGCGAGGCTGCCCAGGGGTCGACGAACAGACCGTCGCTCCGCTCACTCTCCCCGGCCCTTGCCGCCGCCGTCCAGTGGGCGGTCGCCTCCAGGGCGCTGCTCCGCAAGGTGTCTCCCGGCATCGCCGTCCTCCTGGTCCCATCAAGCCCTGCCGGGCATCCTAGCACCGCCGGACACCGTGGCGGCGCCCGCGCGACCTATCATGTCCAGGGAGGGTTTCGAATGGGCGCGCACGGTCTGTGGAGACGGCGTTTCGCGAGATCTACGGCGGCGCTCGCGGTCGCGTGCATCACGGGCGGCCTCCTCGGCGCAGGCTGCTCCCCGTCGCCTTCGACCCTCGCTGGTACGACATCGACGACCGGCCCGGCCGTGAGCGCCACGCCGCATTCGGCTGCCCACGGAACATTCAGTCCCACGGGCTCGATGGCTACCGCCCGCGATGGCCACACCGCGACGCTGCTTCTCGACGGCCGCGTCCTCATAGCGGGAGGGGCGGACGCCGAGCCGGGGAAATGCAATTACGACCCGCTGGCCACGGCCGAGCTGTACGACCCGGCAACCGGCACCTTCATCCCAACCGGTTCGATGACTGCAACTCGGATCAGGCACACCGCCACGCTGCTCTCGGACGGCCGCGTCTTCATCGCCGGAGGGGACGGCTCCGGCAAGGCCTCGGCCGAGTTGTATGACCCGGCAACCGGCACCTTCAGCCCGGCCGGCCGGATGACCCCCGACCGATCGAGTCATACCGCGACGTTGTTGTCGGATGGTCGCGTCCTGATGGCGGGCGGGACGGACTGGTACAACCCGACCCAGACTGAGCTGTACGACCCCAGGACCGGCACCTTCACTCGGACGGGTGAGATGACGACCGATCGTGGCTGGTCATACACCCGGTTGTTCACCACGACGTTGCTCACCGATGGCCGCGTCCTCATCGCCGGAGGGCATAACGTCACCTCGGCCGAGGTGTACGACCCCCGCACCGGCAAGTTCAATCTGACCGGCCCGATGACTGCTCCTCGCCAGGGACACGCCGCGGCGTTGCTCCCGGACGGCCGCGTCCTTCTGGCCGGCGGGTCCGATAACATCTACCACCTCGCCACTGCCGAGCTGTACGACCCCAGGACCGGCACGTTCATTCCGACGGGATCCATGACTGTCACCCGCTTCGTCCCCGATGCCACGTTGCTCCACGACGGCCGAGTCCTCGTCACGGGGGGTCAAGGCGGCGTCTTTGGGTCGGCCGAGCTCTACGACCCCACGACGGGCACGTTCACGGCGACCGGATCAATGGCTACGGCGCGTGACCACAACACCGCGACGTTGCTCGCGGACGGACGCGTCCTCGTCGCCGGAGGCGGCCCCGCCAGCGCATCTATCTTTTGCGACTCCCCCTCGGGGCCCCAGGACGTCGCCTCGGCCGAGGTGTACCAGCCGTAGCGGGCGGCGCAGGCGTGACGAACGGCACCGAGATTGAACGCGGCGAATTCAGGAGTGGCAGCCCTCGACCCGTGGAGACGATGACATCCGTGCGTGCAAGTCCGAGGTCCGCGCGGCCTATCATGTCTTGAGGAGCCGGCCGATGCTTCGGGAGGGAGGGCTGCGAATGGGCGCGCACGGTCTGTCGAGACGGCGTTTCGCGGGATCGACGGCTGCGCTCGCGGTCGCATGTGTCGCGGGCGGCCTCCTCGGCGCTGGCTGCTCGCCGTCGCCTTCGAACCTCGCGGGTCCGACATCGACGACAGGCTCCCCAACCTCCAGGCGCACCTCCGGCCCGGCCGCGAGCGTCACGCCGAATTCGGCTGCCCACGGAACATTCAGTAACACCGGCTCGATGACCACGCCCCGCGAAGACCATACCGCGACGCTGCTTCTCGACGGCCGCGTCCTCATTGCGGGAGGGGCGGACGGCGAGCCGGGGAAGTGCAATTACCAGCCGATCGCCTCGGCCGAGCTGTACGACCCGGCAACCGGCACCTTCAGCCCAACCGGTTCGATGACCATAACTCGCATCAGGCACACCGCCACGCTGCTCTCGGACGGCCGAGTCTTGATCACCGGAGGGGATGGCTACGGCTCGGCCGAGTTGTATGACCCGGCAACCGGCACCTTCACCCCAACCGGCACGATGACCGCCAATCGATCGCAGCACACGGCGACGTTGCTATCGGATGGTCGCGTCCTCATTGCAGGAGGAGCGGACCGGAACGTCGCCACCGTGGCAGAGCTGTACGACCCCAGGACCGGCACCTTCACCCGGACCGGCACGATGACGACCGATCGCGGCTGGTCATACGCCCGGTTGTTCACCGCTACGTTGCTCACCGATGGCCGCGTCCTCATTGCCGGAGGGCAAAACATCGCGTCGGCCGAGGTGTACGACCCCCGCACCGGCAAGTTCCATCTGACTGGCTCGATGACCGCCGCTCGCCAGGGACACGCCGCGGCATTGCTCCCGAACGGCCGAGTCCTTATCGCCGGCGGGTTCGGCGCCAGCTTCCACCTGTCCTCTGCCGAGCTGTACGACCCCGGAACAGCCACTTTCACCGCGACGGGATCCATGGCTGTCAACCGCTTCGTCGCCGATGCCACGGTGCTCCACGACGGCCGAGTCCTCGTCACGGGGGGCCAGGGCGTCGTGTTCGCGTCGGCCGAGCTCTACGACCCCGCGACAGGCAGGTTCATAGTGACCGGGTCAATGGCTACCGCACGCGAACACAACAGCGTGACGTTGCTCTCGGACGGACGCGTCCTCATTGCCGGAGGCCGTATCGGCACCCCGTCGACCTCCTGCGACTCCCCATCGGGACCCCAGGACGTCGCCTCAGCCGAGGTGTACCAGCCGTAGCGGTCGGCCCAGGCGTGGCGACCGGCACGAAGATTGAACGCGGCGCGGATTCGAGCCTCTTAGTGATATGCAGACCGCCATCATCGAAGCCAGGGAGGATCGAGTGCACGAGGAGGTCATTCGCACCTCCGTCGGCCTCGTCGATGCGGCCGTCCGCGGCGACCGCGGCGCCTTCGAGCGGCTCGTGGAGCCGTATCTCTCCGTCGCGTTAGGCGCGGCCCGGCTGATCACGGGCAACGAGTCCGACGCCGGGGACGCGGTCCAGGACGCGCTTCTGGCGAGCTGGCAATCGCTCGACGACTTGCGGAATCCTGAGCTCTTCGCCGCCTGGTTCCGCAAGATCGTGATCAGGTCGTCGACCCGATGCGTTCAGCGGCGGCGGCATCTCGTCGAAATGGACCTCGAATCTCAGGACCCGGCCGGCGCGGCGGACTCGGTCGAGCGCGAGTTCGACCGGCGGCAGATGGCCCGAGCCTTCGCCCGGCTCGACCCCAAGGACCGCGTTCTCCTGACCCTTCATCACTACTGGCAGCTGCCCGTTTCCGAGAGCGCGCTGCTACTCGGACTGCCCGAGGGCACGGTTCGGTCGCGCGTGCACCACGCACTCAAGCGCCTGCGAGCCGGCTTCGAAGCGGAGGAGCGACGATGAGCCAACATTTCGAAGACGCGGTCGAGCGGATGCTCCACGAAGTCGCAAAGGTTGATCGTTCGCTGCTCGAGGAAGCTCGCGGCACGATTGCGGCACTTCCGAATCGCCGGCGGAGCGTGGCCCGACGGATGCCACGCCGCGTCGGGTTCGCCCTCGCAGGTGCGGCGATCGTCGTTGGAGTCGTCGCCGTCTCCGTTCTCGGTCCGCTACAGAGCCGGCCGATCGGCACGAACTCGTCTTCCCCCACCATGGCGACCCCGCCGGCGAGCCCCGGCGCCTCGGCCAGCGCCGTGCCGCTGCCCAGCGCGATCCGGACCGGCCCGGCGTACAACGAAACGCTTCCCGTGCTCCTCACGGGAAGGTACGTGGCCTTCGCGGGCTGGTCGCCGGACAGCTCCAGATACGCCATCGCCAGCGACGGAACGCGGTCGCCCACGATCCATCTGTTCGATCGATCGGGTGCGGAGGTAGGCTCCGTCGCCCACGAGGGATTGTTCGAATTCGCCTGGCTAGACGCGAACAGGTTCGTGGTCATCGCCAGCGAGGCCAGTGTCAACAGCGCTGGGCCACTCGCTTACCTGGGACGAATCGGCTCGACAGAACTGACAAGTGTCGGCCAGTACGACTCGCTCGTTGGCGGCCGGTCCGGGTCGGTTGCCCTGGCGCGGACTGGGAACGGGGACCCAAGCGTTAGCACGAAGCACCAGTACGTCGTGGTTGCGGCAGACGGAAGCGTGAGCAAGCCGCGAGACGGAGATCCGGTGGCGTGGTCGCGTGATGGAAGCATGCTGGCGGTCTACCACGCGACGGCCCTGGCCCCAGAGCCAAGCGGCGTCGAGCCACCGACCCTCGGATCGCTCGAGATCGTTCGGCCCACAGGCGAGCGCGTGGCCTCGACCCAGAAGCCTTCATTCGCCAACCCGGGCGCGCTCGCTTTCAGCCCGGATGGGGCCCGAGTGGCATTTACGTACGACACGGCACCCCTCAGGGGCACGCCACAGATTGCGGTAATGGAGATCCGAACCGGGCACGTGACGATGCTTCCGCAGTCCGGCCCTCTGACATGGGCAAGCAACGACGAGCTGCTGTTCGCCTACACCTCGACCGACTACGGGAAGACACCTGCCGGGATCATGTCCTGGTCGGCGGTGACCGGGCGGGTGACGACATACGGACGTGGGGATGTCGTCGCCGCGTCGGGACTGGGCACGGTGGTCATCGGGTCCGACACGGCGCACGACTTCACGTGGACGACCACTACCGGCGGGTCCACGCGGACCGGCACCTTCTCGCTTGGCTATACGATGGGATTCGGCACCTGGATCCCCGACTATCCCTGGTCGCCGGACGGCAGCTCGCTGATCATTACCGTCGGCGATTGGAACAACGGCACTCCGATGGACGCGGTCCTGTTCCGGCCCTAGGCGTCGGGCCGACCGACCGGGTTACGGGGTGTAAAGCTCGGCCGTTGGACCGTCGCCGTAGCCACCACCCGCGATAAGGACCTGGCCGCTCGCCAATAGAGTGGCGGTGTGGCCGGATCGCAGAGTCGTCATCGACCCGGCCGGGCCGAAAGTGCCTCCGCTCGGGTCATAGAGCTCCGCAGCAATCAGCGCCCCGTCTGATGGGCCGCCCATCCCTCCGGTGATCAGCACCATCCCACTAGCCAGCAAGGTCGCGGCATGGAAAAGCCGCGTGCCGGACAAGGTCCCTGTAGCGCCGAACACGCCAGTGTCCGGGTCGTACAGGTCGGCCGTTGCCAGGAAGCTGCCCATCGTCCCGTACGTTGTGCCGCCGACGACCAGGACCTTGCCATTCGCGAGTGCGGTCGCGGTGTGCGCCCACCGAGAACTCGACAGCGAACCCGTCGAGCTGAACGAGCCCTTGGCCGGGTCGTACAGCTCCGCCGACGCCAGGACAGTGTCGCTGTCGGCAATGCCTCCGGTAAGCAGGACCTTGCCGTTCGTCAGCAGGGTCGCGGTCTGTCCGGTTCGAGGGCTGGTCATGGCTCCGGTCCGACTGAAGGAACCCTTGTCGGGGTCGTACAGCTCAGCCGACGCCAGATAGCCATTCATGTATGCCGTCATGCCGCCGGCGATCAGAACCTTGCCGTTTGCCAGCAAGGTCGCCGTGTGCTGCGATCGAGCGCTCGACATGGACCCGGTCGGGCTGAACGAGCCGTTGGCCGGGTCATACAGCTCAGCGGACGCCAGGTTGGGGATATCGGAACTCTGGTCTATTTCGCCGCCGGTGATCAGGACCTTGCCGTTGGTTAGCAAGGTCGCGGTGTGGCTGACGCGAGCGGTCGCCATGGACCCGGTCGCCGTGAATGAGTCGGTGCGCGGATCGTAGATTTCCGCCGACGCGAGCGGGCCGGAGCCGCCTCGGCCCCCGGCGATCAGGACCTGGCCGTTCGCCAATAGAGTGGCGGTGTGCCCCCAGCGGGGCACCGACATCGGCCCCGTCGAGGCGTACCCGCTGCCGTGATTCGGGACGAGCACGGG
>Ga0302321_100004790_pt1 | contig 11767 bp, 10 predicted proteins | sample Fen_T0_1_FD_202505 | JGI IMG/M metagenome (GOLD analysis project Ga0302321, IMG submission 202505) | Peat permafrost microbial communities from Stordalen Mire near Abisko, Sweden - Fen_T0_1 | ecosystem: Environmental > Terrestrial > Soil > Wetlands > Permafrost | place: Sweden: Abisko...
AGCGGGTGAAGCCGGCTCTGCGGGGGCCGCTGGCGCTGCCGGGGCACCGCCAGCGCTACCACCGAAGTACAGCTGCCAGGTACAGCGCGCCGACAGCGCGCCCAAAGTCCCCTTTTCGGCGTGCGCGCTCGCCGGGGCGGGCGGCGAAAATGCACCGTGTTTGACGGCCAGTGATTGCCAAGCCGGCCTCGGCTGCGTCGGCGACCAAAACACGGGCTTGTGTCAGAAATATTGCTGCCAGGATGCGGACGCTTGCGAGTCGGGAACGTACTGCGCCGAACGCCCGATGCGCGATAGAACCACCAACCTTTTGCCAAAAGGGCCTTCGAACACCAGCGCTTCGCTCCTGATACCGGTGTGCGTACACGCCGAAAACTGCGATTTGAGCGCTCCATACCCATGCCCCAAGGGCGGTGACTGCGCGTGTAAATCTGGCACGGCGTGCTTGGTCGTGCGCTCCGACGGCACCACCACCTGTGCCGTTCCCGGTACTGGTAAGGCGGGTGACGCATGCCCCTGCGCTTGGGGACACATTTGCTCGGCTGCCACCAGCCAGTGTTTGAAGCTGTGTGTTACGCGAGACAGCCAGAGCTGTGGCGACGGCAAGTGTCAGTCCGCGTCGGAGTTGCCGGATGGCTGGGGCGTGTGCGTCGGCACGACGACTGCCGGTGGTTGAGCGCTCAAGTCCTCCAGCTGCAAATTGAGCTCCGCACCGAGCAGCAGCGTGAGGCACATGATCCAGAGCCAGCCCAAGGTGATCGCGACTGCCGAGAGCGTCCCGTAGAAGAGCGCGAAACGCGCCAGGTGACTAGCGTAGTAAGCAAAGCCCACGGACGCGCTCCCAGAAGCGGCGATCGTGAGCATCGCACCCGGCCACACACGGCGGCGGACACCGGGCCTAATCACCGCGATGCGAAAGAAAGCCGACAACAACGCAGTTGCGATCGAGAGCACCAAGCCGAGCAGTAAGAAGTGGCTGGCTCGATCCAGGAACGGAAAATCCCCGCGAGCCAGCAGGCGGACGACGGTCGAGGGGCCGCCGGCGAGGGTGACGGCCACGCTGCCGCTGGCAGTGAAGAGCAAAATGCTCGACACCACGCAGCCGAGCGCGATCAAGCGCCGCTTCCACCAGGGACGGCGCTGGGCGAGCACCGTCACTTCCAGTACCGCCATCAGCGTGTTGAAGGCGGAGGACGCGAGCCAAAGCGCGCCGAGCAAGGCCACCGGCGCCACGGCCGTCACCGAAAATTGGCCGAGCTGATTCCAGACCAGCGTTCGCACTTCCTGCGGCGTCAGGTCGACCAACAACGAGGCGCTGATCAGCACGGCGTCGCTGCCGCGAGACAGCGCTGCAAAGAGCCAGCCGGCGAGCGCGAGCATGGGGATCGCCGCCAAAAATAGATCGAAGGCCATGGCGCTGGCGGCTTGCAGTGTGTCTCGAGTGACTAGACCTTGTCCGACCAACCACAACTTGTGGCTCCACGGTTTGGCCGAGAACACCTCTGCGGCGCGCATGGACACCCGATCCCAGCGCCCGCTATGCGGGGACGAGTCAGCCGAGCTCTTTATCCATCCGTCGCTCATCGGGAGCTAGCGCAAAAGGCGAAATGATCGCATACCAGAGCCCGTGGCGCTGCACCAGGAAACGCTCGAGGTCCGCACCCGGACCGCAGGTTTGTGGAACATCACCAGCGAAGTGAATGCGGCGATCGCGCGCAGCAAAATCGGCACCGGCCTGTGTACCGTGTTCGTGCAACACACGTCCGCAAGCCTGGTAATCCAGGAAAACGCGGACCCCGCGGTGCTGCGTGACCTGTCCCGCTTCCTTGCGGATCTCGCGCCCGAGTCCCGCGCCTGGGAGCACGACGACGAGGGCCCGGACGACATGCCCGCCCACGCGCGCTCCGCCCTGACGAAGACATCGGAGACGATTCCGATCACCGCCGGGCGGCTCGCGTTCGGCACCTGGCAAGCTCTTTACCTTTGGGAGCACCGCGCAGCACCGCACACGCGTCGTTTGGTCGTGCACGTCGTGGGGGAGTAACGCGCTATTGGGGGCGGTCGCTGACGCGGACCACCAGCCTGCCGGGCGGCAGCGCACCGAGCTGCTCTTGCAATGCGCCGACGCATCGTTGGCGCGCGCGGAAAATCGCCGCTGAAATCGCGGGGTACAGGCCGGCATTTGCGGCATTCTCGCGTCTCTGCAATAGCGTCGTCAGCCGATGCTGGACCTCCGTTTCAAGACTCCGCCCGAGTGGCTCGATGTGGTGTTCGCCGACTTCGACGCTTTCCTGCTCGACCATGCGGCGTGCGAACGCAAAGCCGCCGCCACCGGCATGTCGTTCGTGGTGCGCTACCCCGACAAGAGCGCGCTGATCGAGCCGATGATCGAGTTCGCGCGCGAAGAGCTCGAACACTTTCAAATCATGTATCGTATCATTCACGCGAGGGGCTTGATCCTCTCGGACGACTACAAAGACCCCTACGTGAACGCCTTGCGCTCACAAGTGCGGAACGGCGGTCCGGGCATGTTGCTCGACAAGTTGCTGGTGGCCGGCATTATCGAGGCCCGCGGTTGTGAGCGCCTCTTTCTGGTCGCGGAAGCGCTGAAGGAGCGGAATTCGCCGCTCTCCGACCCGTACCTGGAACTCGCCCGCGCCGAGGCGCGGCACCACGGCTTGTTCTTTCGCTTGGCTCGAGCCTGCTTCGAAGATGCGCTGATCGACGAACGTGCCGCGACACTGCTCGACTTCGAGGCCGAACTCGTTCGGCGCTTGCCTCACCGCGCAGCCGTGCATTGAAGACGAGCGACCGCTTGGTAGGCGAAGGCGCAAAGTACTTCGCTCGCTATGCGGAACCCGAAGCATCGTTGGCGAGCGAACTCGACGACGGCTATCGGGCGGCGCTGGTCGTGCCGGTCTCGGGCGAGGAACCTGCGCTATTTTCGGGGTTTCAGAGCGCGCTTCTGCGCGCGACCGAACGCGTGTTGCTGGTCTTGGTCGTGAATGCCACGCGAGCCGCTGGTTCGTCGATTCACGACGCAAACCAGCGTTTGCTCGAGCACCTCGCCGTGCGCTTCCCAGCGCGTCGGACGATTGCTCGAACTGGCGTCGGAACTCGGGCCTGGCTCGGCCGCGCGCAGCGTCACGACGTCTTGTGGATCGACCGCGGGAGCCCTGACGCGTATTTGCCCGCGCGCGAAGGGGTGGGCATGGCGCGCAAGATCGGCGGAGATCTGGCCGTTGCTCTGTGGGCTCGCGGTCAACTGGGCTGCCCACGGATCGCGTGCAGCGACGCGGACGTCAGGCTGCCTGCTGAATACTTCGAGCAGCTCACCACACCTGTCCCGGAGACCTTGCGTAGCTCTGCATGGCTTTGGCCCTACCGTCACGAGCCGGGCGGCGACCCGGCGATCGACGCGGCCACCGTGCTTTACGAGATCTCGCTTCGCTACTACGTGCTCGGCATGGCGGCGGCGGGTTCCTGCTACGCCTATCAAAGCGTCGGCAGCACGTTGTGCCTGGACGCTCCGGCGTATCTGAGCGTGCGTGGCGTGCCGAAACGCGAAGCGGCAGAGGATTTTTACCTGCTCGACAAGCTCGCCAAAGTCGCGCCCCTGCGTCGTCCAGCGCTCACGCCGCTCGGGATCCGAGCGCGCGCTTCTCAACGAGTTCCGTTCGGAACGGGACGACGGTCGCGTGAAATCGCCGAGACGCTCGCGGCGGGCGGACAATACGAACTTTACGCGCCGCGCATCTTCGCGGCGCTGGCGGCCGTGATCCAAGGCCTCGACGACTTCGCTGGATCGGCGCAAGTCGCGGCGCTGGAGCGTGCCATCGAGCGCGGCGTGCCGGAGATTGCGCAGCCGGTAGTGCAAGTGTTGGTTGGGCTCGGTGTCTTCGCGGCCCTGGCCAACGCCGCGGGGCAAGCGCCAACCGGAGCCGTTTTACGTCGACGAGTTCATACCTGGTTCGATTCTTTGCGTACCCTGCGCTTCGTGCACGGCCTGCGCGACCGGTGCCTGCCTTCTTTGTCTTGGCACGCGGCGCTCGGTTCGGCGCCTTTCTTGTCGGACCCGTTCCGGGCGGGCAGGGAGCCCAGCCGCGTGTGTGAGGTGCTTGCTTCGGTCGAAGCCGAGCTGCCCGAGCAAGTTGGCCCCTCGCTGCTGTAGGCACTGTCGCGGCCGGGATACAGTGCCTGACGGCCGTTCACGCTAGTCCCAGAGCTCGGGATTTCGTCGGCATTTGTGGGGTCGAAAGCTGGGCACGTCGGTTGCTATGCAGGCTGATCGTGGCAAAGCTTTTCTGTTTCAGCTTGCTCGGTGCTTGCCTGTCGTTCGCGGGCATCGGCAGCGGACAAACGGCCGCCCTGCTGGCGGTCAGCGACCCGGCCCAGCTGGGGGAGGTGCAATTGGCCAAGGTCATGGCCGACGACTCTTCGCTCTGGCTCAGCGTACGCCTGAAAGGTCGCACTCGACTGGCGTTGGTGACGGCGGAGGCAGACATCGAGTCAGCGCCTGGAGCAGACGCTTGGCTACGCGCGCTGGACTATGCGACGCGGGTGCGCGTGGCGGCGCCGTCCGGTCCGCTCCCGGGGTGCGGTACGCGCGTGCGGTTCGAGCTCGCAGACAGCGGTCTGCCCGAGCCGAAATCGATCGTCGTGAGGGAGATTTCGATCGCGAGCTCCGAGCTGGAACTCCGTCGGCGCTTGGCAGATCTCGGATTGCCGGCAGACGCGAGCCGTGTCGCAGAATTCGCGAGCGCCGTGCAGCCGCCGTTCGAGCTCTCGATCTATGACGTGCCAGCCGTGGGCGGCAGCAGCGAAGCATTGCGTTTGGTCGGGCGCGGGCCTGCGGAACGATCGCCGTCAATCGTCGTTTCCGGCACCGGATCGGTCGCGCTGAGTCTGATCACCCTGGCCCGTGAGGGCGTGTTGCCGCTGGCTGGGGATGGCGCAGACCCGAGTGAATTTGCGGTTGCCTACCAGGCGGTCGATGCGACGAGCGACTACCTGGTGGCCCGTACGGCCTGGCTCACGCAGAACCCGACGCGTTGGCTGAATGAAACGCAGGCGAGTGGGGCATTGTTTGCCTGGACGGCATTTCCAGCGAGTGGCCAAATCGCGTCCGCGGCTTCCCGCTACTTCGGCGCACTGTTCGACGCGCAGGCGGGCGCCTGCGATGAACGAGTTCGAGCCGCGCACGTGGCCGGCTCGACGAACGCCGCCGACTTCGTATGCAACGGGGCGGATGACTTGGCGCGGAGCGTGGCTCAGCTCGGCTCTGCAGATCCGCGCTTGAGCCGCTTCTTCGGCTCGACCAGCGCGGCCGAGGGCTCGTTTCGGCTGGCTGCCAGCGAGCCCCGGAGTCCACTGTTGAGCGCTACGGACTTCGTCACGACCGGCTGTCCGCCCGCCGTCTCGGGACCTGCCAGCGGGGCGCCGGGCTTCACCACTCCACCCCCGGTGGAAACCTCGCCCGTCGAAGCGAGCCCCGCGGACGACCCGTACCATGACCCGACCCCCGCGCTGCAAGCACCCACGCCGTCAGGCGAGGGCAGCTGCACGTTCTCAGTCTTCGACTCGAGTTCGAATGACTCCTGTACTGGCGATTCGACGAGCAGCGATTCCAGCGGGGACTCGTGCAGCGGCGATTCGAGTTCGAGCGATTCGAGTAGCGAATCTTGCAGCGGCGATTCGAGCACGAACGACGCTGGCCCGGACTCTTGTAGCGGTGACTCGAGCGATTCGAGTTCGGATGGTTGTAGCGGCAATAGCGATTCGAGCCGCGACTCGGAAGCTTGTGGCAAGAGCGAATACGACGGTGATACGTGCTCGGGCAATGCTGCGAGCGGGAACAGAGAGCGGACCTCGACCGCGGCGCTGCTCTCGGGCAAACGCCCGGCTCCTCGTCCGCGTCAAGTGCGGCTGAGTCTGCTCACGCTCTTGGCGGCGGCATTGTCCCTGCCTTTGCGCCGAATGCGCGCATCGCGTTAGACTGCGCCGGATCATGACCGAAGGCCTGGGTAACTTTCGCAAGCAGTGGCTCGTGCCAATCGTCGTACTCACGTCGGTCTCGCTGGTGCTATTTTGGGGGTTCTACTCGTTCGACCACTTTTTCACCGGAGGTGACGTCAAGGCCTCGTTCCAATCGCCGATCGCGCGCTACGTTTCTTTCGACCCCAGCAGCATCACCGACGCCGTGAGCTCGCTCGCCGGGATGATCGCGGCAGTGTTCGGTATCGTGATCACGGTCGTATCGATTATCGTGCAGCTTTCCGCGGATCGCTACACCGGCGTCGCGCGGATGTTCCTGCGCGATCGCGTCAATTTGGTGGTCATGGGCTACTATCTGATCGCCTGCGTGTGCGGCGTGTGGCTCAGTGTCTCCATTCACCGGGATTACGTGCCGCGCGCTGCGCTGCTGGTGATGATCAGCGCCACCACGCTCGGCCTCGTGCTGATGGCCCCTTATTTCCGCTACGTGTTCTGGTTCCTGGAGCCGATGAACATCATCTCCCGCATCCGGAGCGAGGCGGTGGGCGTCGCCCGGCGGGGAGCGGACGAGCGGGACCACGAACGCTCGGCAACCGCGCAGGCTTCCACGCTGGCCGCGATGGAAGAGCTGACGGACATCACCAGCAACTCGATTTCCGGCAAGGACAAGATCATCGCCAGCGGCGCGGTCGACGCTCTGAAGGACTTCTCGCTCGCCTACCTGAAGGCAAAATCCAAGGCTTCTGACGTTTGGTTCGATATCGGCGCCAGCATCCGTCAAAATCCGGATTTCGTGGCCATGGATCCGGAGTCGCTCGTGGATCTCGAGCGTCGGCGCACGTGGGTGGAGTGGAAGGTCATGCGTCAGTACCTCGGCATCTACAACGAAGCGCTCGGTAGCATGCGAGACATCAACTACCTGATCGCAATCGATACCCGCTACATCGGAGAGGCGGCCTGCGCCGCAGACGACACGGAGCTGATCGTGCTCGTGTTTCGTTTCATGAACTCCTACATGCGAGCGACCTTGAACGCGAGGGACGTGCGCACGGCGTACAACGTCCTAAACCAGTATCGTTTGCTGGTGGAAGCGATGATCCGTCAGAAGAACGGCAAAGCGGCGGTGGAGGGCGTCAGGCACATGAACTACTATGGTCACGTCAGTTTCGACATGAAGTTGACCTTCGTGACCGAGACGGTGGCTTACGATCTCTCCGCCCTGTGCCAATACGCGAACGAGCAGGGTGCGTCGGAGGAAGAAGAGATGTTGACGCACTTTTTGGAGCTCGACCGACCGCTGCGCGTCAGCAGTCAAGAAAATGCGCTGCTGGGCGTGCGCAAAGCCCAAGTCAAACTCGCCGCGTACTACCTGATGCGCGGAAACCGAGAGAAGGCTCGCCGAATATCGCGCGATATGCAAAACGAGCCAGGCGAAAGACTGCTCTCGATACGCCGCGCGCTCGAGCGCGTGGAGAGCAAGGACTTTTGGGAGATCATCGATCGCGGGCGCAACTTCGAGTACATGCCGCCTGCCCAGCGCGCCTGCTTGGCTGAGTTCTTTTCCTGGTACGATCTGAGCGCAGCCGAGCAGGGCGAATCGCTCAGCACCTGAAGTGGGCACGGAGTTCGGCGTAGCTCCGGACGATCAGCTGCGCGTCGCTGAAGCGCTCGCTGGGCAGCGCCGGATCCGGAAGCGCAACGACGCTCATACCCGCAGCGCATGCAGCTAGTACGCCGGCCGGCGAATCTTCAATCACCAGACAACGAGCAGGATCACCGCCGATGGCTCGCGCAGCGGCCAGAAAGATGTCCGGTGCTGGCTTGAGCGCGCGCACCTCCGGGTGGTCGCCGGTGACCACGGCCGAAAAGAGGTCAAACCAGGGCAGGTGGCTCGTCTTCAAGTCGTATAAGCGACGCGTACTGCTGGTACCCACAGCGAGCGCGTGGCCGCGCTCGGCGAGTGCCGCGACGAATGCCTCTGCCCCCGGCAGCTCGGCGGCACTGGGAAACAAGCCCTCGGCGAGCGGCGCGCAGCGCTGCAGGTATTCATCGGCCGTGATCGGCAGTTCGAGAGTCCGGACCAGCAGCTCAGCCGCGTCCCGTTCATGCCTGCCCATCATCTGCGATTTCAACGACCAATCGAAGGTCTTGCCGTACTCACCGACGATGCGCTGTGTCGCCTCGGTGTATAGCTTTTCGCTATCCAGGAGCACGCCGTCGAGATCGAAAATCACATGGCTGTAGTCGGAGAGGAGCACGCTCACGGACCCTAGCCCAAGGGGCGCGCTCGGGCGAAGCTTTCGCGGGTTCAGCGCGTGCTGACTCGGTCGTTGTTCGGCCCCGCAACTTCCATGAAATCACGACCCGCGGGATCGCCGAATTCGTCGGCGATTTCCACGCGCACGACCCAGGGCCCGCGGTTATTGGGCGCCGGGATGAAGGTGTGCATGGTGTTGTCCGAGCGCAGCCAGGTTACCTCGACCTGCTGCACGTCGACCAGCACCTTCGGCTTTACCGGGGTGGATTCCGGGACCGCTCGGCCGCGTGCATCGAACAGCTGAACCGTCACCTCGATCATGTCTTCCGGCCAGCGCGGGTGCTTGGGCGTGATTTGCACGTCGGCACGCAGGCTGCGCGGCTCGAGCCCGACGCGAACTTCCTCCTGCGTTCCCGGTTCACGCAACCGAAGCACGGTTCCCTCACCACGGGACAGGCCGACACTGTCGGGCGCAGCCACGAAGTGTGCTGAAGCACCGTAACTCGCCTCGAGTCCGGTCGCGCCGAGCAGCTTCGCTCGGCCGTGCTGCCCCAGCAAGATAGCGCCGTCCTCGTAGCGCGAGCCCAAGGGCAGTTCTGCGCCGACCAGTCGCAGCGGAATCGCAGCGGAGTCCTGGCCGAAGATCCCGCTCGCGTCCACGGCGCGCGCGCTGACTTGGTATTGGCCGGGGGACAAACCCGAAATTGCAGCCACGGCGGAGCTCGTGTCGACGTGGCGCACGAACTCCTTACCCTTGTCGGTGACGCGCCAAACGCTCAATTGATAGTGGTCCGCTTCTTTCACACCGCCGGCCTCGGCGTGCGCGTTCGGCGCCTCGTTGCCCATCGCGAGTAGCAAGGGGTGCACGATGCGCAAATTCGGGATGCCAGGCACTTTCTGTTCCTGATACGAGCCAGCGCCGGCGACGAAGTCACGTACGAGACCACTCGGTAGCGTCTTCCAGTCGTTACCGGCTGCCGCGAGCATGTCGCCGTCGACCGCGGCCACCGTGACGCGATTTGCATCGGCTATTGCAATGCTGTGGCCGCCCTTGGCGACGGCACTCACCTTGAGTGGCGCCTGCAACAGCACTGCCGTCTTCGGTGATTTACTGAGCGGGATCTCGATGTCCACGCGACCCGAGAGCAGCTTGACCACCTGAGTTACCGTTTGTGGCGAACCGGGGGGCGCGAGTTGCAGTTTCATCGAACGGCCGAGTTCGATCCGCGTACCGGGCGCCAGATGCAGGAGCGCACCGCCTGCAAGCTGCTTCGTCGTGCCTTCTGCGCCGCTGGCGGCGTCGGTTCGAGCGCCCTTTGCCTCGGTCGCGTGCAGCGTGCCGGAGACGAAGCTCGGAATCGCAGTCAACAAAGCGAGCGCGGTCACCCTTCTAATCATGTCTTCCTTGAACGGACCGATGCGCCAGGCGTTCAGTCTCAATCGTCAGAAAGTTGACGTGCTGCTCGGCGCACGTTCAGTCCCCATGTCTCACGGTGGGGCAGTGGAGCGCAGATCGGTCTCAGCGTGAGCGACGAGTGGTCTGCCGCGGCATCGAGAGTTCCGCGAGGATGCCGTCGAGTAAAGCTTCGTCGCGTCGCAGCACGGCCATGTGCAGTAGTCGCGCGCGCGCGTCTTGCGGCTCGAGCTTGGCGAGCAATGCGGCCGCTTCCGCCAACTTACTCTCCAGGCGCTGGTCGAGTGACAAGTTCGGATCGGACTTTCGGCCGGGCTGCGGCGCGGCCGGAGACCGATCGCGCACGGACGACTCCTCACTCAGCGTGGGGCTGAATGAGAGATCACGATCGGTCCGATGCGGGCGATTGGTCATGGCCTCTTCCTTCACAACGTAGACGGTGCACGTTCCATTCCGATCTGTGTCACATCGACACAAACGCGATCATTGTCGGTGATTGTGAATCGTTCCCCGTCGCGGGTCTCGACAGACGAGGTCGCCGGATCGCAGCAGGCAGCAAGTTTTGCGATGTGGGTGAGGCGCGCACGCGCTCGGCCCCTGTGCCCGTGATCGAGGATTTGCGTCAATCGTAGACCGGACTTCTGCGCCCGTGATTTGCCGTTGCGGCGCTTCGGGCTCCGCGTGATTGTCGAGGGCCGTGAGCGTGCTTCATCATCTGGCCCTCGGGACGCGCGACGTCGAGCGCGTCGCGCGCTTCTATACCGACGTGCTCGCACTCCCTGAAGTGACACGGCACCTACATGCGGACGGCTCGCTACGCTCGGTGTGGTTGGACCTGGGTGGATCAGTGCTGATGATCGAGCAGACGGATGAGCCGCCGCGACGGGTGACGGATGTCGGTTCCGGCCCATTTTTGATCGCCGTTGCGGTGCTCGCCGAGCAGCGCGCAGAGTTCGAGGCGCGGCTGGAGCACGCGGGCTCGGCGATCGAATCGCGGACCGCGTGGACGACGTATGCGCGGGATCCCGACGGCAATCGCATCGCGCTCAGCAGCTATCCGTTGAGTCTGACCGACCGCCGCTAGTTCTTTCTGTTCGGCTTCGTGCCCGGCTTGGCTCCTGGTTCGACGAAGGTTTCGTCAGCGGGCCATGCTTTTTTACTCGGAATCGCGTTTTGATTCGGTTCTGCAACGGCCGGATCGAGCTTCGGCAACGCCTTGCTCGGCGCGGGCTCTTTCGGACCGACTCTGCGTGGAGCGAGCCGTTTCGGGGCCGTCTTGCCGTCGCGAGCGGGCCCTGACGAAGACACGACGGGTGACGGCGGGATTGCGGCCTTTAGCTGAAGATTTGCCGCTGCTTCCCGCGCGATGCGGATCGCACTCGCGCTCTCACCGCTCGGGTCCAGAGCCTTCGCCTGATCGAGCTCCGCGACGCACTCCGCGTACGCCCCCGCCGCGCAGCGCAGCAAGGCGTTCTCGCGCAAGCCTCGCGCTCGTTCGAGTGGCGTCGCGGGCTCCCGCGCAATGCTCGGTGGAACGGTCGCGGACCGGATGACTTCGGTGAATAGCAGCCCCGCGCCGATTGACAGCAGCAGCCCCGCGAGGCCCAGGGCAAGCCAGCGAGCGTGAAAGTGACGACGCAGACGCGAGACGCGCTGCCGCACGCGTGGCGCTGGCAGATCCAGATCCCGCGCGATCTCGTCCAAACTCTCGCCGTCGCTTTCGCGCAAGAGCCAATGCAGCGTCGCTTGCGCTTCTTCGGTCTTTGGCAATTCACTTTCGATCCACTGACTGAGCTCGCCGGCCGATGGACTCGCTTCCGCGGCGCTCTGGTCTGCGTCGGGGGTCGGGATGGGCAACCGTGCTCGGCGGCGGTAGCTGTCGGCGATCTTGTGTCGAGCGATGCCGTGCACCCACCGCCGGAAGGCCGACTCGTCGCTCGGTGCGTTCGACGCGAGCAAGGCTTCGGTCAGGGTGTTTTGTACCAAATCCTCGACCTCGCCCGGGGGCAGGCGGCGGCGCGCGTACGAAAGGAGCCCATCGCGAAGCCTGGGATCTGCCAAGCGCGCCGCCTTTGGGGTCTGGATTGAGAGCGCGGGGGCTG
>Ga0302321_100004791_pt1 | contig 11766 bp, 9 predicted proteins | sample Fen_T0_1_FD_202505 | JGI IMG/M metagenome (GOLD analysis project Ga0302321, IMG submission 202505) | Peat permafrost microbial communities from Stordalen Mire near Abisko, Sweden - Fen_T0_1 | ecosystem: Environmental > Terrestrial > Soil > Wetlands > Permafrost | place: Sweden: Abisko...
AACCACCCTGGTGGATAAGCTGTTGCACCAGGCGGGTTCCTTTGCAAAACACCAGCACATCGCCGAGCGGGTGATGGACTCGAACGACCTGGAAAAGGAACGCGGGATTACGATTCTGGCCAAGAATACGGCGGTCGATTTCGAAGGTGTGCACATCAACATCGTCGATACCCCCGGCCACGCCGATTTCGGCGGTGAAGTCGAGCGCGTGCTGTCTATGGTCGATGGCGTGCTGCTGCTGGTGGATGCCGTCGAAGGCCCGATGCCGCAGACGCGATTCGTGACCAAAAAAGCACTGGCGCTGGGCTTGAAGCCGATCGTGGTGGTGAACAAGATCGACCGCGATGGCGCCCGCCCGGACTGGGTGGTGAACCACACCTTCGAATTGATGGACAAACTCGGCGCCAACGAAGCGCAGCTCGATTTCCCCATCGTCTACGCCTCGGCCCTGAATGGCTGGGCGACCATGGACCTGAAGGAGCCGCAACCTACCGATATGCGCGCGTTGTTCGAGGCCATCCTCAAGTACACGCCACAGCCCGCCGGCAACCCGGACGAGCCGCTGCAATTGCAGATCGCCGCCCTGGACTATTCCAGTTACGTGGGCCGTATCGGCATCGGTCGTATTCGCCGGGGCAAGCTCAAGCCCGCACAAGACGTGATGCTGATGATCGGCGACAAGCCTCCGCGCAAGGTTCGCGTGAATCAGGTGCAAGGCTTCCAGGGGCTGAACAAGGTGCCGATGGAACTGGCGAGCGCCGGAGAAATCGTACTGGTAACGGGCATCGACGATCTTTCCATCGGTTGTACTCTGGCCGATACCGACAAGCCGGAAGCGCTGCCGATTTTGGGCGTGGATGAGCCGACGCTGACCATGAATTTCCAGGTCAACACCTCGCCTTTCGCCGGCCAGGAAGGCAAGTTCGTGACCAGCCGCCAGTTGCGCGAGCGCCTCGACAAGGAGTTGCTGGTGAACGTGGCCCTGCGCGTGGAAGAAACCGAGGACACCGATGTGTTCATGGTCTCCGGCCGCGGCGAATTGCATCTGACGATTTTGCTGGAAAACATGCGCCGCGAAGGTTACGAGCTGGCGGTCGGCAAGCCACGAGTGGTAATGAAGGACATCGACGGCGTGAAGTGCGAGCCGTACGAAATGCTCACCGTGGACGTGGACGAAGCCAACCAGGGTGCGGTCATGGAAGCGCTGGGTGCCCGCCGCGGCGACTTGGCCGACATGATGCCCGACGGCCGCGGCCGCGTGCGCCTTGATTACCGCATGCCGGCGCGGGGTCTGATCGGTTTCCAGACCGAGTTCATGAACCTGACGCGCGGCACCGGCCTCAAGAGCCACGTGTTCGACGAATACGCTCCGGTGAAGGGCGATATCCCTTCGCGCCGCAACGGTGTGCTGATCTCGGCCGAAAAGGGCGAGGCGGTGGCTTATGCACTGTGGAAACTGCAGGATCGCGGCCGCATGATCGTCAGTCCTGGTGACAGGCTGTACGAAGGCATGGTGGTGGGTGTGCACAGCCGCGACAACGACCTGGTGGTGAACCCGATCAAGGGCAAGCAGCTGACCAACGTGCGCGCTTCGGGTACCGACGAAGCGGTGGCGCTGGTGCCGCCGATCCAGATGACGTTGGAATCGGCCATTGAGTTCATCGATGACGACGAATTGGTGGAAATCACTCCGAAGACGATTCGTATCCGCAAGCGCTTTTTGATCGAGCACGAGCGCAAGAAGGCTTCGCGCGAAGCAGCCTGAACGACTAGTAAGAAACCTCCCCAGGTAACGGGGGAGGGCTGGGTGGGGGCGATGCTTGCATATTGCGTCAGCCTGCTTTGACCCCCATCCCCACCTTCCCCAGTAAGCGAGGGAAGGAGTCAGCCGGCTGTGGGTGCCCAATCGAGTGACATGGAGTTCAGCTCACTCGTCATCGTGGGCGTTGGTGTATCGTTACGAGAGGCATAGCGCAGTTCACCTTAGACGATGGAATTCTCCACACTCGTTTGGTTATTGCTGGCAGCCGTCGCGGCTCTCGCGGCGGCGGTGGTTTGGCTGGGCTTCTCCGCCAATCGGGTGGTGCGCGACGCCGTTGCCGAAGCGCAGGGCAGTGGCCAGGCGGCCATGATGGCCAACCTCAACGATGCCACCGAGCGCCTGCGCGGCGGGCTGCAGGCCTTGCAACTCGAGCAGGAACGCAATCTTTCCAGCAATCGCGAAGCGCTGATCCGCGAGTTGGCCAGCCTTACGCTGCAGCTCACGCAAAAACAGGATGCGCTGAAATCGGAAATGTTGTCCGGCACGCTGGAAAAGCTGGCCGAGCAGAACCGCGCCTCGCTGGAATCGATTCAGTCGACCATGCGGCTGCTGACGCAGCAGATCAACGAGCGCGTCGATCAGCTCACCAAGACCAACGACGCGCGCCTCGCCGATATCGGCGGCAAGGTCAACGAGCGTCTCGACGAAGGCTTCAAGAAGACCAACGAGACCTTCGTCAACGTGATGACGCGCCTCGCTACCATCGACGAAGCGCAAAAGAAGATTGACGGCCTCACCACCAACGTGGTGTCGTTGCAGCAGCTATTGGGCGACAAGCGTTCGCGCGGCGCACTGGGCGAGCGGCAGCTGGAAGACATCATCAAGAACGCGCTGCCGGAATCGGTGTACGAGTTTCAGTACACGCTCAGCACCAAGGTGCGGCCGGACTGCGTATTGAAACTGCCGGCGCCGACCGGCCTCTTGTGCATCGACGCCAAGTTCCCGCTGGAAGCGTACGAGCGCATGTTCGCCGATGGGCCCGAGCGGGTATCGGCGTCGGTGTTCAAGGCCAGCGTAAAAAAGCACATCGACGACATCGCCGGCAAGTACATCCTTCCCGGCGAAACCGGCGACGGCGCCGTGATGTTCATCCCGGCCGAATCGGTGTTCGCCGAGATCCACGGCAACCACCGCGACCTGATCGACTATGCCGCCGCCCGCCACGTCTGGCTGGTGTCGCCGACCACGCTGATGGCGGTATTGAATACCGCGCGCGTGGTCTTGAAGGACGTGGAGACCCGCAAGCAGGTGCATATCATCCAGGAGGAACTCGGCAAGCTCGCCAAGGACTTCAGCCGCTTCGACGAACGCATGAGCGACCTCGCCAAACACATCGGCCAGGCGCAGCGCGACGTCGAGCAGGTGCACATTTCCAGCCGTAAAATCAGCGAACGTTTCCAGAAAATCGAAAAAGCCGAATTGGCCGAGCTCGCTGTGCCCGACCAGGTGGTCATTCCGGTCGATGCGGAAGATGCCGACAAGCCGACTTCCGCTACACTGCTGTCCATTGTCAAGCCCGAAAACTAGCTTTCGTCACCTACCGAGATTTCAAAAGGAATGCCATGCGACCACAAGTCATTGTTATTGCCTCTTTGCTCTCCGGCGCGGCCATGAGCCTGCAAGCCCAGGCGCCCGCCGTCACCTATCCCGATACCCGCAAGGTCGACCAGGTCGACACCTATCACGGTGTCGCCGTGCCGGACCCGTATCGTTGGCTGGAGGACGACAACAGCGCCGAAACCAAGGCATGGGTTAAAACGCAAAACGAAGTCACTGAGAAGTATCTCTCAGGACTGCCGCAGCGCGCGCCGGTAAAAAAGCTTTATACCGATCTGTACAATTTTGAAAAATTCGGCGTTCCCTTCACGGAAGGCAAGCGTTACTTTTGGACTCGTAACGACGGACTGCAGCAGCAGAACGTGCTCTATACCGCCGAGTCGCTGACCGGTACTGCCAGCGTGGCACTCGACCCGAATACGCTGTCCAAGGACGGCACCGTGGCGCTGACCGGACTCGCGCCCAGCCGCGACGGCCGCTATCTTGCCTACGGCATCGCCGGCGCCGGTTCGGACTGGCAGGAATGGCATGTACGCGACCTTGCCACCGGCAAAGACACGGCAGATCTCATCAAATACGTGAAATTCTCCAGTGCATCGTGGACCGCCGACGGCAAGGGCTTTTTCTACTCGCGTTACGACGCGCCTAAGGAAGGTGCGGCGTTGACCGGCGCCAACTATTTCCAGAAACTCTATTACCACCGTCTTGGAGAGGACCAGGCCAAGGACACGCTGGTGATGGAGAACAAGAAAGAGAAGCAATGGATTTTCGGCGCCACGGTCGATGACGAGGGCCACCACGCCATCATCACCGTGACCCGCGATACCGGCAGCAAAAATGCGGTGTTCGTGCTGGCGCTCAAGAACGGCGCCTTCGCCGGCGGCGCGCCCAAGACCATCACCGACGCCTTCGATGCTCAATTCTCTCCGTTGAATATTCACGGCAACACACTGTGGCTGAAGACTGATCAGGGTGCGCCGCGCGGCAAGATCATCGCGGTCGACCTCGCCAAGCCACAGCCGGCCAATTGGAAAACGGTGGTGCCGGAATCGAAGGATGCAATGACCGGCGCCGATGCGGTTGGCGGCAAGCTGTTCGCCCACTATCTGAATGACGCCGCTACGCTGGTGAAGGTGTACGACACCGCCGGCAAGTTTGTACGTGATGTAGCGCTGCCGGGTGTCGGCACTGCCGGCGGCTTTAGCGGTCGTTTTTCGGACAAGGAAACGTTCTTCAATTACACCAGCCTCACATCACCCGGGGAGATCTACCAATACGACATCGCCAGCGGCAAGGCGACCCTGTTCAAGGCGGTGAAGACCGCGTTCCCGGCGGATGAATTTGAAACCGTGCGCGAATTCGTCACCAGCAAGGACGGCACCAAGTTCCCGATCTTCATCGGCCGCAAGAAGGGCACCAAGCTCGACGGCGCCAACCCGACGTTGTTGTACGGTTACGGCGGATTCAATATTTCCCTGACGCCCGCCTACAACGTGACGGCAGCCACCTGGATGCGCATGGGCGGCGTGTACGTTACGGCCGTGCTGCGCGGCGGCGGCGAATACGGCAAAGACTGGCACGACGCCGGCACCAAGCTGCGCAAGCAAAACGTCTTCGACGATTTTATTGCCGCAGGCGAATGGCTGATTGCCAACAAGTACACCACCTCTGCAAAGCTCGCCATCAACGGCGGCTCCAATGGTGGCCTGCTGGTGGGTGCGGTGGTCAACCAGCGCCCGGATTTGTTTGGCGCGGCCGTGCCGCAGGTGGGCGTGATGGACATGTTGCGCTATCACAAGTTCACCATCGGCTGGGCCTGGGCATCCGATTACGGCACAGTGGACAATGCCGACGAATTCAAGGCGCTGATGGCCTATTCGCCGCTGCATACCATCCACGCCGGCAAAAAGTACCCACCGATCCTAGCCACCACCGCCGATCACGACGATCGCGTGGTGCCGGCGCATACCTTCAAGTACATGGCGCAATTGCAGGCAACCGATACGGGCGCGGCGCCAAAGCTGGTGCGCATCGAAACCAGCGCCGGACACGGTGCCGGCAAGCCGACCTCGAAGATTATCGAGGAACGCTCGGATGCGCTGGCATTTATCGCCAATACGTTCGGCATGGAAATCAAATAATCCAGGCAGCGACATGAAACCCATCGCCATCGCCGGTTACTCGGGCAGCGGCAAGACCACGCTGATCGAAAAACTGATCCCCGTCCTGGTGGCGGATGGGTTTCGCGTATCGCTGATCAAGCACGCGCACCACGAGTTCGATATCGACCAGCCCGGCAAGGATTCCTGGCGGCATCGCCACGCCGGGGCAACCGAAGTGATGGTCTCGTCCAGCCAGCGCTGGGCGCTGATGCACGAGTTGCGCGGCGCGGCCGAACCGACGCTGGAGCAGCAATTGCAGCACCTCTCGCCTTGCGATATTGTTATCGTCGAAGGCTGGAAATTCCATCCGATGCCGAAGATCGAAGTGCATCGCAAGCTGTCGGACAAACCGTTGCTGTTTCCGGACGATCCGCATGTGGTTGCGGTGGCCAGCGATGAACAATTGGCGACGTCGATGCCGCAGTTCGCGCTCGACGACGCGGTGGGTGTGGCGCGTTTCATCGTCCAGCACCTCGGCCTGCGCAAGCCCGCTATCCACGCGGTGAAATAGAGATGCTGCGGGTGCTGTATTTTGCGAGCCTGCGCGAGGCACTGGGGACAGCCGACGAATCGCTGCCGGTGCCCGATGCGGCGACCGTTGCCGCCCTGATCGAAATGCTGCGCAATCGCGGCGGCGCCTGGGCCGAATCGCTGGCGTCCGGCAAGCGCTGGCGGGTTGCGGTCAACCAGAACATGGTGACGCTCGACGCGCCGCTCAAGGCGGGCGACGAGGTCGCTATATTTCCACCGGTAACCGGCGGCTAGGCGTGCCCACCATCCGCGTACAGACCGAGGACTTTGACGTCGGCGCCGAACTGGCCACGCTGCGGGCAGGTAATGCCAAAATCGGCGCCATCGCCTCATTCGTTGGCCTGGTGCGAGACGTCAACGACGGCAGCGGTGTTGCGACGCTCACGCTGGAACACTATCCCGCCATGACGGAAAAGGCGTTGACCGGCATCGTGACCGAGGCGCGCACCCGCTGGGACATCATCGACTGCTCGGTGGTTCACCGTGTTGGCGAATTGCAGCCGACCGACCAGATCGTATTGGTGATGGTGGCAAGCAGCCATCGCGGTGACGCCTTTGCCGCATGCGAATTCATCATGGATTTCCTGAAAACGCAGGCGCCGTTCTGGAAAAAAGAACAGACTCCGCAAGGTTCCCGCTGGGTCGAAGCGCGCGACAGCGACCATGCCGCCGCGCGGCGTTGGCAAGACGAAGGCAAAAAATGAACGACCAAACGAAAGCACGCAACGTCCTGGGCGGCGATCTGGAAGAATGTTCCTCGCGGCCGGTCACAGGATTTTTCCGCGACGGCTGCTGCAACACCAGCGACGAGGACGTCGGCTCGCACACCGTCTGCGTGGTGATGACGAAGGAATTCCTGGCGTTTTCCAAGGCGCAGGGCAACGATCTGACGACCCCGCACCCCGAATTCGGCTTCCCCGGCCTGAAGCCCGGCGACCAATGGTGCCTGTGCGCGCCGCGCTGGGAAGAGGCCTTCCTGGTCGGCAAGGCGCCGCGCGTGCGGCTGGCCGCTACGCACGAAGGTGCGTTGGAATACGCGAGCCTGGATGAACTGAAAGCGCATGCGATCGATTTGAATTAGCTGACACCTGACAAGAAATGAGATGTCATTCTGAGCCGCAGGCGACGGCGTGGCCATATAGGGCCAAGAATCTCATCCTTCCCAATTTGGGTATCGTCCGAAAAGTTGCGGATGAGGTCCTTCACTACGTTCAGGACGACATTCAATGACCGACGCTGAATTCATCAAGAGCCGTATTCGCACCATTCCCGACTGGCCGAAACCCGGCATCCAGTTTCGCGACATCACGCCGGTGCTGCAGGATGCCGAATGCCTGCGGGCGCTGGTGCGCAGCTTCGTATCGCATTACGCCAGCCACAAGATCGACGTAGTGGCGGGCATCGATGCGCGCGGATTCATCCTCGGCGCCGTCATTGCGCACCAGTTGGGCACCGGCTTCGTGCCGGTGCGCAAAGGCGGCAAGCTGCCGTTCGATTCCATCGCCGAGGACTTCGAACTCGAATACGGCTCGGCCACGCTGGAACTGCACACCGATGCCGTCAAGCCGCGCGATCGCGTGCTGTTGGTGGACGACTTGATTGCCACCGGCGGCACCATGCTGGCAGCGAAGAAATTGCTGGAGCGGCTGGGGGCCAAAGTGGTGGAGGGTGCGGCTATCGTCGATCTGCCCGAACTCGGTGGCTCGGACCGTTTGCGCGACGCGGGTCTGGCCATTTACACACTGGTGGAGTTTGGCGGATATTAGCCGCCAAACTTTGGTTAGCGCTTCGGCTCGTTGTTGATATCTGCTTTTGCCGGGCCGGCCGGCGTAGCGGGATTTTCAAATTCGAATTCGACCAGCGTATCGTCCGGCCAGCCGTCCTTTTCCAACGGAATGGCGTGTCGTTGCGGTGTCTCCCGGCGATCACCGAACGATAGGGTCACCTTCTTGAGCTTGGTGCCAGGTTTCGACACATTCATTCCATAGTACATTTTTGTCGAAGTGGGCCGGCAAGGGTCGCCAAACGGAAACATGAGCGCCTTCAAGTAAAACGGCAAATCCCATTTCAGGATGGCCCACTGTACTTCGCATTCCAGGCGCATATCACCAAGCCGACGTTTGTCATCGGCGATACCGGGCGTGCGAACGATGGGAAACCATCCGAAATACTTGCCGAGCAGGCCCTTGTTCTGGTTCAGCACGATCTGTGCATCGTCGTCCGCGGCCTTCGGGTCACGCGGTAACGTGAAGCTGCCATCCGCGGCAACCGGTATGGAAATGTTGGTGTTGTCGCCGACGATGGCAAGCTGAAATTTGTCGAGCGGCGAAGCTTGATTTTTCGGGCGCAAGACGAATAGCAGCCTGGCTTCCGGCGCGGCAAAATGATTTTTTCGAAGGCGTCAATCCCCGCCATGAGCTGCCGGTATGGCTTGAATTCAGGGTCCTTAAGGCCATTGATTTCAATCTTGTCGATGGCCTGCGCACCGTCGCTTTTTGGCGTTGTCGGGGCTTCCTGCGACAAGGCGCCGGTAGTGGCCAGCATCAACGTCAGACACAAATGCTGTGAGCGAGTTGTCAATCTGTTCTCCCGCTAAAAGTTGACGATTGGATTGGACAATCGTCAAAAAGTGCCCTTGCCGTCTGCGTATTTACTCCGTCGTTGGCGTTCCGCTCGCGGAATTTGCGGGAAGAAAGAGCCGGCAACCGAATACCGGCCCCGCCGTACGGCCTGGCTCGGGATCGAAGCGGACCACAACGAACTCCTTGCCGCGCGTGTACTCCTCGGCAATCGGGTAATCGACATCGAAGAATTCGCCGGGATGGTTGGCGTCGAGCTTTTGCGTGGCAATGCGGGTGCCTTCGACGAGAATGTGGAAATGGCGCTTGCGTTCGTCGCCCCAATAGCGTGCTTGCAGGGTGAGCGGGCCGGGCCGGACTTTCATGCGGAAGGAGAAGAAGCCGCCGGTGCGCGCATCGCGCCCGGTTTGCAGGCGGTATATCACTGGATAGGAAATATCGGAGGTGAGCCCGTGCGCCTTTTCCGCCGCATCTTCGCCGAGACGAATAACGTCTACCGAACGCGCGGCGAGGTCTTGCTGCTTCGCCTGCTCTGCGGCGAACGCGGCTTGCGCGGCCTGCCAGCCGGCCTCGCTGTAGCGGCGAAAATAGACGGCGCTGCGACGCTCGTGGTTTTTGTAAAAAGGCGAAAAGCGCAGGTCGGCGGGGCGGGCGATGCCTTGCGCGGCATAGGTGGCTTCGTGAATGTTCGTGACGGAAAATCCAGCCGGCAGGTCATCGCCGACCAAGGCGGGCGCAACCGGGTCAAAAGGCTTGTCCACGCCACCCAGGTCGGCCGCCAGCACCATCGGCCCATGCAGGAAGGCGACGGTGCCGTCATCGCCGGGGGTGGGTTCCATGCGCAGCGAGACCGGCAGATGCAGCGTAACCAGATCACCTCTGCGCCAGTGGCGGCGCAGGATCGCGTAGCCGCTCTCGCGTTCGGAGTAGGCGGTCTTGCCATTGATGGCGACGCGTGCATCGTTTGCCCACGAGGGAATGCGCAGCGCCAGCGCAAACGATTTCGACTCGCCGAGGCTGGTCAATTTCAGGTCCACCCGGCCATCGTAGGGATAGCGGGTGCGCATTTCCCACGATGCCTTGTGCGTCTGCCACTGCGCACGCGAGGGGATGTAGAGATTGACGAACAAGGTGTCGTCGCCCTCCCACCAGATCGAGTCGCCGTGCTTGGCGTGGCTTTCCATGCCGCTACCGACGCAGCACCAGAACGAATCGGTGGGCTCGGAGAATTCGCGGGCGATGCCGGACATCAGCGGCGTCATGTAGGCGAAGCGGCCGGTGGCGGGATTCTGCTGGGCGAGGATGTGGTTGATGTGCGCGCGCTCGTAGTAATCGAACAGTGCCCCGTCCGGCTGCCATGCAAACAGGTGGCGCGTGAGCTTGAGCATATTGTAGGTATTGCAGCCTTCGCAGGTTTGCTCGGTGATGTATTTCGACAAAGTGCCCGGCGCCTGGAAATACTCGCGGTCGGAGTTGCCGCCGATCACATAGCTGTGATCGTGCGTCACCGCCTGCCAGAAAAAGCGTGCGGCGGCGGCGTGGGAAGGCTTGCCGTTGAGCTCGAATATGCGCGCCAGGCCGATCAGCTTCGGCACCTGGGTGTTGGCGTGCAGATTGGCGAGCTCGTCGCGTTGCGCGGCCAGCGGATCGAGCACGGCGTGGTGGTAAATACGTTCGGCCAGCGCCAGCCAGCGCTTGTCGTTGGTGGCGGCGTGGAGCTCGGCGAAACTCTCGTTGAGGCCGCCGTGCTCGCAGGCCAGCATCGCCTGCACCTGTTCGTCGGTTAGCGCCGCGAACACGCGGCCTATGTATTCGGCCAGCCCGACCGCGATGTCCTGCGCCTGCGCAACACCGCACAGCGATTTGGCCGCATGCAGGCCGGAAAACAGCTTGTGCCAGTTGTACAACGGCACCCAGCAACCGTTCAGGTCGAAGGGCAGGACGCGGATATCGCCACGCACGATTTCGGCGAAGATCTCCTTGCCGTCGACGATGCTGCCGTCCTTGCGCTTGCGGGTGAATCCGCCTAGATAGCCGTCGCCGTGCGCGCGCTGCGCGCGGCCCAGCTCGCCTACTATGTAGTGGGCGCGCCGGCAGGCTTCCTCGTCGCCGGTCTGCGCATGCAGCAGCGACAGGGCGGTCAGGTAGTGGCCTAGCGTGTGGCCGGCGATGGTGTCCTTCTCCCAGCCGCCGTACACCTCGCCCTTGGCCGGCAGGCCGGTGCTGGTAAAGAAGTTGTGCAGCAGGCGGTCGGGTTCCAGACTCAGCAGGTAGCGGCGATTGCCGGTGACGGCGTCGAAGTAAGGCGAGGGGAGCAGGTAAACGTCGGCGAGGGGCAGGGCCTTGGCTGTTTTGGGCAGCATAGGAAGTGCAGCTGCGGAGCTACTTGCTGGAAGTGTGGTTGCAAGAGTTACGGTAGTGGCGGTGAGCAGAAATTCACGGCGACCACCATTGGACGGGAGAATAGGCATCGAAATACCTAGCCGGCAAGCTTGTCAAGTGCGGGTATCTTTTTGTCCCAAAATCGCAAGTAGTAGATCGGTGCCATTGAAGCCTTTCCAGTCTCGTACTCCAATCGGCACTCAGGATCGTGGGGCAAACGCATCGTTAGAATCTCTGTAGATTTTCCGCCATAACCTTTGAAGTTTCCGACGTGCGTATCGGATATGTCTTCTGTTTTAACGTCAATTGCGTGACCAAAGTAGTTTCCTATTACACGGCGGGACGTGAATACGCTCCAACTCGCCGGGGAAAAGTAGATATTTACGATTGGGAGTTCACCGGGTTGAAGAACGGCAGGTGTGTCGTGCAGTTGGCCCAGCACTGTATGCTGCCAATCTGGGATGTCCCTAGAGTGTTTTTCGATGTGTTTTATACACAATCTATAAATCTTCTCGTCTTGGATGACACTCACTGTCCGGGTTCTCTAGACTGAAATGGTCTCAGCAACTAGCCGGTCGCGTACCAGGCAGGGACAGCACTTGGCAATCTCACGTAGCGCAAAAAATATCCCGAGTCAGCGAAATCATTTTCAGGATGCGCGTGTCGGCGATGCGGTAGTAGATGCGGGTGGCGTCCTTGCGCGAGGCGATCAGGCCGCTGGCCTTGAGGATGC
>Ga0302321_100004792_pt1 | contig 11766 bp, 8 predicted proteins | sample Fen_T0_1_FD_202505 | JGI IMG/M metagenome (GOLD analysis project Ga0302321, IMG submission 202505) | Peat permafrost microbial communities from Stordalen Mire near Abisko, Sweden - Fen_T0_1 | ecosystem: Environmental > Terrestrial > Soil > Wetlands > Permafrost | place: Sweden: Abisko...
ACGAGCATTTCAGCCTTGGATGCGAGCCTCGTCGAGCAATTCGCTGCTTTCCGGCGTTTGCGCTGTCAACTCCCGATCATACGAAGGTCCATCAAGAGTGCGGACGCGAGCGAGTGCGAGCCCCAGTTCAGATTCCGGACCCGCACCCACGGCGGCTGCGATTGCGCCCGCTTCCGTAAGCGCAGCCTCTGCGGCATGAGAGTTCCCCGCATAGTGTTCCATTTCCGCCCGGCTGCAATACAGGATGCCCAAGCTCAATCGGTCAGACGACGCCTTCAGCAGGACCTCGCTGGCATCCAGGCAATGGCGGGCCCGTTCGAAATTGCCTTGGCGGGCGTGCAGCAAGCCCAGATAGCTCAGAAACTGACCTTCCGAGCGACGATCGCCCAAGTCGCGTGCGACCACCAGCGCCGCTTCATAGTGGCTGCGAGCCTCGTCGATCCGGGCCAGGCTGTCGTAGACCATGCCGAGATTGCACAGCACGACGCACTCCAGCCGGGCATGCCCCAGGTCTCGCGCGACTTCCAGCGCCGCATCCAGCTGATCGAGGGCGTCGGTGAAACTGCCTTGCACCTGATGCAGCAGACCGAGATTGCAAAGAGTGTTGCCTTCGAGCCGCCTGTTTCCCGTCTCCCGGGCCACGACAAGCGCGGCCTCGCTATGCGACCGGGATTCGTCCGCGTGCCCCTCGTCGAAAGCGAGCGAGCCCAGGTTGCCGAGCAGATCGCCCTCCCGGTGGCGATCCCCCGCACTCCTGGCCAGGGCCAGACCCGCCTGGAAATGCGCCCGGGCTTCATGCAGCTGGCCCAGAATATGGTCGATGTTGCCGAGACCGTTGCAGGCGTCGCTCTGCAACGGTCGGTCCTTCAATTCGCGGGCGATGACCTGTGCCGCCTCGAGGTGGGCACGGCCGGTTTCCGTGTGACCCGCGTGGCTGTCGAGGCCGCCGAGCCCGATGAGCGCGCGGCACTCGCAGCGCCGGTCCCCGACAGCGCGGGCGTGCGCCAGCGACGATACGAACTGTGCGCCGGCCGCGTCATCCTTGCCACAGGCCATCATCACCCGGCCCCCAATCCAGTCCACCCGGGCGACCTCCGCGATGGCGAGCCCGGGGATCGCGCGCACCAACGATGCAAGTTCGCCGGCAACACGGAATGGCCCGCGCAGTCTCAGGCCCACCCACGCGCGCTCCAGCAAGGCCACGGCCATGGGGGCATCGCCTCGCACGGCAGCCCGGCGACACGAGACGATGAAATTGTCGAGCTCGACGCCTTCGTCGGCTAGTGCCACGTCTTCGTCCAAGGCGGCAAAGTGCGCGCCGTGCCGGACTTCCATCGTGCGCGACGCAGCCGGCCCGCTCCCAGGGTAGCGTCGCTCGGTGCGCAAGTGCTCCGCTGCATATTCCTGCACGCTCACCAGCAGATCGAAACGGTCGCTGGTCAATTCCCTAACAAACGACTTGTGCACCAGCGATTGCAGTGCGTCGACGGGCCATGGCGCATTTTCGTATCCCGAAAGGTCAAGGATTGCCTCCGCGGCCTCGAGCGCAAATCCCCCCTCGAACACGGACAGTTGCGCAAGCGCGGCTTTCTCGGGCATCGAAAGCAGGTCCCAGGACCAATCGAACACCGCACGCAACGTCGCCTGCCGGTCGACGCGCCCGCCTGCCGATGACAACAGTTTGAAGCGTTCGGTCATTCGTGCAAGCAGCGTCCGGGGAGACATTACTCTCACGCGCGCCGCCGCCAGTTCGATCGCCAGCGGCAGCCCCTCCAATAGTTTCACCAGCGGGGCGATTGCCGCCTGCTCATCGGCGTTTGGCTGGAACTCCGGCTTCGCCGCTGCGGCCCGCCGTACGAACAGTGTCATTGCTTCCGCCGACGACAATGGCGCCAGGGCCAGCACCTCTTCTCCACCCAAGCCCAGTATTTCGCGAGTCGTCACCAGGAACCGCGCGCTGCTCGCCCGGTTCAGCCATCGACCCAGAGTTTCCTCGGCGTGGCGGGCAACCTGCTCGAAGTTGTCGAGAATTACCAGACATTGTCCACGGCCGGCGATGGCGTTCCCGATCTGTGTCACCGGGTCGTCCTTGCCCAATGGCAGGTCGAGCCCCTGCGCAACCGCATGAGCGATACCGTCCACACTTCGAGCCTGCGACAAGTCACAGAACCAGGCGCCGCCCGGAAACTGCCCGAGCGAGTCCCACCCGAAGCGGGCGACGAGCCGCGTCTTGCCGGTGCCGCCGATGCCGAGGACCGAGACGAGTCGCGCGCCGTCGTCGAAGCGGCGCTGGAGCTTCGATAGAGAATCGCGGCGGCCGACGAACGCATCGCGCTCCGCCGGCAGGCTGTGCCCGCTGAACGACGCAAGCGGCTCGAAATCGGTACGCATGCCCGGTGCGACGACCTGCAGCAGACGTTCGGAGGTAAGCAACCCCTTCAGGCGGTGCTCGCCCATCTCGCGCAGCGTGACGCCTTCCGGCATTTGTCCGCGCACCAATTCCTGCGTCGCTGCCGAGAGCAACAGTTGCTCGCCATGCGCGACCGACATGATTCGCGCCGCACGATTGACCGACGCGCCGTAATAGTCGCCGTCGCGCTGTTCCGCCGCGCCGGTATGCATCCCCATCCGCACCCTCAGGGCGATCGCTGGTTCGGCACTGGACGACCGAGACGCGGGGTTCAGGATTCCGCCCCGCGCGCTTTGCAGGGCGCGCTGCGAGGCGACCCCTGCGGTGAGCGCGTCGGCGGCAGAGGCGAAAACGGCATGAACACCATCACCTGTGCTTTTGACGATGCACCCATGGTTGGACTCGATCGCGCCGCGAATCACTGCGTCATGACGCGCGAGTGCAGACCGCATCGTCTGAGGATCTTGTTCCCACAAAGTTGTGCTGCCCTCGATGTCCGTAAACAGGAAGGTGACTGTGCCCGCGGGCAGCAGGGCGTTGGCGCTAGGGTCCGTAGACATTGGGTGTCGCATGCGCTGAAGCGCCAGACAACACATTCTGCGGATAGCTACTGGTTTAGGCAAATATTGGCCGCGTGCCCGGTCGACGGCGCGTCCGCTTGACTCGACGGGTTCGCCTTGTCTTCCCGTTGATCCGTCGACTGGGCGCGCATCGCATGCTGGCGTCGCTGCGCCGGTACCACGGCAGCACGCTCGCCCGCCCCCATTGCACTCCAACAGCCGCGCTAGAATGCGCGGCAGCGCCATTTCGTGGATTCCCCATGTTCGAAGCGTCGTCCATCACCTGCTTGATGTCCAATCCATCCCCGCGTCCGGGTCGAGTTGCGTCCGTCGCGGCGGGCCGCGGCAACGGGCCGCAGCGGCGGCTTCTCGTCGGCGTAACTGGCGCGGTCACAGCCTTCGTCGCGCCATTCGCCTTCGCCGCATCGTTCCTCGGCGTCGAATTGCCGCCGCCGCTCCCCGCCAACAACGTCGTCGACACCTACTGGAACACGCCGGTCGACGATCCCTACCGCTTCCTCGAAAGCACCAAGGGACCGGAAGTTCAGGCATGGATGAAGGCACAGGCCGACGCCACCGAGGCGATCCTCGCCAAACTGCCGGTGCGCGCCGAACTGCGCAAGCGGATCGCCGAGATTGACGACGCGGTGCCCACGGTCGTCACCCGTGTCGTGCGCACGACCTCGGGGCGGTGGTTCTTCATGCGGCGTAACGCGGGCGAGAATCAGTTCAAGCTCGTCCGCCGCGACACCCTGACGGGCGACGACGTCGTCCTGGTCGACCCGGACGCGCTGCAGAAGGAGACCGGCAAACCGCATGCAATAGGCGGCTTCGCGGCGTCGCCCGACGGCAAGCGGGTGACCTACTCTATCTCCACCGGCGGCACCGAGATCGGCTCGCTGCACGTGTTCGATGCCACGACCGGGAAGGACATCGAGGCGCCGATCGAGGGCATCCGCGGCAGCGGGAGCGTGACGTGGCTGGAGGACGGCAGCGGATTCTTCTACACGCGGCTGCGCCCCGACTGGGCGAGTGCCGCGGCGACCGAGCGCTTTCTCGACAACCTGACCTATTTCCACCGGCTGGGCGCGACCACGACCGACCGTGCGGTGTTCGGTCCCGGGGTCGACCCGGAGGTCGCCATCCCGCGCACGGCGACTGGCAATGTACTTCCCATGACCGGGACCGCACTCGTGGCTGCGGTGGTCGCCGACGGGGTCAAGCGCGAACGGTCGCTCTACATCGCCGAACTCGCCGCGATGCTCGAAGGCAAGGCGCGGTGGAAGCGCGTGTTCGGCGAGGAAAAGAAGATCGTCGGCATGACGGTCGGTGGCGGCTGGTTGTATTTGAAGACTTCCGCCGATGCGCCGCGCTACAAGATTCTTCGGATGGCGCTAACCGACCTCGATCTCGCCCGCGCCGAGACGGTGCTTCCGTCGGGCGACGATGTGATCGTGGGACTGGGCGCCGCCAAGGACGCGCTGTACGTGACACAGCGCCAGGGACCATTGACGCGGCTGCTGCGGGTGCCACACACAAAGTCGGTCCAACCTGCACCGGTGGCGCTGCCCTTTGCCGGTCACGTCAACCTGGATTTCACCGACGCCAACCAGGACGGCGCGGTATTCGAAATCGGGAACTGGATCCGTTCGTCCAGGTTCTACGCATTCGAGCCGGCGTCGCCGAAGGCGGTGCTGCTCCCGTTCGAGCCCCCGGGCAAGTTCGACGCACCGGAGGGCCTGGTCGCGCGCGAGGTGCGCGTGAAAGGCCATGACGGCGTCGAGGTGCCGGCATCGATCATCATGCGTGCCGACACCAGGCAGGACGGCAGCAACCCGACTATTCTGTATGGTTACGGCGCCTACGGCACGACCGAGGACCCCGGCTGGAGTCCGCGGCTGCTTGCCTGGCTCGAGCGTGGCGGCGTGTTCGTCATCGCACACGTGCGCGGCGGCGGTGTCTTCGGCGACGCCTGGCATCGCGCCGGGCAGAAGGCGACCAAGCCAAACACATGGAAGGACGGAATCGCGGTGGCCGACTGGCTGATCGCACAGAAGTACACGTCTCGCGACAAGCTTGCCGTGATTGGTGGCAGCGCGGGCGGCATTTTCGTCGGTCGGGCAATGACGGATCGACCGGACCTCTTCGCCGCGGCGGTCATCTCGGTCGGCAACACCGATCTCGTTCGTTCGGAGACGCGCGCCAACGGTGTCGCCAACGTGCCGGAGTACGGCACCGTCAAGCGCGAGGACGAGTTCCGCGCGCTGCTGGAGATGAGCACGTACGCGTCGATCCGCGACGGCGTCAAGTATCCCGCGGCACTGTTCGAGCACGGCGTCAACGACATCCGCGTCGACGTCTGGATGACGCTGAAGACAGCATCGCGACTGTCGGCCGCCACTGCGAGCGGCCGCCCGGTGTTGCTGCGGCTCGAATACGACGGCGGGCACGGCGTCGGCGCCACCAGGAGTCAGGGCCAGCTGCGCATCGCTGACCGGTGGGCCTTCCTGCTGTGGCAGTTCGGCATCGCCAAGCCGGCGCCTTAGGCATTGCCTTTGGCGCGGGCTGAAAGGCCCGGTCAAGTGATGCCGCACGACAAACGTGCTGCCGAGTACACAGCCGGATGCGTTTGGTTGCGGAACTCTGCACGTCGCGCCACCTACCGCGCAGCTTGGTTGTCTTTGTACGGGCGTGAGTATTTTCGTGCGGGAGCCATGCCGACGGGTGAAATAGTTGCCGCGGACATGGAGAGATTCCAGCGCTAACTGGGCGGGGTCAGCGCCAATCGGGAGCGGCATCGTGGCGCCGGACGGATCCCGCCTGTCGCTGCGAGAATGGCCTGTAGCGACGAGCGGTACCGATCAAACAACTGGGCGATTTGCTGGACAGACTCAACCTTCTGCCAGCGCTCCCGCATCAGCGCCTACTGGCTCTCGGTGCATTGGATCCGAGGACTTTGCTTCATCTGCAACACGCCTCTGATGGCTCAGGCCATCGTGTTGCATCCACCGGTTGCATCCACAACCCACACCGGACGGTTGGATTTCTCAGAAGTAGACGGTCGACGAAACGATGGTGCCCCAATCCACAAAGTATGTTCGCTCGGCTACTTGAAAACAAGGTGCGCCAGGTCGGATTCGAGATCCAAATATATTATTCCGAGCGCGGTCAGGTCGAACGCAGCATGTGCACATATTGGCATCCAGATCCGGCCCGTGACCGCAAAAATAATCCCGAACACGAGACCGGTGATCACGGCCTGTTGGACGCCGGCGAGCCCTTGGTCAGAGTAATGCCTTATCGCAAACAATCCGGCGCCCAGGAGCACGATTAACATCTTAGCCGCGACCCCAGTTCCCAATAGCTTGCCGAGTCGTTCGAACAAGTACCCTCGGAACACCGTCTCTTCCCCGAAGCCCGCGACTACGATTGTCGCGAACAGCATTCCGGGGAGCGCGGCGGTGTTCCCTATAAGGTAATGGTAGGTCGAATTGATCGGATCGGCTCCGAGAAGGGGCATCACGATAGCCTTCATCAGCAGCTTGAACGCGCTTCCGAAAGCGGCGCCAGAGATCAGGCTGCCGATCCAACTCTTGGGTCGCACGTAGCCGATCTCACGCCACGGCGTGCGCGACCGCCACGCCCATCCCAGCGCCAGCACTGCGCCTATGAGAGGGGTCACCAGAGTACCCGCGGCGATCACCACGATCGACAGGATTCCGAGCGGCCCGAATCCGCGCAGACCAGCGGTGAAATGATCATCCGCCGGGAATGCGGGTTCGCTCGCCGCGCTCAACATCCACCCCACCGGGCTTGCCGAGATGGCGCCGTTTGCGGTTCGCCGAACGCGACCAGCGCCACTTTACGTCGCAACACGCCGTCCAGACATTGTGTGAACAGGCTCCAGCTATCGCTAGTCACCGCGGGAGCGACATATGCCGACACATACTCCTGACATCATCTCGTCGACAAAGGGAATCGCATTCATGCTACCCCTGTCAGGACAAAACCGCGAACGACCGCTCCGGGCCGAACTCGGACGCTGACTCTACCCGGTCGAGAGTGCCGCTAGAGATCGCTGAAACTGGCGAGCCTCTCGACGTACCGTGCAACGATGTCGATCTCGAGATTGACCGCAGCACCAGGTGCCAGTCGCTTCAATGTCGTCACGGTCAGCGTATGCGGGATCAGATTGACTGCGAAACGCGCGCCGGCGACTTCGTTGACGGTGAGGCTCACTCCGTCCACGGCGATCGACCCCTTCGCCGCAATGAATCGCGCCAATTCGGCAGGCGCTTCGATCTCCAGAAACCAGCTGCCATATGTATCGCCGGCGATGGCCGCAAAGCGGGTGACAGTGCCCACGCCATCGACATGACCTGACGTCAGATGGCCGCCCAGCCTATCGGCGAGTCGTAACGCGAGTTCGATGTTCACGTCGCCTGCGTGATCGAGTCCTGTCGTACAGCGCAGGGTTTCGGCCGAAACATCGAACTCGAGTGAGGCGCCGTGCATCGCTATCACGGTGAGGCAGCAGCCATTCACGCAGACACTGTCACCGACCGCGACATCGGCGAATTCGTGCACTCCGAGATCGACGACCAGCCGCAATCCGTCTTCTTTCTTCGACACATTCGAGATGCGGCCCATGGCCTGTACGATTCCCGTGAACATCAGGTGACTCCCGCTCCGGACACGCGCGCAATCACGCGCAAATCGCTACCGATGCGCTCGACGCTGTGCCAGGTGAGACCGGTCCTGGCGCCAAGCGCCGGCAGCGGCGCAGCGCGCTCGAACATGCCGCGCGCAGGGTCGCCGATCAAGGCGGGGGCCATGTACAACAGCAGCTCGTCGATCAGTCCGGCATCGAGCAACGCGCCCGAAAGCCTGGCGCCCGCTTCGACATGCAATTCGTTGATGCCGCGCCCGGCAAGCGCGTGCATCATGGCGGCAAGATCGACCCGGCCGTTCGCGTCAGGAAAAGCCAGGACTTCGAGCGTCGCCGGCCACGCGGCATTACGTTCGCCTGCAGTCACCATCAGCGCATTCGCATCGGCAAGCACGCGGGCCGACGCCGGCGTCTGCCCATGCCGGTCGACGATGATACGCAACGGTTGCCGCGGCGTATCGACCGCGCGCACGGACAACTGCGGATCGTCCTGCAGGACCGTGCCTACGCCGGTCAGCAGCGCGCAGGCGCGTGCCCGCCACGCGTGACCGTCGGCGCGGGCTTGGGCGCCGGTGATCCATTGGCTCTCCCCGTTGGCAAGCGCGGTCCGGCCATCGAGGCTCGCCGCGAGTTTCGCGCGCACCCATGGGCGCCCGCGCGTCATGCGCGAGACGAAGCCGATGTTCAATTCACGCGCTTCACGGTCAAGCAGGCCGAACGCGACGTCGATGCCCGCGGCGCGCAGACGATCGCTGCCATTCGCCTGGTCCGGGTTCGGATCGCGCATCGCCGCCACCACGCGTGCAATGCCGGCAGCGATCACCGCGTCCACGCATGGAGGCGTGCGGTGGTGACGATTGCAGGGTTCGAGCGAGACGTACATCGTTGCGCCCCGCGGGTCGCTTCCTCGCGCGCGCGCATCGCCAAGCGCGTTGACCTCCGCATGGGGTTCGCCCGCGCGGAGATGGAAGCCCTCACCGATTACGGCGCCGTCCTTGACGATGACGCTGCCCACGCGCGGATTGGGCGTGGTCGTGTAGAGCCCCTGCCCGGCCAGCGCAAGCGCGCGTGCCATGAGTTCGCGGTCCGTCGCGGTGAATTCGGTCATCGCCCTAGCCCCCCGACCCATAAGTCTCGCCAGGTTCGATTCGACCCGCATCCTCGATCGCTTTGTCGCTCATCCTCGTCATAGCACTAGCTATGGCTGCGGTTCGCTTCGCGCACTCGGCGCGCGGGATTGATTCTCGGCATGTACGCAAACTTGTGGGTCGGGGGACTAGCGGCGTGTGCGGCGCGGCGCGGCGGGCGGCGTCTCGACTTCCTTCAGCGCATCGCGAAAATCGGAGATGTCCTGAAACGAGCGATACACCGAGGCGAAGCGGATATAGCCGACCTTGTCGAGCTTGTGCAGTTCCTGCATCACCATTTCGCCGATCTGGCGTGACGGGATCTCACGCTCGCCGAGTGACAGGACCTGCTGGACGATGCGATCGATTGCCGCATCGACATAATCGGTGGGCACTGGCCGCTTGTGCAGAGCGCGCTGGAAGCCCACGCGGATCTTTTCGGCATCGAAGTCGGAGCGATTGCCGTTGGTCTTCACGACCTGGGGCAGCCGAAGCTCTACATTTTCGTACGTCGTGAACCGCTTCTGGCAGGCCACGCAGCGACGGCGGCGGCGGATGGAGTCGCCCGGCTCGGATACACGCGAATCGATGACCTGCGTGTCGACACTGCCGCAGAACGGACACTTCATTGTCGGGGATCGGGAATCAGCGGTAGACCGGGAACCGTGCCGTCAGCGCGGCCACGCCCTTGCGAGCCGTCGCGAGCGCCGTTTCGTCGTGCGGCGCATCGAGCACGTCCGCGATCAGGTGGCCCAATTCCTCGCATTCAAGCTCGGTGAAGCCGCGGGTGGTGACCGCCGGGCTGCCCAGGCGGATTCCCGACGTGATGAACGGTTTTTCAGGATCGTCGGGAATGGAATTCTTGTTCACGGTCATGCGGGCGCGGCCGAGCGCGGCCTCGGCATCCTTGACAGTGATCTTCTTGGCGCGCAGATCGACCAGGAACAGATGCGAGTCGGTGCCGCCGGAAACGATGCGCAAGCCGCGATCCTGCAGCACCCTGGCCAGCACGCGTGCATTGTCCAGCACGTGTTCCTGGTAGCGCTTGAAGTCGTGTTGCAGCGCCTCGCCGAAAGCGACGGCCTTGGCGGCGATCACATGCATCAGCGGTCCGCCCTGTAGGCCCGGAAACACGGCAGAATTGATCGCCTTCTCATGCTCGCCGCGCATGAGTATCAGCCCGCCTCGCGGACCGCGCAGCGTCTTGTGCGTCGTGCTGGTGACGAAATCGGCGATCCCGATGGGGCTGGGATAAAGCCCCGCGGCGATCAGACCGGCGTAATGCGCCATGTCGACCATCAGCAGTGCGCCCACCGAGTCGGCTATGGCGCGAAAGCGTTGCCAGTCGATGACTCGCGAGTAGGCCGACGCGCCGGCGATGATCAGCCTGGGCTTGTGTTCGTGCGCGAGGCGTTCCGCGGCAGCGTAGTCAATCAGTTCGGTGGCCGGGTCGAGTCCGTAGGGGATCACGTTGAACCACTTGCCGGAGATGTTCACCGGCGAGCCATGCGTCAGGTGACCGCCATGCGGCAGGCTCATGCCGAGAACCGTGTCGCCCGGTTTCAGCGCGGCAAAGAACACCGCCTGGTTGGCCTGTGCACCGGAATGGGGCTGCACGTTGGCCGCTTCCGCGCGAAAGAGTTTCATCGCGCGTTCGATGGCAATGCGCTCCGCGACGTCGACGAATTCACAGCCGCCGTAATAGCGCTTGCCCGGATAGCCTTCGGCATACTTGTTCGTGAGCTGGGACCCCTGCGCCGCCATGACCGCGGTGCTGGCGTAATTTTCAGACGCGATCAACTCGATGTGCTCTTCCTGGCGCGTGTTTTCGCCGGAGATGGCGCTCCACAGCTCGGGATCGGCGTCGGCAAGCGTTCGGGAGCGGGTGAACATGGCGAGGAGGATCGTGCGCGTCGGAAAGCGTCATTTTAGCATCGGCGTAGCCCTGTGCCGGCAACGCCCCCCGTCGAACACGTCATGGCGCGCTTTTTTGGGCGCGCATTTCCCTTTATACCCCTTATAATCCTGCCAACATTGCGCAGGGGCCCGTCAAGGCGCCTGCGTCAGATCGACGAACGCGCGCTACCCTGGGTTTGGTCCCGGGAAACCGCAACGTTCGCACGCCATACGGAGGAAGCTTGAACGCCCTGCTCGCCCTTTCCCGTGCCATCGATCGTCTCAGTGAGCGTATCGGCCTTACCGTCAGCTGGCTGGTTCTGGCTGCAGTGCTGATAAGTGCGGCCAATGCCATCGTGCGCAAGGCCTTCAATGTCAGTTCCAATTCGTTCCTGGAAATCCAGTGGTACCTGTTCTCGGTGGTATTTCTCTTTTGCGCCGGATACACGTTGCTGCGCAACCAGCATGTGCGCATCGACGTCATTGCGGGCCGCCTGTCTCCACAGGCGCAGGCGTGGATCGACATCCTGGGGACGCTCTTTTTCCTGTTGCCCATGGCGCTGACGATCATGTGGCTGTCCTGGCCGGTATTCGTACAGGCGTATGAGCGGCACGAAGTCTCGACCAATGCCGGCGGCCTGCTCATCTGGCCGGCGCGTCTGCTGGTGCCGATCGGCTTCTTCCTGCTCGTCATCCAGGGCGTGTCGGAACTGATCAAGCGCGTCGCCTTTCTCAAGGGGCTGATTCCGGATCCGGCGCAGAAGCAGCATGAAAAGAGCGCCGAAGAGGAACTGGCAGAAGAAATTCTGCGGGCCAGGGGCGAGCAGACATGACCGCCTTCCTGATCGAGAACATGGCGCCGCTGATGTTCGCGTCGCTGATCGTCGTCATGCTCCTTGGATATCCAGTCGCTTTCGCCCTCGGCGCGGTCGGTATCGGATTCGGCCTGCTCGGCATCGAATTGGGACTGCTGCATGCCACGCTCTTTCAGGCGTTGCCGGAGCGGATCTGGGGCGTGATGTCCAACGACACGCTGCTGGCGATTCCGTTCTTCACGTTCATGGGGCTGATTCTCGAGCGCAGCGGCATGGCCGAAGACCTGCT
>Ga0302321_100004793_pt1 | contig 11765 bp, 7 predicted proteins | sample Fen_T0_1_FD_202505 | JGI IMG/M metagenome (GOLD analysis project Ga0302321, IMG submission 202505) | Peat permafrost microbial communities from Stordalen Mire near Abisko, Sweden - Fen_T0_1 | ecosystem: Environmental > Terrestrial > Soil > Wetlands > Permafrost | place: Sweden: Abisko...
GCTCGAGTCAAGGGCGCGGAACGTCGGTGCCTGGCTCGCTTTTCTCGCGTCCGCCCTCTCGCTCTGCGTTCCCTTGTTCGTTCGTCGGACGCGGGAAAGGCGTGCCTGGCACCGTACGTTCTGCGCGACCGCGAGTGGTGACGCGGAACATCTGTGCCAGGCACGCTTTCACCGCGTCCGATGAACGAAGAGGGGAAAGAGACGGACAAGGGCGGACGCGGCAAAAGCGAGCCAGGCACAGATGTTCCGCGTCTCGTGCGCCGCGCGATGCGCAGTGGAACTCTCGACTCAGGAGACTAGCGCTGCACCTTCGTGCAGGTTGCGTGCCCGAAGGGCCAATGGCCGGTTCGGAAGGGGGCGGCCAGACTGGCGACTTCCTCCCATCCACCCAACGAGAACCTTCTCATGCTCCAGGCACTTCGATTCCTGCCCCTCGCCGCTTGTCTGCTCACGGGCTCGGCGCTCGCGCAGGCTCCGCTCTACATCGAGTTCGGCAACAACACGCAGGCGACGGACGTCACCGCGACCGGCTCGGACTTCGTCGTCGTCGGCGTCAACAGCCTCGGCAACGGCTTTCGCTGGAGCTTCAACACCGGCGTGATGACCGACATCGGCCCGGTCACGAGCAGCCCGCGCGTCTCCGCCGACGGCAACGTGATCGCGGCCACCACCACCGGCCTCGACGGCTACGACCGCGCTTCGCGCTGGGTCGGCGGCGTGTGGACGCAGGGCGTCGGCCTCGGCGCCGCGTCCGGCACTTCCGAGTCCGTGGCCATCGGGATCAGCGCCGACGGCAACACGATCACCGGCCTCGGCTGGGTCACGGCGCAGGAGGGCCACTGCTACAGCTGGAACCAGACCACGGGCGTGCACGACCTCGGCGGCGTCCAGCCCAATCCGAGCAGCCGCGGCAACGCGATCAGCGCGAACGGCTCGGTGATCGCGGGCTTCCACGACCAGGCCAACGGCACGCGCCAGGGCACGCACTGGGTCAACGGCGTCGAGCAGTTGCCGTTCTCCTTCCTCGACCCCGTGACGAGCACCACCTACGACCTCGGCGAAGCGCAGGGCCTCAACTCCGCCGGCACGACGATCGTCGGCCGCGTCTTCTACGGCGCGCCGGCGCCGTACTCCTCCTGCGGTTGGCGCTGGGATTCCGGCACCGGCCTGAGCGCGCTGCCGAACCTGCCTGGCGAATCGGACATGGCCAATCCCGTCGCCGTCACGAACGACGGCTCGTGGATCGTCGGCGACAACGGCTGGGACCCGTGGTTCAGCTTCAGCACGCTGCAGACGGTGCTGTGGATCAACAACGTTCCGCAGAGCTTCTACGGCTACCTCGTGGCTCAGGGCACGCAAGGTCTCGGCGCGTACACCGATCTCGGCTGGCCGGCGGCGATCAGCCGCGACGGCGGACTGATCTGCGGCACGGGCGGCGGCTTCTTCGCGGCCGGCACTCCTTCGGGCGGCTGGGTCGTGATCCTGCCGAGTGCCTACGAGCCCGGCACTTCGATCTGCGATCCCGGCAGCGCCGGCGTGCTCGCCTGTCCGTGCGGCAACCCGCCGTCGGGCAGCGGTGTCGGCTGCAACAACAGCGCGAACACGGGCGGAGCCAAGCTCACGGCCTCGGGCTTCTCCAGCCTGGCCGTCGACAGCCTGCACTTCACCACGAGCGGCGAGAAGCCGACCGCGACGAGCATCGTGCTGCAGGGCACGGGCGTTTCGACCTCGGGCGTGCTCTTCGGCCAGGGCGTGCGCTGCGCGGCGGGCATCCTGAAGCGCTTGTACGTGAAGACGGCCTCGGCCGGCGCGATCAGCGCTCCGACGGGCGCGGATCTCTCGGTGCACGCGCGCTCGGCGGCTCTCGGCGACACGATCGTCGCGGGGACGCACCGCTACTACGGCGTCTACTACCGCGATCCGAACGTGCTCGGCGGGTGCGCGGCCATCGACACCTACAACATCACGCAGCAGATCGACGTGACCTGGAATCCTTGATTCGGCAGGCATCCAACCGGCCCGGCCGCGTGGCACTCGCCGCGCGGCCGGGCCGGCTCACCAACTGACCACGAGTCCGCTCGAGACGTTCCAGCTGTTGCCCGGCGGGTTCGGGCAGAACGCGAGGTTCGGGTCGCGGTAGTAGACCTGATACCAGCGCTGCGATCCGGGCGTGATCGGATCGCCGAGGTTGGCCGACTGCGTGCTCACGGAAGGAAAGCCCGCACCCGGTGCGGTCGCGGTGCCCGCGACGGCGTTCTTGACGTAGAGCCGCTTCAGATTGCCGCCGACGCAGCGCACGCCGTCGCCGAAGACGACCGGAGTCGCGAGTGCCGCGTTGCCCTGCAGGAAGATCGAGAGCGCGCTCGCGAGCTCGCCCTGCGACGAGAGCACGAGCGTGTCGGGGTTCGTCGTGCCGCTCGCGCCGAGCTGTGCGCCGCCAGTCGTGGCCGAGTTCTCGCAGCCGCGGCCCGTGCTGCCGTTGTTCGCGCACGGGCAGGCGGTCGCTTGTGTCCCGTCGCCGAAGCAGAAGGGGACCGCGACGAGCGGCGGCGGCCCCAGCGATCCGTCACCGTTAAGGTTCTGCGCGTAGATGTCGCCGCTGTCGTTGCGCGCATCGTCCCAGGCCGCGCGCGCCATCCCCGAGGCGTCGATGCAGGCGGGGATCTTGTCCTTCTGCGAGAGCACCGAGCTCACGACGACGGGCGAACCGGCCCAGACGTTGGCGCCGTTGCCATCGACGCGGAAGCCGAGCACGCGCAGGCCCTGCGCGGGATAGTTCGTCTGCTCGCAGCTGAGGATGATCGCGTCGTTGCCGAGCGGCAGGCAGCGCTCGAACTGCTTGGGCACGCCGTTGAAGGGCAGGAGCTCGACGCCGTTGTTGGTCCACAGGCGCGTCCCCGCGAGCGAGATGCGCTGCGCACAGCTCGCCCACTGGCTCTGGGCCGTGTTGCGCTTGTTGAAGGCCACGACGAGATCTCCGCCGGGCAGGACCGCGAGCGCGGGATCGAGCTTCCAGCGCGCGGCCTCGGTCGAGACTTGCACCCCGTTGTGCGCGTGGACCTCGCCACCGCCGGAGCTGACGCGCTGGATCCAGCACTCGTAGCTGTTGCCGACCGAGCTGTGCCAGGCGAACACGCCACCGCCGGCGCCGTCGGACTGCACGACCGGCTGGTAGGCGATCGGCAGCGAGGCTGCGTCGTAGACAGCAAGCGGCGAGCCGCCGTTCCAGAGCGCATTGCCAGCCGCGTCGAACTTCTGCGCGCGCAGATGGCGCAGGCTGCTGAAGGTCGCGATGTCGCGCACGTAGGCGACGATCCAGCCGCCCGAGTCCGCGGCCGCGATCTCGCTGAAGGCCGGCTTCTCCGTGCCCGGACCGAGAATCTGCAGGCCGTCGCCGGCGAACTGCGGGTTGCCCGCGGGATCGAGCTTCTGCACGTGGATCGCGCCGGGGCCCGTGTTCGGGATGCGCGACCAGGTCACGGCGAAGTTGCCGTCGGAGAGGCGCGCAATCTTGGGGTTGGCCTCGTAGTCGGCGTTGTTCGAGAGCGCGACGCCGTTCGGGCCCCACAGGAAGCTGCCCGCGCCGTCGATGCGGTAGGCGTAGACGTCGAGGTCGCCGCCCGCGCGGATGTCGGTGAAGGCCAGCACGCAACCGCCCGCGCCGTCGGACTCGATGTCCCAGTCGACGAGCGAGCTGCTCTGCGGATTGGCGCTGACGAGCAGGCCGTTGTGCGCGAAGACCTCGTTGCCCGCGAGGTCGAGCTTCTGCGCGTAGACCGCGTAGCTGCCGCCGCGCGTGTCGAACCAGGCGATCCAGGTCGAGCCGTCGCCGCCGGCCGCGATCTTGGGCACGGCCTGGTCGCCGATCGTGTTGCACACGGGCAGGTTCGCGCCCGGGTTCACCGGCCACTGCGCGCGTGCGCTCCCGCAAAGGCACACAAGGAGCGTCGGAACGACAGTTGCCTTCGTCAAGGTGATCATCGCCCGATGCTAGCAGGATCGACGAGGAGCGCTACCCGCATCCCTGCGCAGGTCTGGGTGGAACTGCCGAGCGGGGGGCGCGGGCGGCGCGACTAAGGAGCGGCATCACTCCGGCCGCGGTCCCCGGCGACTCGCGGCGTCTTCATCGAACAGCGAGGAACACCGTGGCCAAAGTCGTCTTCTGCATCGTTCCTGGTCAGCCGCAAGCCCTGAAGCTCGTCGACGAGGTCAAGGCCGCGGGCTTCCCGAACCACAACATCTCCGTGCTGATGTCCGACAAGTCCAGCACCGCGGACTTCGCCAAGGAGACGAACACGAAGTCGCCCAAGGACGGCGCGCTCGCGGGCGCCAAGGTCGGCGGGCTGCTCGGCGGAACGCTCGGGCTGCTCGTGGGTCTCGGCACGCTCGCGATCCCCGGAGTCGGACCGTTCATCGCCGCGGGTCCCTTGATGGGGGCGCTCAGCGGCACGGCCTTCGGCGTCGCGGTGGGCGGCATCACGGGCACGCTCGTCGGACTGGGCATCACCGAGGTCGAGGCCAAGCGCTTCGAGAGCAAGCTCAAGGCCGGCAACGTGCTCGTCGCCGTGCATCTCGAGAGCGCCGATCAGGTCCAACGCGTGAAGGACGTCTTCCAGCGCTCGGGTGCCGAGGACATCTCCGTCTCCACCGAAGCCGCGCCGCGCGTCGAGAAGCGCGCCGATGTGCCGGTCTCGGCCATGAACATGCCGTCGAAGTAGGACCGACCCCTTTCGCTCCCGGCGACTGCCGTCACGGGAGCATTCCAGGTCCTGCTCGGCGTCGTGAGCAGGGATCCGCAGCGGCACCCAGGTCGGGCGCAGCTGCGGATCCGCATTTCGTCCGTCACGGCCAGTGCTCGAGTCCGATCAGCGGCAGCGCGAACGCGAAGGCGCGATCCTCCTCTGCGCTGCCCGCGAGTCGGAAGACCTCCCAGAGCTTCTTCTTCGCGAGCGGAGTGCAAATGCTCGCGGGATCGCGCGACCACAAGCCCAGGCGCAGTCCGCCCTCGTCGCGGTGGTCCACGTGGCGGTGCAGGATGAAAGCATCGATGCCGTCGAGCTTCTCGATCTTCTTCCAGGCGTAGCAGTAGGCCGCGGCCTGAGCGAACTCGCCCTCCGGACCGTCGGGCGTGTGGAAGCCCTGCTCGCTCAGGATCGCGTGTCGTGGTTTGCCTTTGAAGAGCAGCGGCTCGCGCGCGAGGAAGCGCGGGAGCAGCTCGATGTTCTTGAACGTGATGCGCGGCGTGTCGTCGCTCGCGGTCGCGCTCTGGTCGAGCCAGGTGCGCGGCTCGAAGAGGTTCTCGGGATACGGATGGAAGGCGACGTTCCAGTCGACGTCGCCGGCGAGTGCCGCGAGGCGCTCGAGGAACGGCCGCGCGGCGAAGCACTGCGTCTCGTCGCCGCCGGGGTAGTGCATGTTCCAGTGGTGCTCGAGCGAGACGTAGACGCGCGCCGAGGAGCTCTCGCGCCGCACCGCGCCGCACACGACGCGCAGCACGCGCGCGTAGTCCGCAGCGAACTCCTCGAGGCTCGCGGGGCCCATGTTGGCCCAGAACCAGTGCGAATTGACCTCGTTGCCGACGATCCAGCCCGCGACGCGGCCGTAGTGATGGTCCGCGCGCGACCAGCGCTCGGCCAGGAACTCGATCGTCGCCTCGAGCCAGCGCTGACCCTCGTCCGAGACCGTGTTGAACTCGCCCAGATGATTCGGCGCGCTCTTGTCGTACTTGGGATGCAAGAGCACGCGATCGAGCTCCGCGTCGCCCGACTCGCGCGCGAGCAGGATCGCGTACACGATCACCCCGTGCTCGGAGAGCGGCTTCAGCTGCGCCTCGAAGGCCTCGAGCGCGCTCTCCTTGAAGTGGTAGGTCTGCTCGCCGTGCTTCCAGCCCGGGTTCGCGGGATCGCCGTGCAGGTCGAGCACCTGCGCGAGGTCGAGGTTGAGCGCGGCGTGCCCGATGCCGAGCGCGAGCGCGTCGTCGACCATCTGCACCTGCAGTCCCTTCTTCGTCGAGGCACTCGGGAAGGGCTCGGTCGAGCGCGCCGATTGCATGGCGGGGAGACAGGCGAGCGCGAGCGCGAGGAGCTTCATGCGATCTCCGCGTAGGCGCGCCGGACCTCGTCCGCACCGTGCGCGCGCTCGAGCCGGCGCACGGTGAAGTGCCCGGTCGCCATGTCCTGGAAATGGCCGATGAAGACCGCGTTGACGCTCGCGCCGCCGAGCGCGCCGAGGATCGGCAGCGCCTGTGCCGCGAACTTCTCCGAGACCGTGACGCTGAAGCGCGCAGCGATCTGGCCCGCGAGCCGCACGATCACGGGCGCGCCCTCCTCGACGAAGCCCTTCTGCGCGATGAACTGCGCCGCTTCCTCGATTGCGAAAACGAGCGCGCTGCGCACCGCGAAGTAGCCCGTCTCGGCCGCATCGTCGCTCTTCCGCGGCCCTCCGAAGGCGAAGACCTCGACGCACGCGAGGCGCGCTTCCGGCCGCGAGAGGTCTTCGCCCTGGCTGCGCGCGATGTCGGCGACGGAGCGCAGGATGATCGCGGTCGAGGCCGGCAGCTCGAGCGCGAGCGCGGGCAAGCCGAAGAAACCGCCCGCGGCACCGCTGCCGATCGCGAGCAGCTTGTGGCGCAGGCGCGCGGGCGGACGCGCCTCGCGTCCGAGCGTTCCGACCGCGACGCGCAGGGCGCCGCGCAGTGTCTTCGTGGTCGCCGCGTGGACGAGCTTCGCTGCACCCTTCGGCAGCAGCGCCAGCCCGCCCTCGATCGGCCGGCCGAGCAGGCTCGTGAGCCGCACGGCGAGTCCGGGATGCTCGAGCAGCCGCTTTGCGCGGCGCAGGTCCTCGAGTTCGGCGTGGGAGAGCGGCATGGATGGTCTTCGAGCGCAAGCGTACGCCCTCGAGCCCGCGCGCGTCGAACTGGCGTCTCGCTCCCGTCGATGGTGAGATCGTGCGCCGTGACCGATTCCGCCCCCGATCCCTCGCCCGCGCCGCACCGCCGCCGGCCGCGCTACAAGGGCAAGCACCCGCGCGCCTTCCACGAGAAGTACAAGGAGCTCGCGCCCGAGCGCTATCCCGACGAGGTCGAGCACGTGCGTGCGCGCGGCATGACGCCGGCGGGCCAGCACGTCTCGATCATGCTCGAGGAAGTGCTCGCGGCGCTCGCGCCGCGACCGGGCGAGCGCGGCGTCGACGGCACGCTCGGCTTCGGCGGCCACTCGCAGCGCATCCTCGAACGGCTCGCGCCGGGCGGCCAGCTGCTCGCGCTCGACGTCGATCCGCTCGAGCTGCCGAAGACGCAAGCGCGCCTGCGCAAGCTCGGCTACGGGGAGGACGCGCTGCTCGTGAAGCGCACCAACTTCGCCGCGCTGCGCGCCGCGATCGCCGAGGCCGGCTGGTCGGAGGGCGTCGATTTCGTCTTCGCCGACCTGGGCGTCTCCTCGATGCAGATCGACGATCCCGCGCGCGGCTTCTCGTTCAAGCACGACGCGCCGCTCGACATGCGCATGAACCCCGCGCGCGGGCTCTCGGCGGCGCAATGGCTCGAACGCGTGTCGGTCGAGGACCTCGCGCGCGCTCTCGAGGAGGGCGGCGACGAGCCGCACGCGCGGCGCATCGCGGCGGCGCTCGTCGCGCGGCGCGCGAGCCTGCTCACGACGCGCGCGCTCGCCGATGCGGTGCGCGCGGCGCTGCCTGGCTTCGTCCTCGAGGAAGAGGCCGAGCGCTGCGTCCGGCGCGTCTTCCAGGCCGTGCGCATCGAGGTCAACGACGAGTTCGGCGTGCTCGACACGTTCCTGCGCGCGCTGCCGGAGTGTCTGCGCGCGGGCGGGCGCGCGGCCCTGCTGACGTTCCACTCGGGCGAGGACCGGCGCGTGAAGAAGTCGTTCGAGACCGGCCTGCGCTCGGGCGTCTATGTCGCCTGCAACGACGAGGTCGTGCGCGCCTCGATGGACGAACAGCGCGCGAATCCGCGCTCCTCCTCGGCCAAGCTGCGCTGGGCGCGGCGCGCCTGAGCCTCACTCGAGCCGGAAGCGCAGCTCGTCCACCTGCTGCAGGATCCTGCCCGAACCCATGTCCGCGTCGAGCAGCTGCACGCGGAAGTACACCGAACGCGTGCCGTCGGCGTGCTCGTCGACGAAGAACTTCCCGTCCCAGCCGAGCGGCGCCGCGGGCGGCTTCAGGGCGACGAGCGCGTGCACGGGCTTCGACGTGCGCACTTGCGCCGTGAACACGTGCAGCTCCTGGTTGCGATGGTGCTCGTTGTCCCAGCTCGACTCGACGCCGACGCCGGCGCCGCGCCAGGCGTAGAGCGCGGGGGAGGCGTCGTACTTCCAGTCGGGGACGATGAACTCCTCGTTGCGCCACCATTCCGCGGGCGCGTGCACGATCACCTCGCGGCCGCGCAGCTCGACGCGCGCGGGCGGCGATTTCGGAGCCTTGGGCAGGTGCAGCACGAGCGCCGGATCGCCGTAGAAGGCCTGGTTGTAGAGCTCGTAGCGGTGCGCGCCGTGCTCGCTCTCGCCGTGCGCGAGCATCGAGACGAGCATGCGGTTCTGCGCGTCCCGATTCGCGCGGCCGAGGCTCTGCCCGGCGAGCAAGCCGTTCAGGAATTCGCTGCGGTAGAGCTCCTGCTGCGCGATCGCGCGGCGCACGTTGCCCACGAAGCCGATCGCGCCGTTGCGCAGGAGGCGCAGCGCGACCGAGTGCATGTCCGCGTCCTGGTCGAGCGAGGCCGGACTGCATCCGGCGCTCACGACGAGGCAAGGGGCGAGCAGCACGCGCGAGTCGTGCATGTACGTGTTGCCGATCTGGAGCCAGGAGGAGTGCGAGTCGTGCACGAGCACGGAGACCGACGCGAGGGCTGAGTCCTGCTCGAAGGGCTTCTCGGCGCTATGCAGCGCAGGAGGCTCGAAGCCGACGTTGGCGAAGAGCGGCGCACAGCTGCGCTCCCACTCGGCCATTGCGAAGCGTGCCGCGAAGGCGGGTGCGAGGAGCTCGTCGTAGGCGAGGCTGCGCGCGGCGAGCAGCGTGCCCGAGGCGCAGTCCTCCGCGACGAAGCGCCCGACCGCCAGTTCGAGGAACGGGTCGGCGTCGACGTTGCCGTAGGCGAGATCGGAGGGCGGGTCGGTGTCGACACCGTCGCCGGAACCCTGCAGCGCCTCCATCGGCAGCGCCTCGGGCAGCGCCGCGAGGCACAGGTACTCGGGCGCGCTGCCGAGTGCTGCGCGGAAGGCGGCGAGCGCCGCGCGCGCATCGGCCGCGCTGCCGCGCTCGAGCGGCACGAGCGCGCCGCCGCGCCCGGCCGCGAGCTCGGCGCCGGCGAGCGAGAGCTTGCGCGCGTGGCCTTCGCCGCGGTCGAGCGGCGCGACCGCCGCGACGTACTCGACGGGCAGCTTGTGCTTCTGCATCCAGCGCGCGACGTCCGCGGGCTGGCGCAGGCGCTCACTCGTCGCCTTGCCGGCGGCGGGCACTGTCTTCTCGAAGTCGCCGACGAGCAGCAGGGTGTTCGCGCCGAGACGCTCGATCTGCTCACGCGCAGCGCTCGAGAGACCGCTGCCGCCGCAGAAGAACAGGGGCACGCGCAGTCGCGCCGCCAGCACCGAGCCTGCGAGGGCAGACGAATAGTCGTCTTCGTGCACGAGCACGGCCCTGGCGCTCTCCTTGAAGAACGCCGCCGCGAGCGCACAGGCGGCCGTGTCGGCCGAGGACGCGGGCAGCCGTTCCGAGGCGATGCCCTCGACGCTCGCGTCCTCCGGTCCGCTGCCGATGAAGGTCAGGCGCGCGGGGTGGTAGCGCGCGAGGAAGTCCTTCGTCTCCGCGCTCAGCGCGCCCTCCAGGCCCAGCGCCAGCAGCGCCGGCTTGCCATCGTTGAGCATGCTTGCCGCCGGCAACGCGGCGAGGAAAGCGAGCTCCTGCCAGGACGCTTCGGCTGGCATCGGCACCAGCACGGCCTGGCGTTGCGGCTCCGCGCTACCCGAAACCGGGCCGAGCAGCGCAACCAGCAGAGTGGGGAGGAGGGGCATCTGAGCGCGGCGGAGGCCGCTTCCTGCCCATGCAGCATGGATCAGGACCCTCCAAAGGGCTACAACGGATATGAATGTCCTCTTACGTCGGTCCCTTGGCCTCGCTGCGCGTCACGAAGTCCCGCGCGCCCACGGTGCTGCTGACGAGCGTCTGCCGCCCGCTCGGTCCCGCGCACGGCGACGGGCCGAGCGTCGGCTACGAACTGCTGCACGGACAGGTCACGCGCGCTCAGGGCATGTTCAGCCCGCGCTCGCTGCACCTGCACTTCGCGCTCGAGTACGTGGCCGAGAACCTCGAGGCGCCCTGCGTCGTGTTGCAGTACCCCTCGAAGCGCGAGTTGATCGCCGAGTTGAAGAAGGGCTACGACTTCGTCGCCGTCTCCTTCCTGCTGGCCGTGTTCCAGCGCATGCAGGAGGTCGTGGCGCTCGTGCGCGAGCACGCGCCGCACTCGAAGATCGTGCTCGGCGGCTACGGCACGGTGCTCTCGGACGAGGTGCTGGCGCCCTACGCCGACCACATCTGCCGCGAAGAGGGCGTGGCCTTCATGCGCGAGCTGCTCGGCGAGCCGCGCATCGAGATGCCCTACCGGCATCCCTTGATCGTGAGCCACCTGAAGGTCTTCGGCGCGCGCGTCTCGAAGACGGGCATGGTCTTCGCGGGACTCGGCTGCCCGAACGGCTGCGACTTCTGCTGCACCTCGCACTTCTTCAAGCGCCGCCACATCCGGCTCCTGCCGAGCGGCGCGGACATCTACGCGGTCGTCGAGCGCTACCTCGAGATCGACCCGGAGATCAGCCTGGTCGTGCTCGACGAGGACTTCCTGCTCAACAAGCGCCGCGCGCTGGAGTTCCGCGAGTGCGTGCTGCGCGGGGGCAAGGCGCTCTCGCTGTTCGCCTTCGCGAGCATCAAGGCCATCAGCCAGTACACGGTCGAGCAGATCGTCGAGATGGGCATCGACGGACTCTGGATCGGCTACGAGGGCACGCGCTCGGGCTACGCCAAGCAGCAGGGCCGCGCGACCGACGAGCTCTTCCGCGAGCTGCGCACGCACGGCATCTCGATCCTGGCCTCGATGATCGTCGGCCTGCCCTACCAGGACGAGGCGATCGTGCAGGCCGAGCTCGACGGATTGCTGGCGCTGCAGCCCGACCTGTGCCAGTTCCTGATCTACGGGCCGACGCCCGGCACGCCCTTTTTCGAGCGCACGCTGCGCGAGGGGCTCCTGCGCCGCGAGCTCGCGCAGGACAGCGAGCTCTACTACAAGTCCTGCGACGGCTTCTCCGCGATGGTCGAGCACCCGAGCCTCGCGCCGCACGCGATCGAGACCCTGCAGCGGCACTGTTTCCGCGAGGACTTCCGCCGCCTGGGTCCCTCGATCTACCGTTCGATCTCGACCTGGCTCGAGGGCTATCGCACGCTCGGCCGCTCCACGAACCCGATGCTGCGTGCCAAGTCGGAACGCTTCGCGCGCGACCTGCGCAAGGCCTACCCCGTCTTCCTCGCCGGCCGGCTCTTCGGTCCGGGTCGCGAGGCGCGCGCGCGCATCGCCGCGTTGCAGCGCGAGGTGCATGCGGCGCTCGGCAATCCCAACGTCGCGGAGCGCGCGCGCTCGTTCGCCGCGGTCGGCATGGCGCTCTGGACTTCGCTCACGCTGCGCCTGCGCCTGTTCCAGGATCCGAGCTTGACCAAGCACTCCTGGCGTCTGCCGGCGGAAGCGCGGCGTGCTTCACGCATCTGGCAGCGGC
>Ga0302321_100004794_pt1 | contig 11765 bp, 9 predicted proteins | sample Fen_T0_1_FD_202505 | JGI IMG/M metagenome (GOLD analysis project Ga0302321, IMG submission 202505) | Peat permafrost microbial communities from Stordalen Mire near Abisko, Sweden - Fen_T0_1 | ecosystem: Environmental > Terrestrial > Soil > Wetlands > Permafrost | place: Sweden: Abisko...
CGGCGCGCTTGATCGCGAGCTTGAAGGAGAAGCCGCGGCGCACGCTGCGCTTCGTGCTCTTCGGCGGCGAGGAGCAGGGCCTGTTCGGCTCGGCCGGCTACGTCAAGGCGCACGCCGCGGAGCTCTCGAAGGTCAGCGCGGTGCTGATCCACGACGATGGCGCGAGCCCGCTGCAGGGCCTGGACGTGACCTACGCCATGCTCGAGGACTTCCAGAACGTGATCGCGCCGGTCGCGGCGCTCGATCGCGTGCGACCCGTGAGCGTCAACGAGCGCCTGGGCCTGGTGAACAGCGGCGACTCCGACCACGCGCCCTTCCTGGGCGCCAAGGATCCCGTGCCGGCCTTCTTCTGGAACCAGAGCGAGAACGGCTACGACCACGTGCACCACACGCAGTTCGACGTCTTCGAGAACATCGCGGCCGCGGACGAGGAGCACAACGCGCGCGTCGTCGCCGTGGTGGCCCTGGGCCTGGCCGAGCTCGACCACCTGCTCGATCGCACCGATATGAAGCCGCTGCCCACGCGCAGGCTGGGCGTGAACTTCGACGGCGCGACGATCACGCACGTCACGCCCGAGAGCCGCGCCGCCGCGGCGGGCTGGAAGGATGGCGACGTGCTGATCGCGGTCGACGGCCTGGAGGTCTCGAACCGCGAGGAGATCGTGCGTGCGATCAACCAGGGCGGCCCGCGCAAGACGATCCGCGTGCGGCGCGGCGAGGAGCGGCTCGAGGCGGCCTTCGACTGGTCGGATGATCCCGACGAGCCCGAGCGCTCGGCGCGTGCGGGCCGGCGCGACGCCTGGCACAAGGCTCAGCAGGCGCGGCGCGCGGCCGCGCACGCGCACAGCTAGCGCGGCGTCCAGATCGCGCGGCGATTCTGGAAGGCCCGCAGTCCGCCGCCGTCGGGCTGGTCGCTGCTCGCCGGGACCGCGACGACGATGTCCGGCAGCAGGTTGCCGTCCACGTGGCCGACGGCGAGGTGGCCGCGGCCGTGCACGCCCGCGAGCCGGCCGCGCGCCTGGAATCCGCCCTTGCCGTCGCCGAGGTAGATCGCGGCGCCGTGCTCGAGGCTCAGCGTGACGAGGTCGAGCTTTTCGTCGCCGTCGAAATCGGCCGCGCACAGGTCGGAGTAGCGCTCGCCGCGCGGCAGGCCCGTGTCGATGTGTTCCCACGTATTCTTGGCGGCATTCCAGCCGTAGACCCCGATCGCATCGCGCTCGGCCTGCGCGAGGCCGGTGTCGGGCTGGCAGCAGATGGCGATCTGCGGCCGGGGGTCGGCCGTGAAGCGCCCGACGCAGATCGCGAGCACGGAGTCGGGCCGCGACGGTGCCGGCAGGCCCTGCGATTGTTCGAGCCAGTGCAGCGGCTTCGAAGCCTGGGTCAAGAAGACGCGCACGCCCTCGCCCGTCGCGACGATCAGGTCGGCGCGGCCGTCGAGGTCGAGGTCGGCGAGTTCGAGCGCGCGCCCGAAGGTCGAATCGGGCAGCAGCTCGAGCTCCGGCGCCGCGCGCAGGCCGCCGTGCTCGCCGAGGAAGACGAGCAGACCGCCGCGCGGATAGCCGATGCCTGCGAGATCGTTCGTTCCGTCGCCGTCGAGGTCGCCGAACGCGAAGTCCGCGACCGGCGCGGAGTCCGGCAGCTCCGGCTCGGCCTGGCGCCAGCCCTGCGCACCCAGGCCGAGGTAGACGCGCGCTCCGTGGCCCGAAGTCGAGAGCACGAGGTCCAGGCTGCCGTCACGGTCGAGGTCGGCGGCACAGGCGGCCGCACAGCCGAGATCGCGCGGCAGGCCTTCGTCGCGCGGCTGCCAGGTCTGTCCCGGGCCAGACGGCGCGATCCAGCAGCTGTAGCCCTGCTCTTCGCAGTTCGAGGCGACGAGGCCGTGCACCTCGCCGGGGAATTCGAGCAGCAGCGGCCGTCCGCTCCACGAACCCGAGGGCGGCAGTCCGTCGGAGACTTCCTGGAACGGCAGCTCGGGCAGCTGCTCCGCGGGCTCGCCGGGCTTGCTGATGGGCGTGATCAGGCCCAGCGGCTCGAGCGCGTACCTGGGCTTGCCCTCGCTCGGGACGAGCGGGTTCTCCGCGAGGGCGACGCGCGCCTCCGGTTGCACCTCTCCGCCGCACGCCCCGACGCAAAGCGCGAGGACCAGCGCCGCGGCGCAGAGCTGCGGGTGCTCAGGCATCGTGCACGGGCCCCGCGCCGAGCAGGGCCGCCTCGAGCGTGCGGCGCACGTAGACGGGGACCATCTCCTGGCGCCACTCGTGGTCGCCGGGGACGTTGGGCAGCGGGTGGCACTGCTTGCGCGCGAGTTCCGCGACGCGCGCGAGCGCCGCGGCGCACTCGCTCGTGCGCGCGCGCGTGCCGACGAGTTCCTCGGCGATGCGGCGCACGCGCAGCGGCCGCGCCGCGAGCGCGCCGAGCACGAGGTCCGCCTCGGCGATCGTCCCTGACCCGTCGAGTTCGAGGCGCACGGCCACGCCGAGCAGCGGGAAGTCGATCGAGCCGCGCTCGCGCAGCTTGCCGTAGGCGCCGCGGTGTCCTGCGCTGCGCGGCGGCAGGCGGATCTCGGTCAGGACCTCGCCCGGCTCGAGCTTCTTGTTCATGGCTCCGTCGGCGACCCACAGATCGGCGATCGGAACGACGCGACGCGCGCCCGCGCGCGCGAAGACGAGCTCGGCACCGAGCGTCATGAGGGCCGGCGCGGAGTCGTTCGAGGCCGCGGCGACGCACTTCGAGCCGCCTTCGACCACATGGCACAGCGTGCCGTCCTTCTTGAGGCAGAAGCCCAGCGCCTGACGCCAGAAGTAGGTCTGGTTGTACCACTGGCAGCGCGTGTCGAGCAGCACGTTGCCGCCGAGCGTGCCCATCGTGCGCAGCTGCGGACCAGCGACGAGCGAGCAGGCTTGCGCGAGCGCCGGCGCCTGCGCGCGCAGGCGCTCGTCGGCCGCGACCTCGTCGAGGCGCGTCATCGCGCCGATCGCGAGCCAGCCGCCCTCGAGCGCGCGCACTCCGCGCAACTCGGGGATGCGCGCCAGCGAGACCACGCGCTGCGGCGTGAAGAGCTCGTGCTTCAGGTTGGGCAGCAGGTCGGTGCCGCCGGCGACGACCATGCTGTTCACCGAGGTGTCGGCGAGCAGCGCCAGCGCGGCCTCGAGCGAGCCGGGCTGCTCGAGCTCGAACTTGGGCATCCTCAGCACGTGCGCACCTCCGCGCGCGAGGCGCGCAGCGCAGCGAGCACCTTGCCGGGCGTGAAGGGCAGATGTCGCAGGCGGATGCCGCAAGCATCGAAGACCGCGTTCGAGATCGCGGGCAGCGAGGGATGCAGCGGGCCTTCGCCGGCTTCCTTCGCGCCATAGGGGCCTTCGGGATCGAGGCTCTCGACGATCAGCGCGGCGAGTTCGGGCGTGTCGACCGAGGTCGGGATGCGGTAGTCGAGCAGGTTCGGGCCGGCGTGCAGGCCGAAGCGGTTGACGCCGTGCTCCTCGCCGAGCGCCTCGGCGACGCCCATGTAGGCCGAGCCCTCCATCTGGCCCGCGACGATCATCGGGTTGAGTGCGCGGCCGCAGTCGTGCGCGATCCAGACGCGTTCGACGCGGATGCGGCCGGTCTCTTCGTCGACCTCGACCTCGGCCACGTGCGCGGTGAACGAGTAGGCCGGCGAGGCGCCGATCGTGCCGCCGCGGTAGTCGCCGCCGAGCGTGGGCGTGTTGTACGAACCCGTCGAGCCGAGCGTATCGAAGCGCGCCTCGGCGATCTGGATCGCTTCCGCGCTCGTGATCGAGCGCGCGGCGTCGCCCTTGTCGCTGGCGCGGCCTCCCTCGAGCAGGATGCGCGCGGGATCGACCTTCCACTCGGCGGCGAGCGCCAGGACGAGCTGCGCGCGCAGCTTGCGCGCCGCGTCGATGGCCGCGTTGCCGACCATGAACGTGACGCGACTCGAATAGGCTCCGAGATCCACCGGGCACAGATCGGTGTCGGCCGCGACGACGCGCACCTGTTCGAGTGAGAGGCCGAGCTCCTCGGCGACGACGTAGGCGACCATCGAGTTCGAGCCCTGGCCGATGTCGTTGCCGCCGGTGAAGATCGTGCAGCGCCCCGAGCGCTCGAGCGCGATCTGCACGCCGGCCTGCGGCATGGCGTTGGGATAAACCGGGTAGTTCGTGCCCGAGATGTACATCGAGCCCGCGAGGCCCAGGCCGCGCCCGCGGCCGAGCTTGCCGCGGCGCTTGTGCCAGCCGCTCGCGCGCTCGACCTCGTCGAGACACTGCAGGAAGCCGTTGGAGGTCACGCGCTGGCCGTTGACCGTGCGCACGTGCGAACCCTGGAAGTTGCGCCGCCGCAGCTCGATCGGATCGAGTGCGAGCTTCTCGGCGATCTCGTCGAGCTGCACTTCGAAGGCGAAGCGCGGCTGCACCGAGCCGTGGCCGCGCTTGGGCCCGCAGGGCGGCTTGTTGGTGAAGACGCGCGTCGAGTCGAAGCGGTAGCTCTTGAAGTCGTAGGGGCCGGTCAGCAGCTGGCCGGCGTAGTAGGTCGTGACGAGGCCGAACGAGCTGTACGAGCCGCCGTCGATCAGGATCTTGGCGTCGACCGCGACGAGCTTGCCCTCGCGCGTGACACCGCTCTTGTAGTGCAACTGCATCGGGTGGCGGCCGCGGTGCGCATAGAAGACCTCCTCGCGCGTCCAGAGCATCTTGACCGGCCGTCCGGTGATCATCGCGAGCTTGCAGGTCGTGAACTCCAGGCTGAAGGGATCCGATTTGCCGCCGAAGGCGCCGCCGAGGCAGGGCTGCACGACGCGGATGCGCTGCGCCGGCAGCTCGAGCACCTTGGAGAGCGCGCGCTGCACGTAGTGCGTGATCTGCGTCGAGCTCCAGAGCGTCAAGAGGCCGTCGGCGGAGTACTGCGCCAGCGCGCAGTGCGGCTCGATCGGCGCGTGCGTCGTGCCGTGGAACGAGTAGTGGTTCTCGACCACGAGCTCGGCCGCGGCAAGCTCCGCATCGACGTCGCCGAACGCGAGCTGCACGTGCTTGCTGACGTTGCCTTCCTTGCGCCCTGCGTGGATCGGTGGGTCGTGGCGCACGAGGCTCTCGCGCGGGTCGAGGTAGGCGTGCAGGAGCTCGTACTCGACGCGGATCAGCTTCAAGGCCGCGTTGGCCGTGTCCTCGTCGATCGCCGCGACCGCCGCGACCGGATCGCCGATGAAGCGCACCTTGTCCAGCGCGAGCGCGTTCTCGTCCTGCGTCCAGGGGATCACGCCGTACTGGATCGGCAGGTCGCGGCCGGTGATCACGGCCTGCACGCCCGGCAGCGCCAGCGCCGCCGAAGCATCGATCGAGAGGATCTTCGCGTGCGCGTGCGGGCTGCGCAGCGTCTTCGCGTGCAGCATGCCCGGCAGCGCGAGGTCGTCGGCGTAGAGCGCGGCGCCGGTCGCCTTGGCCAGGCCGTCGAGCTTGCGATTGGGCTTGCCGATGACGTGGAAGCCGCCCCAGGGAGCGCCGACGCCGTGCTGGTCGCGTGCGCCCATCAGCTCTCGCCCCGCTTGGCGCGCGACTCCGCGAGCGGCGCTTCCCAGGCGCGCGCGGCGGGCGCCACCCCGAGCGACTCCGCGATCGCGAGCTCGACGGCTTCGAAGATCTGCGTGTAGCCCGTGCAGCGGCACAGGTTGCCCGCGAGCGCCTCGCGGATCTGCGTGCGCGTGGGCGTCTTATTGCGCTCGAGCAGCGCACGCGCGGAGAGGATCATCCCCGGCTGGCAGAAGCCGCACTGCAGCGCGCCGCAGCGGTCGAAGGCCGACTGCACCGGGTCCGGTCCGCTGCCGCCCGCGGCGATGTGCGCGGGCATCAGGCCCTCGATGGTCGTGATCGCGTGGCCCTCGGCCAGGCCGGCGAGCGTCATGCAGGCGAGCACCGGCTTGCCGTCGAGCAGCACCGTGCAGGCGCCGCAGTCGCCCTTGTCGCAGCCCTGCTTGCTGCCGGTCAGGTTGAGCCGGTAGCGCAGGACCTCGAGCAGGCTCCAGTGGTCGGGAGCCGCGACCTCGAGCTCGTCGCCGTTGACCTTGAGACGCAGGACACGCATGCCCGCATTCTCCCCGCGCGCGTGGCGAGGGACAAGCGCGCGGCGCTCAAGACGCTTCCAGGCGCACGAAACGCGACCAGCTCTGGCGGATGGCCTCGTTCGAGATCTCGAAGAAGGGCGTCCAGCGCGGCTGGTGGGGCAGCGTGAGCAGCTTCATGCCGGCCTGGACCGGCGTGCGGTTGCGCTTCTTGTGGTTGCAGCGCCGGCAGGAGAGCACGCAGTTCTCCCAGCTCGTCCGGCCGCCCTGCGAGCGCGGCACGACGTGGTCGATCGAGAGCTCCGGAGTGCCGGGTCGCGAACCGCAGTACTGGCACGTGTGCCGGTCGCGGCGGAAGAGGTTGCGCCGGCAGAACGGCGCGAGCGTCACCGGCACGCCCTTGTAGCGCGTCAGCACGATCGTCTCGGGCGCGCGGATCTCGAAGCGCACGGTGCGCACGAAGAGTTCCTGCGGGCGCACCTTCTGCTCGATCCACTGCTCGAAGGCGTACAGCTCGAAACTGTCGGAATCGAGCGCTTTTGCAGCTCCGGTCGCCATCAGATGCAAGGCGTGGCGCACGGGCACGGTGCGCAGCGCGACCCACGACTCGTTCAGCACCAGCGAGGGCTGGTGCAGGACGCTCGGGATGTGGAGTCCGGGTGGCATGGCGGCGAGGCCTTAGCTTGCATCAGGATTCCGCGCTTGTCGACCCCCCGGAATGCTGGACACCGGGCTGCTCGAAGCGGAGTCTTTGCGCGTCACGCGCAGCCGCCGGCTGCGTAGGCACGCGCTCCCATGTTCACCGCTCTGCGCCGCTACTCGCACTGGTTGCACACTCGCTGGCCCGCCGGGACGCTCGAGCGCTTGCCCGAGGTCCGGCCCGACGGCAGCACCGTCGTGCCCGGGCTGTACGTGGCGGGGGACCTGACCGGCATCCCGCTGCTCAAGTTCAGCGCCGACAGCGGCGCGCGCGCAGTGCAGACGATCGCGGCCGATCCGAGCTTCCAGAAGGCGCGCGCGGCAGGCGAGGGCCTCGACCTCGCGATCGTCGGCGGCGGCGTCGCGGGCATGGCGGCGGCGCTCGAGGCGCGCAAGCTCGGCCTGCGCTTCGAGGTGCTCGAGAGTTCCGAGGCCTTCTCGACGATCGCCAATTTCCCGAAGGAGAAGCCGATCTTCGCCTACCCGACCGAGATGAAGCCGGCGGGCGAGCTCGAGTTCCAGGCCAAGGTCAAGGAACCACTGCTGGCCGAATTGCAGGAGCAGGCGCGCGGGATCGCGACGCGCCGCGCGCGTGTCGAGCGCGTGACGCGCGCGGGCGATGGGCTCGAGGTCGGGATCACGGGCGAGCCGGCCTTGAAGGCGCGGCGCGTGCTCGTCGCCATCGGCCGCGCGGGCAACTTCCGCAAGCTCGGCGTGCCCGGCGAGGATCTGGGCAAGGTCTCGAACCGCCTGCACGATCCCAAGGAGTTCGCCGGGCAGAGTGTGCTCGTCGTCGGCGGCGGCGACAGCGCGCTCGAGAGCGCGATCGCGCTGTGCGAGAGCGGAGCCGAGGTGACGCTCTCCTTCCGTGGCGCCGAACTCGCGCGGCCCAAGCCGGAGAACCAGGAGCGCCTCGCGGCGCTGGGCACACGCCTCGTGCAGCGGCCGGCGAGCCGCGTGCAGGAGATCGAGCCGCAGCACGTGCGCCTGGCACTCGAGGGCGGGCGCGAGGAGCGCCTGAAGAACGACGCCGTCTTCGCCATGATCGGGCGCGAGGCGCCGCTCGAGTTCTTCCGCCGCTCGGGCGTGCCGATCCGCGGCGAATACGGGCCGCGCAACTGGATCGCCTTCGCGCTGATCCTCGTGGCGGCCTTCTTCGTCTACCACTGGAAGAAGACCGGCGTGTACTTCGGGATCGGCGAGGCCTTCCAGCGCAACGGCTGGTTTCCCTACGGCGTGCCCGCCTGGTGGGAGTCGCTCGGAGGAGCGTTCGCGGACAAGCGTACGCTGCTCGGCACGCTCAAGATCACGCTCGGCGAACCGGGCTTCTACTATTCGCTCGCGTACTGCGTGATCATCGTGCTCTTCGGCTGGAAGCGCGTGCGCCGGCGCAACACGCCCTATGTGCGCTTGCAAACGCTCTCGCTCGCGACGGTGCAGATCGTGCCGCTCTTCCTCCTGCCGTACGTGATCCTGCCCTGGATGGGGAACAACGGCCTGTTCGACCACGGCGCGCTCGCGAGCTTCGCCGACAGCTTCTTCCCCAAGGCGAACTACGGCCACGGCCGCGAGTACTGGCGCGCCTTCGGCTTCGTGCTCGCCTGGCCGCTGTTCTTCTGGAACGTGTTCACCGAGCAGCCCATGTGGGGCTGGCTCGCCCTGAGCCTCGTGCAGACCTTCGTCGTGATCCCGCTGATCGTGCGCAAGTGGGGCAAGGGTGCCTATTGCGGCTGGATCTGCTCCTGCGGCGCGCTGGCCGAGACGCTCGGAGACACGCAGCGTTCGAAGATGCCGCACGGCCCGCGCTGGAACCGGCTCAACCTGATCGGGCAGGTCTTCCTGGCGCTCGCGTTCGTGCTGCTCGTGGCGCGCAGCCTGGCTTGGGCCTTCCCGCACTCGCCCTTCGGCGCGATCTTCGAATTCGTGTTCAAGAAGGCGCCGGTCTTCAACTACGTCTGGTTCGTCGACCTGCTCTGGGCCGGCATCATCGGCGTGGGCTTCTACTGGCACTTCTCGGGGCGCGTGTGGTGCCGCTTCGCCTGCCCGCTGGCGGCGCTGATGCACGTCTATGCGCGCTTCTCGCGTTTCCGCATCCTCTCCGAGAAGAAGAAGTGCATCTCGTGCAACGTGTGCACCTCCGTCTGCCACCAGGGCATCGACGTGATGGCCTTCGCCAACAAGGGCAAGCCGATGGAGGATCCCGAGTGCGTGCGCTGCTCGGCCTGCGTCTCGTCCTGCCCGACGGGCGTGCTCTCCTTCGGCGAGGTCGATCCGTCGACGAACGAGGTGCTGCGCCGCGACAAGCTCGCGGCCTCGGCGGTGCAGATGGCCGAGTCGAAGAGCTAGGCCTGGTTCGCCGAGCGGCTGTCGCGGGCGAAGATCATCAAGAGCAGCACGGGCACCATCATCACGACCGGTCCGAGTGCGAGCAGCACGAGCGTCAGCACGGCATTCATGGCAATTCCTCCTGGACTAGGCGCCCGGACCCTTGTGGATGCGCGAGAGGGCGCTGACGAACAGCGCGAGCAGCGCGGCGACGAAGAAGGCGAACGGGACGAAGGCGGCAAGGCTGGTTTGGGTCTGGATCATCGGCGTCTCCGGGGCAGAGGATCGCCGGATCCGCGCCCCTTGGCGATGCGCACAGCGGCGCACAGGGCGTAGGCACAAGGAGGTAGTCGGGCCTCGCGCGCCCGCGCGCGGCGGCTCAGGGCCAGGGCTGCAGCGCGCCGATGCGTCCGTCGCCTTCTTCGACGCGGTACAGGCGCGCGCGCTCGGGGCTCTCGCACAGCTCGTCGAAGCGCGGCTTGGAGAGCCGTGCGAGGTAGTGCCGCGTCGCGACGCCGCTCGAGCTGCACACGTCGATGCGCGCACGGCCCTTCTCGATGCGCGGCCGCCCGAGCACGCGCGCGAGATCGGGCGGCGGCAGCGCGCCGGCGAGCGCTGCGCGCGCCAGCGCCAGGAACGAGTAGGGCAGCGAGCGCAAGTCGATGCCGAGCTCGCGCGCCGCGGCGCCCCAGAACGGGTCCTGGAAGACCGAGCGCGGCGGCGTCGCGAAGTGGTGGCACCAGTCGCTCTCGTGGCCCGGCGCCTGCATCCCGCACGCGCCCCGGTGCGGGCAAGGCGCCAGGAGTTCGAAGTCCGCGCGCAGCGTCTCGCGCAGTTCGATCAGCGCGCGCGAGGCGGATGACGTGCCGGGCTCGAGCCAGACGACGGTCTTGGCGCGCCGGCACATCTCGAGCAGCTTCTCGCGCCCGTCGAGGCCGGCCTCGTCGAGCACGTGGCTCACGAGCAGCAGGTCGCAGGCGGCCGGCGGATCGGTGGCGATGCGCGCCGCGCCCGCCAGCGGCTTCAAGCGTTCGGCCGCGAAGCTCGTCGCCAGACTCGAGCGGTCCACGAGGTGCAGGCGCTCCAGTCCCTCGGCGCCGAAGTGCTCTAGCCAGGCGCGCGCCGCGGTGCCCGAGCCGCAGCCCCAGTCGAGCACGATCTTGGGTCGCGCGGGAAAGCTGCGCGCGGCGAGCTCGTCGAGCACGGCATCCCAGCGCCAGGCGATGCGCCGGCCGAAGGTCGCCTCGTAGAGCTCGAGATCGTGCGCCGAGCTCCAGTAGTCGGGCAGCGTCTCCGGACGCGCGGACTCCGCGCGCTCGAGAAATACGGAGCGCAACTTGCGCAGTCGATCCCAGTCAGCCCGGAGGAGGTCCATCCACAGAGCTTACGGCCTCGCGGCCCGCTGCTCACCACTGGACCGTGATCGCGTTGGTCACGTTCCAGGTGCTGCCCGAGGGCGCCGGACAGAAATTCGCGCTCGGGTCGCGGTAGTAGACCTGGTAGCCGCGCAGCGAACCCGGCGGCAGCGGATCGCCGAGCGCCTGCGCGCGCGCGCGCAGGCCCAGGTCGTAGGGTCCGGGCGCAGAGAGCGTGCCGAACTGCGCGTGCAGCACGTACAGCCGCCGCAGCGCGCCGCCGACACAGCGCACTCCATCGCCGAAGAGCAGGCCGCCGCTCGAGAGCGAGTCGCCCTGCAGCACGATCGCGAGCGCGTGCGGCAAGAGGTCGTGCGCGACCAGCGTGACCTCGTCGAGCCCGGTGCCGCCTTCGCCCTCGAGCACGCCGCCCGCCGCGACCTCCGAGTTGGCGCAGCCGTGGCCGAGCGCTCCCGTGTTCCCGCACGGGCAGGCCGTGGGCAGGCTGCCGTCACCCGCGCACGAGCTCGGATGGAACGGCCCGCGCAGGCGCAGGAAGACGTCCGGCGCGCTGTTGGTGTCGTTCGGCACGAGGTTCTCGCCGTAGCTCTGGAACACGGCACGCGTCCCGCTGCCGTCGAGCGCCACCGACGAGGTCATGCCGTCCGACTGCACGGCCGCCGAATCGAGCGAGAGGTTCTCGAGGTCGCCGGAGACCAGATCGCGCACGAGCGCATCGCGCACGAGGTTCGTGTCGCCCGCGATCAGGACCTCGGAGAGACAGATGAAGGCCACCACGCGCCCGTCGGCCGAGATCGAGGGCGCGACGTTGGGCTGATCGCCCTCGCCGCCGGTGATCGAGACGCTCACGCGCACGGTCGTGCCGGCGACGCGGTCACGCAGGAAGACGTCGTCGACGCCGTTGGTGTCGCCCGGCACGAGGTTCGTCGCCGTGCTCTGGAAGGCCACGAAACGGCCGTCGGCGGAGATGGCCGAGATCGTCGAGGCGCCGTCGGATTCGACTCCGAGCGAGTCGACGCTCGCGCGCTCGGTCGTCCCGAGCAGCCGGTCGCGCACGAAGATGTCCGGCATGCCGTTGGTATCTCCGGGCACGAGGTTCGTGGCGACGCTCTGGAAGGCGACGAAGCGGCCGTCGTCCGAGATCGCCGCGAAGGTCGAGTAGCCGTCGGCCTGCGCGCCGGTGCCCGAGGCGCTGACGCGCTCGGTCGTGCCGGCGACGAGGTCGCGCACGAAGATGTCGGTCGCGTTGTTCGTGTCGCCGGCGACGAGATCGGTCGCAAGGCTCGAGAAGGCGACGCAGCGTCCGTCGGCCGAGA
>Ga0302321_100004796_pt1 | contig 11763 bp, 4 predicted proteins | sample Fen_T0_1_FD_202505 | JGI IMG/M metagenome (GOLD analysis project Ga0302321, IMG submission 202505) | Peat permafrost microbial communities from Stordalen Mire near Abisko, Sweden - Fen_T0_1 | ecosystem: Environmental > Terrestrial > Soil > Wetlands > Permafrost | place: Sweden: Abisko...
GCCTGTCGCGTTGCTTCATTGGCAACAGTGTACTTGGTTGAATTGCCGATAGGAAGCAGCGTGGCACCATAGACGAGAATACCCGCACCGTGCGCCTCCGTAACCAGTGTTGCATAAGCACCGGTTATAGTTGCTGCTGATGCATGGTGGTAAGAGATGTCGTTAATTCCTTCAAGCAGGATTACGTATTTTACATTTGGACGTGCAAGCACATCGTCAGCAAAGCGGTGAACGCCTGAGGGTCCTGCAAGGTCTGATGCTACCACACGATTTGAACCGATGCCCATATTGATAACTGCGAACGCTGCACCGGACGGGAGAGAAGGTATGCGGTTAGAAAGAACATCGGGCCAGTTTCCGTTTGCATTATTTGTAGCGCCCGCACCATCTGTAATGGAATTGCCGAAGGCAATAGCAACCTCCGCTGTTGAGGAAGCCATTACCTGCAATCCGGAAACCATCACCACCTCTGTGGTTGTGTTGTTCCATGTTGCAAGGGGTAGGGTAGTGGTAGCAGTATAGTTACCTGACTTAGAGATGTAGCTTGTGTGCAGTCCGGTAGGATGGAAAGTGGTGGGATGAAAACTGCCGGGCACGTAAACGCTGATGGCAACTGTAACATGCTGTGTAACGGTGAGCGAAACAGGATCGCTCCATACTTCTGCGCCTGCAGCAAGTGTAACTCCTGCAAGCCCGTTAAAGGTGAGCGCATGATCGCTGGTGGAAACGATGGTGTTGTTTGAAGAGCGTAGCGCTATGTGTGCGGCTCCTAATGTAAGAGTGTTTGTTGCAAACTTATTACAAAACTTCACGCGCACCTGTGTGCCACCGAGCTTTGTAAAAACATTGAGGCGGAAGGTTTGGTTGTTGAACGTGGGGGTAGATTGCACTGCACCGTTTACAGAGGTTGAAAGAAATGATGCCGCCCAACTGTCAACCCATGTGGCAGCCACATTCGCAATACTGCCATTCAGTTCCGTTGCAGCAAACGTACTTCCATATGTAGTTTCAATTTTTTTACAGGCACTGAATAAAGTTATAGACAGCGCAACTATCTGCAGGGTTTTAATTCCAGAAGAGATAAATTTTTTCATGGTATTTATTTTATGAATAATTAAAAGAAGTTCAGAAATAAATCATCCGCTCTGTCCGGCGCTATGACATTTCATAGTTTGTTTCTAATATATAACCATTCCTTTCCATACTGAAGATTCTGAACACCTAACGCGTAACATCAAAACTAAAATCAATTAACGATTGAAGGGCAGTGAAAGTTCGTTAAGATTGTGCAATTAAAATAAATCCTGTATTTTGCAAAAAGTTAATTTCTTTAGTTCCTGGTCAGTTATGCCTAATACGATGACATTCTAGTAGTTAGAGATCGTTCTTAATAAGACTAAGCATAACAGTTAAATTTTGATTCACCATTTAAACAGAGACAATTAAACTTTAAAGCATAATATAAAAAACCACAAAGGATTCTCAACAGGTGAAAATGGTTTTGAAAATATCCTGCCTATTAATATAATAATCGGTAAAAAAACTCTGGAAAAAGTTCTCTGATTGAGGTGATTGAATACCTAGTGAAACCATTTGAGAAATTTAAAAACAGGTTAAGGAATGGAGTTGGGCACAACTCCTGCCCTATCCCAAAGTCAATAGGGCTGCCGGCCGACGCTCAATTAGTTATGCTATTTTGATTTAATCCGATAAATTATTATAAAAACCTCAGCATTTGATTTATTTGCGGAGGTTTTCTTTTTTTAAGGTTCAAGCGAGTAAGTGTTAAGCAGGTGAACCAAAAGAGATACCTAGTTCCCTGAAGTTCATAAATAGTTGATTATTTATGTATTACAATCTAGGTTCGGGAGGGAGTCAGACAAACCAGAGGTCTTCCTCAAATGATCCGCGTTGATAATGGGCCGGAATTTATATCTTTTAAACTCGATCATTATTGCAGACAAAATAATATCACCCTGGTCTTTATCCAGCCAGGAAAACCAACACAGAATGCTTTTATAGAAAGATGCAATGGAAGTATTAGAAAAGAATTATTGAGTGCGAACGTTTTTCAGTCACTTTCTGAAGTTCGGATAAAAGTAAAAGAATGGATGACTGATTACAATGAAATGAGACCTCACAAAGCTCTTAATTATCAAACACCAAGAGAAACTTATAATAAATCAATTTTTAGTCAAGACTCTAATTTTGATTGGACCGGATTATAGGGAAGCCGACACAGCATTTAAAATCCACTATTGATTAATTTTCATAATAAGATTCAAAATTGATTGTTGTCCCCTTCAATTTTAAAAAATGATCTATTTTTTATATCAATAGTTTAGAATTTAACATACTATCCATCTTCGATAAAATATATTTGATATGTATCAACCTGATTCTTGAATAAATTGATTTCATACCACTGTATAACATTATTTATGCGGAACGATAACTAGCTCTATATCGCTATTAATCTACTTAATCAGACTTTACTTAAAATTTACATTTTTGAAAAAAACCTACTAATTGTTTTACTTAAAATCCAAAACTATGCTTAAACGAAGTGCATTTATTGTTTTGTTCCTATTGGCTAATCTTATCCTGATGGCCCAGCAGATAGTTACTGGGGTAGTCAAGGACACTGGCGGAGAGCCTATGTCTGGTGTAACAGTTCTTGTGAAGGGTACCACCTCAGGAACCCTTACTGGTATCGATGGTAAATATTCTCTTCCATTGCCTGCCGGAGCTACAACACTAATTTTTTCATTTATCGGTATGGAAACGCAGGAAGTCCCTATTGGGAAATCCACCCAGATCAGTGTAACTTTAATCCAGGTAGCAGTTGGACTGAATGAAGTAGTTGTCGTTGGATATGGTACCCAGAAAAGGGCGACTGTTACGGGTGCTATTTCAACAGTTACATCCGATAAAATTACTGCACTGCCAACGCCAAGTCTTGACCAGGCTTTGCAGGGACGTGCAGCTGGTGTGACGGTTATCAGCAATGGAGCTCCGGGTTTTGATGCTACAATCAGGGTTAGAGGTATCAGTACTGTTAATGATGCTAATCCTTTATTTGTTGTTGACGGTGTTGTTTCCACCAGTATCAATAACATTAGTCCTTCAGACATTGAATCCATCCAAGTATTAAAAGACGCTTCCACAGCTGCTATATATGGTTCACTGGGATCAAATGGTGTTATTATGGTTACTACCAAGAAAGGTAAAGCCGGTGCTGTAGTAGTTAATTTGGATAGCTATTACGGAGTTCAATATTCCGATGCAAGATATAATGTGATGAACAGTGCCCAATATAAAGAATATGCTACCAGTGGCGCATTTACGACACCTGCAGTTTATACTGATCCTCAGTATGCTAGCCGTATTACTGGTACTGAAACTAATTGGCAGGATAAGATATACCAAAAAGGTCCTATGCAAAATTATGATCTTTCTGTTTCCGGTGGTAATGAATTCGCCACTTTCAGATTGTCAGCCGGATATTTGAATCAACGAGGCGTTGTTATAAAAACTGGTCTTGAAAGATATAACTTCAGAGTCAACAGTGATTTTAAAAAGGGCAGGTTGAAAATGGGTGAGAACCTCAGCTTATCATACTCAGAACAGGATCCGTTGGCTGATAATGGCGGCCGTTCCCTGTTGGAGCATGCCATTAAAATGGCTCCTTACCTGCCGGTTTACAATACAAGTAATCCAGGCGGATACCAGGGTCCGACCACTTCTGTAGACGGACAGGATGCTGAAAATCCCGTCAGAATCATGGAGCTGAACAGTTTAAAACTGAATACACAGTTCATTCTTGGTAATTTATATGGTGAATTGGATATCCTTAAAGGCCTGAAATTTAAAACTAATCTTGGCCTTCAGGATCAGAGAACAATTTCCAACCAATTATTCCCTTCATACAATGATGATAATCTGGGTGGCAATACGCACCGGCAAACTTATGCAAACATTTTTAAAAACCGTGCCACCTATACTGCATTCCTGTTCACCAACAACTTTACTTATGACTTGACACTTGCTGAAAAACATAATATTGAGTTATTGGCATTGACTGAATACAGCGCTGTTAACTCAACAGTTATGAATACCAATTCACGCAATAATCTTTCTAACGATGTTAACGAATTGAGTAACACCAATCCTTCATTGTCCTCAGGAACGGTTTATTATTACAGAATCAGTTACCTGGGAAGATTAAATTATAACTATGACCAAAAGTACTTATTTTCAGCTTCAATAAGAAAGGATGCTTCTTCAAGGTTTGGTCCAAACAAGAGATGGGGTACTTTCCCTTCGGTATCTCTGGGTTGGAATATTGCTAAAGAAGCTTTCTTAAGTGATGTTTCTTCTCTTAGCAACTTAAAACTAAGAGCAAGCTGGGGTAAAGCCGGTAATGACAAGATTTCAGATTATGCCTATTCTTCCTCCCTGACCTCAAACATGAACTATGATTTTAATAATGCACTTGTAGTTGGAACAACAGCCGCAGGAAGACCAAATCCCAATTTAAAATGGGAGGAAATGACCATGACAAACATTGGGTTGGATTTGGGTTTGCTTAAAAACAAATTTACCTTGTCCGCTGAATATTATAACAACAAGAGTAGTGATCTTCTGATGCAGGTACCTCTTCCACTGTCTACAGGTGACTGGAATGGTACAATCCCCCAGAATGCAGGTTCTATGCAAACAAAAGGTTTTGAATTGTCTTTAGGATTCAACGACTTTGAAGGAGATTTTCAATGGTCAGCCAATCTAAATCTTGGTACTTTCAAAAATGAAGTTAAATCCCTGGGTGCTGCTTCTTATATATCCGGATTTACTTTTGAAGGTGAAGACCTTAACAGATGTCAGGTTGGACAACCTGCTTTCTACTTCTACGGATGGAAATTCGATGGTATCTTCCAGACAGATGCAGACGCTAAAGCCTATATGGGTGGTACGGAAAAAGCGCTCAATTCTGCAACTGCAGGAGATTTTCGTATAGTAGATACAAATGGTGATGGCAAAATTACTCCAACCGACAGAACCAATATAGGAAACCCCTTCCCGAAGATGACGCTTGGTCTAGACCTCAATGCTTCCTACAAAGGCTTTGATCTGAACTTGTTTATAAGCGGAGTTTATGGTAATAAACTTTACAATACCAACCTGTTTGATCTGGTAAGTATGGACAGATTATTTAATGCCGATGTAAAGGTGTTAGACAGATGGACTCCAACCAATCCTTCAAACACAATTCCAAGAGCTGGTCTTGTTGCTTCCAATGCCCAGGCATCCAGTCGTTTTGTCGAAGATGGTGCCTATACCAAATTGAAAAACATTACGCTGGGGTACACATTGCCTAAAAATCTTCTGAAGAACACATTCACTAAACTCAGAATCTATGTTAGTGCACAAAACATGATTTGCATAACCAAATACTCCGGTTTAGATCCTGAAGTTGGCAGATACACTGCTAGCGGAACTTCATTGGGACAAATTGGTGCTCCTCAGACAACAGGCCAAAACTATGCAAATGGAATTGATGTTGGTAATTATCCTATACCAAAATCAATTATTGGTGGTATTCAAGTTACCTTCTAACCTTTAACAGAATTATATTATGAAAAGACTTAAAAAATATTTTAAACCGGCATTGGTCCTGAGTGCATTGCTTCTACTCTTTTCCTGTAAAGAGGATAAGTTAGCACTTACAAATCCTAACAATCTTTCACCTGAAACTTTTTTTAAAACTGCGGCTCAGGTTCAGTCAGCTGTAGATGCTATATACGGAAGTTTGCAAACAACCGGAATGTACAACCGTGGTATATGGTATGGTAATGACAACATGTCTCATGAGAATACATGTAACTCACAGCAGGAAGCTGATAAACGGCAATGGCTGAATTTCACATTCGATGCAACACATGATTTGATTGAACCTTACTGGAATTCTTGCTACAGAGGCGTTAATAAGGCCAATTTTGTGATCAACAATGCCAATTTAATTGACGCAATCCCCGAAGTTTTTCTGTCTCAGACCATGAAAGACAAGTATATTGGTGAAGCAAAATTCATGCGGGCTTTGTATTACTTCTACCTGGTTGACAAATTTGGTGATGTTCCACTGTATCTCGGCGTGGATCCTGCAGAGAATTTAGGTCTTCCCAGAACACCTAAAGCCCAGGTCTGGGCACAAATTGAAGCCGACTGTATAGATGCTGCAGCAAATTGTCTTGCCAAGGCTGATGAAGTCCCCGGAAGGGCTACTAAAGGTTCTGCCTGGGCACTTTTAGGCAAAGCACGTTTATACCAGCAAAACTATGCCGGAGCTCTCGAAGCTTTTAAGAATATTACCGGTTACAGCCTGGAACCTGTTTATTTTAATAACTTTATGGAAGAGACCGAAAATGGTCCGGAATCACTCTTCGAAGTCCAGTTTAGCAAGGCTGCTGGTTATTCCGACGCTTGGAATTCCGACAGAACTGACCAGGGTGTGAATGAAGCTTGTTTCAGAGCCCAGGAATATAGTTGCTTAGGATGGTTCAACGTATTCGTTTCAGAGGATCTTTGGAATGAATTCGAAACAGCGGCTGTCAATGGTGTAAAAACTGATCCAAGACGCGGATACTGCGCCTACCAGACGGGTGATAAATATGATAACAATACCTTGACCATGACGATTGACCCCGTGAACATTCCTGCGACTGCCACCACACCTGCTGATTCTTACGTAAGAAGAGGTTGGAGAAAATACCAGAACTACTATAGAGCTGAGGCTGAATCTGATAATGAATCAGGAATCAACATGAAGGTGATCCGGTATGCCGACGTCCTTTTAATGATGGCTGAATGCGAAGCAAAAAGATCGGGTGGTGATCTCACAGCTGCTGTAGCCTTAATGAACCAGGTTAGGCAGAGACCCGATGTGGATATGCCCGCTTACGGAACCGCTGCAATGAATGCTATATATCCGGTTACCACTGTGGACGAATTCATGGTAGCTTTGGAGCATGAGCGTAAAGTTGAATTATGCGGTGAACAGGTTCGTTTTTCTGACCTCGTCAGATGGGGCCGACTTGCAGCTTTTTTATCTTCAGATAAATTGCTGAATTCTATTCCGAAAGCAGATAAAGCAGCTTTGGTTTTCCAGGCACCTAAAAATTTACTCTGGCCTATTCCTCAGAAGGAAATTGATGTTAACCCAAAAATTGAACAGACAGATCAGAATCCAGGTTATTAATGGATAGAATTTCTTAGGATTTTATGAAGTGGTCCTGCTAAACAGGACCATTTCTTTTTTGAGTTATTTGAAGTACCTTTCTCCTTCATTCTTTACAATTTAGCCCTTATGAGTACCCTTTTAAAACCTGATTACCGTGAAAGGCTTTATTCTGTTGGTTTATTGATAATTATTTTTTGTATTATTTTCTCATGCAAACATGAGAAAATAAACCATGAAGGTCCTGTATTTCAGAAACTCTCTTCAGGAAAAACAAATGTTACCTTTCATAACACTCTGACAGAGACCGATACTTTAAACTATTTTCTGTATCCCTACATATATATGGGTGGAGGAGTTTCCGTCGGCGATTTTAATAATGATGGCTTAACTGATATATATTTAGTCGGGAATATGGTGCCAGACCGATTGTATCTTAACAGAGGTAATTTTACTTTTGAAGATGTAACTGAAATTTCGAACACCGGTGGTGGTAATCGTTGGAAGTTGGGATCAACTGTCTGCGATATAAATAATGATGGTTTGCCTGATATTTATGTATGTGTTTCGGGATTATCAGGGGATCGCGAAAATTTATTATTTGTAAACCAGGGACTCAATAAAGATGGCATACCTGTTTTTAAGGAGGAGGCTAAGAAATATGGTATTAACGATCCTGGAATGAGTACTCAGGCTACTTTTTTTGATTACGATAACGATGGAGATATGGATTTGTATGTGGCAAATTATCCAATTACGAACTTTAAAGCCACTCCTTATGTTTATAAACAAATGATGAGAAATGTAAAGTGGATTGATTCGGGTCATTTATATAGAAACAATGGTAATGGCACTTTTACTGATGTTACCAAAGAGAGCGGTTTATTAGCTTTTGGATTGACACTAAGTGCTACGGTTGGCGATTTTAATCAGGATGGATTTAAGGATTTATATCTTTCCAATGATTTTACATGTCCCGATTATTTTTACTTTAACAATGGAGACGGAACATTTTCTGACAAAGCCGGTGAAGTTCTAGGACAAACTTCATTTTATGGTATGGGTGTCGATGTTGCCGATTATAATAACGACGGATTACTTGATGTTATGCAAATCGATATGGCACCTGAGGATAATAAAAGAGCTAAAATGAATATGTCGAGTATGCTGCCTGAGGATTTTGAAGATATGGTGAGAGAAGGCTTGCATCATCAATATAGATACAGCACCTTGAATTTAAACCGGGGTATTTTAAAAGATAATTTGCCGTTTTTTAGTAATGCCGCCTGGATAGCTGGTGTAACTTCCACCGACTGGAGCTGGTCTGCTTTATTTGCTGATTTTGATCTGGATGGTTGGAAAGATCTGTATATTACAAATGGCTCACGAAGGGATATGAATAATGCAGATTATTTCAATAAAATAGGGAAATCCGATTACTTCAGCAAAGGTTCGAATAAATCTAAATTGCTGGAGCAAGCTAAAAATATGCCCAGCCAACCTCTTGCCAATTATATTTTCAGGAATAATGGCGATTTAACATTTACCCGGTATAATAAACAGTGGAACATTACTGAACCCAGCTTTTCAAATGGAGTGGCTTATGCCGATCTGGATAATGATGGTGATCTGGATCTTATAGTGAATAACATAGATCAGGAAGCTTTTATTTATAAAAATAATGCCAGCGAAACGAAATCCGGAAATTATCTGAAAATTAAATTTGACGGAACCCCCAAAAATAAAATGGGAATTGGCTCTGTTGTTACTATCTGGCATAATGGAAAAAAACAAATGTCAGAACTCACCTTGACAAGAGGTTATCTGTCGTCGGTGGAACCCATACTCTATTTTGGTGTGGCAAAAGATCAGATTATTGATTCACTCAAAGTGCAATGGGGTGACGGTAAGGTCCAGGTGCTGACAAGTATTAATGCGAATCAATGCCTTACTTTGCATGCGGCAGATGCTAGACTTGTACAGAAAAAGAAGGAAATAAAAGATCATATTTTTAAGGAAATTACAGACGATGTACCGTATGGATTTACTCATATAGAAGACTTTTTTGATGATTATAAAGCCCAGGTATTATTACCATACAAATTGTCACAAGTGGGACCATTCATTGCATCGGGTGACGTAAATAATGATAAGCTAGATGATTTTTTTATTGGAAATGCTTCAGGTAGCTCAGGCAAACTGTTTATTCAAAACAGAGATGGCTCGTTCAGAATTCAGAAAGGACCATGGGAGCAGGATAGCATATATGAAGACGCGGGTTGTCTATTCTTCGATGCAGATAATGACGGGGACCTTGATTTATTTGTAGTTTCCGGAGGAAATGAATTCCCCGAAGGTTCGGGAAACTATAATAGCCGGCTTTATATAAATGATGGTAAAGGGAATTTTACAAAAAGCAAAAATGCTATTCCTCTCATTACAACCAGCGGATCGTGTGTTAAAGCCATTGATTTTGATAACGATGGCGATCTTGATTTATTTATCGGTGGAAGACAGATACCAGGAAAATATCCTTTTCCGGCCAGAAGCTACATTCTGGAAAACAGAACCGTAAATGGAGTTGTAAAATTTGCAGATGTTACCAAAGAAGTAGCACCTGATCTTTTAAATGCAGGTATGGTCACTTCTGCATTTTGCGGTGATATTGATAACGATCTTTGGACCGATCTGGTAATAGCGGGAGAATGGATGCCAGTTTGCATATATAAAAACATTCATGGGAAATTTAAAAAAACCACTATTGAAGGAACAAAAGGGTGGTGGTTTAGCCTTGAAGGCGCCGATTTTGATAAAGATGGAGATATCGATCTGGTTGCTGGTAATCTGGGATTAAACTGCAGGTACCAGGCAAGGAGGGATAAAACATTTGACGTTTATGCAAACGACTTTGATAAAGACGGGAAATGGGATATTGTATTAAGCTATTATCAGGGGAATAAACAATTCCCGCTGAGAGGCAGAGAATGTTTTGTACGGCAAAACCCGGGTATTGCTCTTAAGTTCCCTACATATGAAGCGTTTGGCGAAGCTACTGTTTCAGATATCTATACCCAAAAAGCATTGGATGAGTCATTGCATCTTCAGGCAGAAACATTTGCAAGTTGTTACTTTGAGAATGACGGAAAAGCCAATTTTAAGATGCATAATTTTCCAAACGAAGCCCAGTTGTCCTCAATCAACGGAATTATTATTGATGATTTTAATAAAGATGGAAACCTTGATGTTTTAGCGGCCGGGAATCTTTTTAACATGGAAGTTGTGACACCACGAAATGATGGCAGTATAGGAGTCTATATGGAAGGAGACGGGAAGGGCGGTTTTAAAATTAAACAAGCTTGTGAAACAGGGTTTTTTGCTCCAAACGATGTAAAATCATTGGCGTTACTTAAACTGAAAAATGGAGAAAAACTGGTGTTAGTTGGAAACAATAACGGGAAGCTACAAATATTTAAGATTAAATGAATAAAGTAAACTTTATACAAAAATTACTTAAAATGAGGTTCAACTTTTTTTTGTGTTTAATATGCGTATTATTTTTTTCATGCAGCAAAATTAATAAGGGAACTTTTAAAAAAATAGCACCTTCCAGTTCAGGTATCAATTTCAATAATAAAGTCACAGAAAACGACACTTTGAATTATTTGATTTTTCCATATATGTATATGGGCGGAGGCGTTTCTGTAGGTGATATTAATAATGACGGACTGGATGATATTTTTTTTACAGGGAACCTTGTTTCAAATAAACTCTACCTCAACAAAGGTAATATGAAATTTGAAGATATATCTGAAAAAGCAGGAATAACAGGTAATCATCAATGGTTTACAGGTTCAACTATGGCCGATGTGAATAATGACGGCTGGCTGGATATTTACGTGTGTGTTTCAGCAAAATATCAACCAAAAGGCAATTTACTTTTTATTAATAACCATGATAATACTTTTACAGAATGTGCTGCAAAGTATGGTATAAATGACAAGAGTTCATCTGTTCAGGCCACTTTTTTTGATTATAACAATGATGGACTTTTGGATTTATACGTTGCAAATTATCCGATTGTACCGGTAAGTATGGGCGCAAAATTTTATCATGATAAAATGATTGAAAATAAATACGAAGAATCAGGACACTTATATAGAAATAATGGTAATAATACTTTTACTGATGTAACAAAGGAAGCGGGAGTGCAAAACTTTGGTATGTCAATAGGGGTGGTTGCAATGGATTATAATAATGATGGCTGGAAAGACTTATACATCTCAAATGATTTCAATGTACCAGATTACTTATATTTAAACAACGGAGACGGGACTTTTAAAAATGTTGTGAGAGAAGCTACTTCTCAAACATCCATTTTCGGAATGGGACTTGATGCTGCTGATATTAACAATGACGGACTCATCGATTTATATCAGATAGATATGACTCCTGAAGATCATTATCGCAGGATGGTGAATGTCAGCCCTATGAGTCGTCAGACATTTAACCTCAGCCTTGATTATGGTTTA
>Ga0302321_100004797_pt1 | contig 11763 bp, 9 predicted proteins | sample Fen_T0_1_FD_202505 | JGI IMG/M metagenome (GOLD analysis project Ga0302321, IMG submission 202505) | Peat permafrost microbial communities from Stordalen Mire near Abisko, Sweden - Fen_T0_1 | ecosystem: Environmental > Terrestrial > Soil > Wetlands > Permafrost | place: Sweden: Abisko...
ATCTGGTTATTAAGTAACTCAATATCTTTATCATGCCATCCGTTATTATTTGACCACGGCCTGAAAATTCCTGTTTTCCCTCTATCAAACGATATGTATATACTATCATAAGATTTACCAGCAAAACTGATTAGTGTATCCCCATTTAGTTTTGCTTCATTAAAAATACCTCCGTTATTAATTCGTTTCCATACCGATAGTTTAAAGTCATAATAAATAGCTCCTTTATAATTGCTATTTCCAATATAAATCCCCTTTTCATTTGATGTGCAATAATTCAAATCACTATTTTCAATGGAATAAATTGGAGCTAATGTGTCAAAATGATTAGTGTTACTATTGTAATTAACCAGGATTACTTTGCTGTGCTCGTTTGTAAATCCGATGACTAAATTTTCGCCAATAGGTTCAATGCTGTTTGATTTAAATTTATTCCAGTATCCAACAGGATTATAAGTATAACTTGACGTGTTTGGTTTAATATTACCATCCATGACAAGACCTGTATCACATAAAATACAAATTTGATTATTACTACATGTAAAGTCTTTTATCAAAAATCCATTTATCTCTTTAAGTTGGATCTCTTTGTTCCAATCTTTCAAGTTGGTTGATGAATAAATTGAATACGTACCAATTCCACCAACATAGGCCTTTCCTGAGGAAGAAAAAACTATTTGATCTACTTTTGACGGAAAAGTATATAGTTTACTCCAGGAAAAATTCTGACAATAAACAGAATTAGCTATCAATAATAAGAAAATTTTAAGAATTGATTTTTTCATTCATATAATATTTGGAAAACGTTGATTGTACGAATCGTAAGGGAATTTGTTACCACTTCATTATCCTGGTCTGAAAAAGATTGGAACACGGAGTTACACAGAGCAATAAAAAAGAGAGCCACAGAGAAGTTTGTAGGTTCAACGCTGTGGTCCTCTGTGTTTTTATCTCTGTGTAACTCTGTGTAATAAAATCATTTGAAAAATGAATGCATAGCCAGACCTTTCATTCCATCAAAAAAAACCTTTAAACATGGCTACGAAGCAACTCCCCTCTCCTCTCGAGGCTGTGTAAAAAGTGTCCAAAAGGAGCTGGATTACAAATCCAGCTCAGCGCGTTGATTTAATAATCAATATTATACACTGGGACGGATTTGCAATCCGGCCTTCAAATATGACTTTTTACGCAGCCTCTCTCAGGAGAGGGGCCGGGGGAGGTCATCTTACAAATGGGAGATCATACATCATTGCCCTATGGTCTTTCGTGTCCTGGTTGATAAACACCAAGTCTGCCTCCACCTGGTAAGGTTAGCTGAACCAATTGTCCCCAACTCTGATTTTGAATTTCGCTGCAAGTAATTTTCTGTTCGTTCATTTGTTGGACAAACGCCTTGATGTCGTCGCACATCAAATAAATTTCATGATGGGTGTCATTGGAAGACGGATGTATGGCAAGTTCCGAAGGCGGAAGTGCAAAAATCAGCCAACCGTCTCCAACGTCAACGTTTTTCAATTTTAAAATGTCCCTGAAAAACGCTTTGTCTGCTTCTGCGTTTTTTGAATAGATGATGGTATGGGCTCCTGTTATCATATGGGTTGTCTTTTACTCAAACGATTAACTTTGTTTCACACTTCATTTCTTTTTATCTTATTCTCGTTTCTTAAATACTGATAACGTCCGGACGGGTTACGTTCAAAAGATCATTATTACCTTTTAGTTCAACGGGGTGATTTTCCAATTCTGCATATCTGAAATCTTTCTCCTTCAACCCCAATGATTGAATCATAGTCGCCATTGCTCCATCGAGGATCAGTATTCGCTGTTCGGTTTCAATCTCTATTCTATGCGTGTTATCCGTATTGGATATAGGAACAATATTTGTAAAGTATTTGTTTGGGTGGGTTACCAATAACTAGCCTGTATCCTTGCTATATTGATTAGTCAAACAATGAGCATTGTTATTTATATGAAAATCAATAAAAATAGCCGCGAATGCACAAATGATTCATTCGTGCATTCGTGGCTCAAATATTTTCCATTTGGGCAGGACTGTTAAGCTCTAATGAAGTGACCTCACCCCAACCCTCTCTCACTTATTCAAATCCGATTCCTTAAACATACCATCAGCCACAACCGTCGACATAATTTTTGCACCGTCAATGGGTATTGTTTCCAGCAAACGTGACGGTATATCACCAAAGCCGTTATTCTTTTTGCTGGTGAGAATATCGCTGGTGTTTTCGTTTTGTAACATTTTTAATGATAGCTCTACCGCTAAAGCAGCCAATTTTTTACCGGGTTTGTAAATGGTCATGGCTTGCTTGCCTGCCATAATATTTTTGCAGGCGGAAAGCTCACCCCCGTTACCAGTAACAGGTATTTTTGATGTCAATCCGTATTTTTCTAGTGTGTTGATGACGTTTTGCGCCATCAGATCGTTGCCTGCTATGATGGCATCAGGAAACAAATTGCTTAAGCCGATATATCGCGATAGTTCGAACGCTGCGTCTTCTCCATCCCACTTTTCAATAAATGTTTTGTATACAATCTTAATTTTCCCGGATTTAATATAGGGATCCAAATATTGTTGCAAGCCTTCATTGATTCCGATCGCATTAAAATCCGACAAATCGCCACCTAATATTACATAATTACCCGATGGTACAATTTTTACAATGGCTTCTGCCATCTGATGTCCCGTCATTACAGGGTCAAATGATACAAATGCATCGATTTGGCAATTCGCTACAAGCCTGTCATACGAAATAACTTTTATATTTTTTGAATGAGCTTTTCGGATCATGCCCGCAGCCAGAAATCGATTTACCGGGTCGAGTACTAAAACATCGATTTTTTTTGCCAATAATTCATCCAGTTGTTCTTCTTGTTTTTGATCGTCGTTATTGGCTTGCATAAATAGTACATCTGCGCCAAGTTCATTTGCTTTATTTATAAATGTTTCCTTTTCTATCACATACCTTTGGGCATTCATATTGGGAAGCATGAATCCGATAACGGGTCTGTTTTTACCACATGAACTAACAATAAATGTTACTGTGAAAATAAGTAGTAGTTTCCAGGACATAATCAGGTTATTAAATTAAATCAGGCATCGTATAAAAACTCCAATACCCAGGCCTTCATCAATTCGTTTGGACCCTTAAACTTACACCATTTTGGTTACAAATCCTACCTTTAGCCGGGATAACATTCATGCTGTATAACTTACATTTACTTTTTAGACGTAGGATAAGTTGGTTGCTATTATTGGGCACATAAAATCATGTTTGCCAGTAACCAATTTTTTTTAATGTAATTTGAAGTATAATTTTAAACTACAGTACCGAAAACCTTTGTAAATGTTTGGGCGATATGTACACTGGCCGGAAAACCAGGTGCTCAGGAATATTACAATTCCCTTTTTAATCTCTACGCTTCGTGGGGCCTTGATTATATAAAAATAGATGACTTATCCTCTCCCATTTATAACACGGAAGAAATTGACATGATCAGCTAAATTCCAACCGTACCTGTCTCCACTTTACCAGCCCGCTTGTAATTGGCAATTATTACTCCTTTCGATGTAACAGTGCTCTCAGTTAATGTAAATGCGGCAGGAATCGCGCCACCGTCAAACAACTTTTTGCCTTCACCAAGCGTCAGCGGGTAAATTTTGATCCGGAGCTCGTCCACCAAATCATTCTTAAGAAGCAGATGGATGAGCTCACTGCTACCCCAAACCTGGATGTCAGAACCATTTGAATCTTTAAGCTTTTTGATATCTGCCAGGTTTTTGAGGAAAACTGACCTTTGCCAGTCCGACTTTTCCATGGTCGTGGAGAGGACGTATTTTGTGCCCTCATTGATGGCTGGCCAAAAGTCACCATGCTTAGGCCAGTAGTCGGCCCAAATCGCAAACGTTTTTCTGCCCAAAAGATAATCTGCAGGTTTCAGCTCTTTTTCCATAGCGTTTTCAAAAGCTTCATCAAAATAAGATGCCGTCCATCCGCCATATTTGAAACCGCCGGATGTATCTTCCTCAGGGCCACCAGGACCTTGTAATACTCCATCCAGACTAATCATTGATAAAACAGTTATTTTTCTCATCGTAATTCACCTCCTTATTTAAATTATCCGTTTAAAAACTATTTCAAAATTGTTTTTGTTACGGTACAAAGATCGCCAGGAAAAATTGTGCTAATGCAGTGTAAATGCGACAATATTAATGGTGAATACGACAAGCAGTTATTATAGTAAGTCGTAAGTCAAAAGTCGTAAGTCAAAAGTCGTAAGACTTGTCTTTTTCTTACGATTAATTTTGTAGTAATTCGTAAGACTTACTTTTTACTCTTTACTTTTTACTCTTTACTTTTTACTCTTTACTTTTTACTCTTTACTTTTTACTCTTTACTTTTTACTCTTTACTTTTTACTCTTTACTTTTTACTCTTTACTTTTTACTCTTTACTTTTTAATCTTTACTTTTTACTCTTTACTTTTTACTCTTTACTTTTTACTCTTTACTTTTTACTCTTTACTTTTTACTCTTTACTTTTTACTTACGACTTTTTACTTACGACTTTTTACTTACGACTTTTGACATAAAATCCTTTCCCCCACCCGAAACTGTATAAGTATATAAATCAGCAAATTTAAAACAAGTATATAAAGAATAAACCCGCTATTAGCGAAGGTGAATGTTGATATGGTGAGCAACGTTAAAATCACACCGAATACTGTCATAATCCATGTCCAGGCAATTTCTGTATCCGGATATTTGTAGGCTTTCACTATTGTCGGAACAGCTGCGAGTGCATCTGCAATGATGCTAAATAATATGGCTACATTACCCACTTTGGTGATCATCCATAAAGCCAGTCCCACAAGAGAAAGTATACCGCACATCAAATCAAACTTAGTTACCTTCCAAACGGCTTGTTTATTTACAAAAGAAGCTATAAATACAGTCAATGGCAGAAAGCCGGTGCTAAATGTCATTAAAGCCGTAAGACCAACACCTTGTTTGATTTGAGCAAAAAAAGCGATAAATGGCACGATGGACCATAATAAAAATGAAACTCTGTTGGGTTTGACCCTACCTTTCACAGTATTTACTATGTATGCTACAGTGCCCACAGAACTGATAAGTGTGCCAATGATTATGAAGTTATGATGAAGCATGAGAAGATGATAACCAAACCATTATTTAATAAAAGCAACAACATCAATTTTTACAGAAACAGAATTATTTGCTTTCCATTGAATTAGCCCTTTATCATCAGTGTAAATAATGGCTTGTCCAACGCCAAAATAACCTAAAGAAACCTCATTTTCAGTAGCAAATGCAATTACCGAATAATTGAAATGTATCGAATCTATAGGAATTAATTTTACAGTAAACTTAGTTCCAATCGGAAAAGCAAAACCTTTTGCAGGAGTTGTCGGTAATTCCTGAGCTTGAGTCATGCAAGAAATCGTAAGAAACACAATCAAAAGTATTTTCTTCATTTTGGATTATTTTTTAGAAGCTTTTAAGAATGTTTATTCATTGAACTTTCTTTTGCTTTATTGCTGACATTACGCACATGTTTTGTTGGGGAATATATATCTTGGTTACCTTCCGAAAATGTCTGTCTCATCGTTTTGGTAATGCACGGTAAACTTAAACCATTTTGTTTTTATATCCAAACAGCGAACAAGTACCATAGGTCATCACCAGAAATACGCTGAAAAAAATTAAAAAATATTTCATATCAAGAAATTTAAGGTAATTTATCATCTATACTCGTTTGTGTCTTTTTTAGCATGACCGCCAATGTTCCAATTCCCGCAATCCATTTTCATTACCCGTGACTTTGATCATTGCTCGCATGTTCCTTATATTTCTCGTATGTTATGTGCTTTTTTATTTTATTTTATTTTTAATCCCAATACAAAAATAGTGTCTCATTGATTTAGTATCTTTTGGAAACTCAATAAACTCATTCGACAATCCAAAGTAATACATATACTGAGGAGAAATCATAATCGATTTTGATAAATTAAAATCATAAGTAACTCTTCCTTTCAATCCAAAATAAGTTGATGAACTGTAACGGTTATATTTTTCCTGCAAGGTAACTCCAGTTATATTGGCCCAGTGAAAACGCGCTGCATGTGCCTTCAAATGTTTCATCCATTAATCTTGAAACTTCAAATCCAAAGTTCAGATCAACTCTTTTAATCATTCTAAAATTTATCGGAAAAACACCCAATGAAATTATTGACTTATTGATTTTTGCTTTTGCTGTATGCCCCTGGCCTAAACCCCCATCGGCTGCATCCAATTTTCCATTATAATTATCAAACTGTAACGTAAATCGTAATCTCAACCAACGAATGTTAATACTATCCAATCCTAAACCTGCTGTAAATCCAAAATCTGAATTATATCTAGCCCAGGAATGTCCCTCGTCTCTGTTATAATCATGAAATACGTTATTAGTAACACCACTAAAAACCTCAATCTTCTGACCAAATAGACCGTAACAATTCAGGAAAATCAAAATTGAAATAAATGTTTTCATGATTACTTTTTCCTCTTTTTTCTTAAAAAATCCTTAGCAAAATCAAGAACTTTATCCTTCCTATGAATAATATCATCAAGTGATGGCTTTACTGTATAATTTGGAATCACACCATGAATATCAGTTCTATCTCCATTTGCTCTCACAAAATACTTATAAGGAGTATGGGCTATCAGTTGTGAACCATTTTGTTTTTATATCCAAAACAGCGAATAAGTATCACAAGCAAGTTACAAATTGCACATTAACACAATCGTTAGCCAACACAATCAACATTCCTCATTTGAACACCCTACTTTCAATATCCAATCTCTCCATATCTCCGCCAGAAAGTTTGAATGACATGGCCCCGATATTTTCCTTTGCATGTGTTTCTTTGGTGGCTCCCGGAATTGCTACAACGGTATTGTCATGAAAATTGATCAGCCAATTGAGGGCTATTTGTGAGGGAGTAACATTATATTTTAGTGCAAGTTCCTTAACTAATGTCACCATTGGCAGGCTTTTCTCTAGCCCTTTGGGTTTAAATTGTGAACTGTATTTTCTATTTCCTATGTTTTTAAGTAGTTCAGGATTATCATGAAACTTGCCGGTAACCATTCCCTGGGAAAGAGGCGAATATGCAATGATGGAAATGCCCAGCTTCTTTGCCATTTCCATCACTCCGTTCGATTCAATTTTACGATTCAGCAAGTTGTACAATACCTGGTTTGAAGCAAGGGGAATTCCTTTTTTCTCAAGAGTCTCCCAGGCGTTTTTCATTTTGGCTGCAGAAAAATTACTAACTCCTACGTTTTTGATCAAATTTCTGTTTACCAACTCAGCCATGGCCGTCATTTCGCTCTTTTCATTAGAAAAGCTCCAGGGCATGTGTACCTGATAGAGATCGATAGGGTAAGGTGCAAGATTCTTAATGCGCACGTCAATAGTCTTACCTATATTCGATGCAAAACGGAACAGCGGAAACCACTTTGTAGCAACGAATACATCACCTGGCTTTTTCCCTGCCGCCTGAAGGGCCTTTGACAAAGCCCTTTCGGATGCTCCATTGCCATATGCCTCTGCAGTATCGAACCAGTTGATCCCTCCTTCGAGTGAAATAGACACAACTTTGTTTATTACATCATCTTCAAGCATCGGCCAAAATTTCCCGATCATATTCTTCTGCTTGCTGAACTGCCAGCAACCAAGTCCAATTGGAGTAACTTTCATGTTAGTACGTCCTAATGATCTTAAGTTTTCTATATTATTCATGTTAATGAGTATAAGTATTTACTACATTATCGTAAACACTCACATATGGTAAAAGTTTTATAAGATACTGGTACCATGTAATTAAGGCAATATAGCAAAGGTGTAGTGATTAAGCTACCTGACAATTTCAACAAAAATTACCTTTTTATTCAGGTAAAAGATTATCTTAAATCGCTAATTTTAGGCGTTTCTATACTAAATATTTAGAAGATGTATCAGCATTTTCGGAAAGCCATTGCTACTGAAATTCCGCACATATGGGATATTCTCCACCAGGCCATCTTACGAAGAAAAGCCGATGGTAGTGAACAATGGCAAGATGGCTATCCCAATCCGGATGTCCTTAAAAATGACATCGACAAAGGCGCAGGATTTGTTTTGACAGACGGCGTTACAATTATAGGGTATTGTGCAGTATTGGTGAATGACGAACCTGCCTATGCAAACATTGAAGGAAAATGGCTAACCGATGGCGATTTTTTAGTAGTTCACCGTTTAGCTATTTCAGAAAAGTATTTGGGGAAGGGTTTTGCCAAAAAGATGTTCGAATGTATAGAAGAGTTTGCCCTAAGTAACCAAATCTATAGTATCAAAGCAGATACTAATTTTGATAACATTGCCATGTTAAAAATCTTTGAAAAATTGTACTACACCTATTGTGGTGAGGTCTATTTTAGGGGTAAGCCAAGAAAAGCATATGAAAAAGTACTGACCGGAAGATAATCTTACTATCAATTTTGCCTCTATTTATAATCTTTTGGTGAGCAATTGAACATTTCATTAAACGATTTATAGAAATAGGAACGGCTATTAAATCCGATTTCGTCAATAATTTCGCTCACATTCATTTCGCTATTTTTTAATAACTGAGCTGCCTTTTTTAACCGATACTGGTTGATGAGCAAATGAGGACTAAGTCCTGTAATTGATTTGATTTTTTTGTATAGGGAAGTTTTGCTCATGTTTATGTATGAAGCAATATGTGTAGCATCCAATTCCGGATTGTTCATTTCCGTTTGGATGTATTCCACAACTTTAGCGATAAACTCTTCGTCTTTTTTTCCTAAACCATGTGCCAATACTTCTTCGCTGGTATTGGCAAGTGTCTTGAACTTACTGCGTAACTTTTCCCTGGTCTGAATTAGCTTTTCAACCCTAACCAGCAAATGATCGGGATGAAACGGCTTCGGTATATAGGAATCGGCGCCTACCTGCAAACCTTCGATCCGGTGTTCTATTTCTGCTTTTTCAGTTAGCAAAATAACAGGGATATGACTTGTTTCAATGCTATCTTTAATGCGCTGACAAAGTTCAAGCCCGTCTATCTCCGGCATGATCACATCACTAATGACCAGGTCTATCTTTTCTTTATCCAGTATTTTCAACGCATCGCTTCCCGAATTGGAAAGATGCAATCCATATCTTTCGGGGATGATATCTTTAAGCATCAGCAATACTTGCGGGTTATCGTCCACCACCAGCAGCTGGTACTCTTTATTTCGTTCTACTTCCGAATGCTGGGAATAGGTCAAGGGTTTGGGGGTATCGTATTCGCTTGATTCAAATTCTGTCTTAATCTTTTCTTTCAGCCTGTTTTTGGTAATCAGCTGCTCCCCCGAAGGAACCACCACTTCGTGTGCAGCTCGAATCAACGGAAGGGTAAATGTAAATGTGCTTCCCTCGCCAACACGGCTTTCGATTTTGATGGAGCCATTATGAACATCAATGAGGCTTTTGGTAAGCGACAATCCAATACCGGTCCCTTTGGCAATGCCTTCTATCTCCGGATAGTTTTCCGAACTGTGAAAAAACGGGTCAAATATCTTATCAATGATTTCGGGCGGTATGCCAATACCAGTATCTTTTATTTCAAAAGTAGCCATTCCATCGCGAATGGAAAGTTTAACATTTACACGCCCCTGAGGACGTGTGTATTTAATGGCATTTGAAATAAGATTGACCAGGATCTTTTCTGCTTTATTTTTATCGATATATCCTTTAAATGGATACTCACCCGACAAATAATTCAGTGTTATTTCACGATCAAACGCATATTCCTGGAACGTTTCTACAATCTCTTTGGTAAATTCGTTGATATCAGTTTCTGAAACTTCGAGCCGGATCTTGCCTATCTCCATTTTTCTGAATTCAATCAATTCCTGAATCAACTTTTGCAGACGCAAGGAATTTTTATAAATAACCGTGAGGTATTTTTTCTGCAAAACATCTTCCGCTTTTTTCAACAGGTTAACGGCAGGGCCCATAATAAGCGTAAGTGGTGTCCTGAACTCATGGGCGATATTGGTAAAAAACTGAAGTTTATAATCCAATAATTCTTCTTCTTTTTCGCGCTTAAATCTTTCAATGGCTATCTTTTTCTTCTGCCGTGCCTTTTTTCGGATATAGACAATTAATCCAGCCTGTAAAGCAATCAGCACAAGACCATAAATAACGTAAGCGAATGTGGTAGCCCAGAACGGTGGTTTTATAATGATAAGAATGGATCGAGTGTCTGCATTCCATGTTCCGTTTTCGTTGGTATATTTTAGTTTAAACCTGTATTTTCCCGGAGGAATATTAATAAGATTTACGAAGTTCTGCTTATTGATATAGATCCAGTCCTTGTCGAAATTTTCAAGATAATAGGCAAATTTACACCGCTGTTTGTTCCAGAAATCGAGGGCGGTAAAATGAAAAGTGATAAAATTCTGTTTGTAATTAAGGGTTAATTGATGCACCTGGTCAATTTGCTGAGAAAGCAAATTAGTGGAATCACCTGGATTCACGATGATATTGTGAACCTGAAACTCAGTAAAGGCCAAACGTGGAAAGAAAGAAGACGTATCGAGTTTGTCGGGATAAACAATGTCCAATCCTTCAATGCCGCCAAAATATAATTTATTGGCGTTTGGAGATTTATAAGCTGCACCATCTGTAAATTCATTGTTTTGCAGACCATCGTTCCAGTCGAAATTTTTAAACGATTTGTTTTTGCTGTTCAGCATGGACAAACCGTTGTTTGTCGAGATCCAGATATTACTGTGTTTATCTTCCAGAACCCCATGAATCGTGTTGTTGGGCAGACCGTCGTATTGCGTATACTCGCTTAATCTGGCCGGATTCGTATTCAGAGTAAGGCAGTTTAATCCGCCACTGGTGCCGATCCATAATTTGTTTCCGGAATCTTTGCATAAGCTAAGTACATCGTTGTTGATAAGTCCCGGGCGTTTTGTACCGGTTTGAATCACGGCCTCAAAATCTTTTGTCAGGGAATTATAGTTATAAACCCCTCCGAACCTTGTACCAATCCAGAACGAATGAGGCTTGTCTTCCACAATGGAATACACAATATTGCTTTTCATTGTTTTTCCCTGGGGATCTACTTTTTCATAGCTTTCAAGATAATATCGACCATTCGGATGTTTTTCGATCTTTAAATGAATAACGCCATAACCGCTGGTGCCCAGCCATAGCTCATTATTGGAATCGACACATATGGCATACACCGAAGCAAACGTGATGTCCTTACTAATGCCAAAATCCCTTGGAAAATGAAAGATTCTATCCGTAGAAGTCTCCATCATATCGAGACCTTCACCATCCACTCCTATCCATATGTTTCCTTTACTATCGCCGTTGAGGGACAATACCGCATTATTTGATAACCCGGAACCGGAATTGTAAACCCTGGTTTTCATTTTGTTGACTTCTATTATATTAAGTCCGCCTCCCCGGGTACCAATGTATATTTTACCTGCATTCTCGTAGATACACCGAACAATGCTTTGCGAAAGCTGACCCTCCTTTGCAGGGCCATAAGGAATGGAATAAAAAGGTCGTTCCCGGGTTAGAAACTTATACACACCATCCCCGTCCGTACCAATCCACAGGATATTTTGATTTGTTTCTGTGATAGAAAGGATTTTAAGTTTCTTTTCAGA
>Ga0302321_100004800_pt1 | contig 11757 bp, 10 predicted proteins | sample Fen_T0_1_FD_202505 | JGI IMG/M metagenome (GOLD analysis project Ga0302321, IMG submission 202505) | Peat permafrost microbial communities from Stordalen Mire near Abisko, Sweden - Fen_T0_1 | ecosystem: Environmental > Terrestrial > Soil > Wetlands > Permafrost | place: Sweden: Abisko...
GCTGGAACGTCCTCGACCTTCTGGGGCAATACGACATCATCGCGGACGGAACCGACAACTTCCCCACCCGCTATCTGGTGAACGACGCCTGTGTCCTGCTCGGCAAGCCAAACGTCTACGCCAGCATCTTTCGCTTCGACGGACAGGTGGCCGTCTTCGACGCCAAGCGCGGCCCCTGCTACCGCTGTGTCTTTCCCGAACCGCCGCCGCCCGGCCTTGTGCCGTCTTGTGCGGAGGGCGGGGTGCTGGGAGGCTTGCCCGGGGTGGTAGGATCTCTGCAGGCACTCGCGGTGCTCAAGCTCATCCTCGGCATCGGAGATCCTCTGATTGGCCGGCTGCTCCTGTTCGACGCCTTGGACTTCGAGTTCCGCTCGCTACCGGTGCGCAAAGAGCCGAGCTGTGCAGTGTGTGGCACGTCCCCGACCATCACGGCACCCATCGACTACGAGGCGTTCTGCGGCGTCCGCGCTGAAGAGGCCGAAGTCGACCCGGCCGGCATTCCCGCGCTCTCGGTCGAGGAGCTCGATCGCCGCCGCAAGGCGGGCGAAGCGCTCATCCTGCTCGATGTCCGCGAGCCCCATGAACACGCCATCGTCGCGATTCCAGGCGCAAAGCTGTTTCCTCTCGGTGAAATTCCGGCACGCCTCCACGAGCTCGACTCGTCCCAGACCTACACGCTGTCGTGCCATCACGGCCCCCGCAGCGTCCAGGCGTATCGGCTGCTCAAGCAGGCGGGCTTCGCCCATCTTCAAATCCTGACGGGCGGGGTTCATGCCTGGGCCGAGCGCGTCGACCCTTCCCTGCCCCGCTACTGATCGATCCCGCCTACTTCGTTAGAAATCCCCTTCCACGCTGTCTTTCTCAAATACCCCGGAGAACACCATGACTGAAGAAGCCCAGGGCCGCAAAGTACTCGGCGACGTTGCCGCTCGACAACTTGCCAACACCACCAAGACCACCGTCCAAACCACTGCCATCACGCCCCGCTGGCTGCCGAGGCTTCTGTCGTGGGTTCCCGTGGAGGCCGGCGTCTACCGGGTCAACCGCGCCAAGCCCGGGAACACCGCCGAGATGGCGGTCTGCGGCCAGAAGACGGACCAGGAGCTGCCCTCCACCTTCATCGACTACGTCGAAAAGCCGCGTGAGTACAACCTGAGCTCCATCAAGACGGTGCTCGGCGTTCATTCGCGAATCACCGACCTGTACAACAGCCCCCACGATCAGTTGAAGGAACAGCTCCGTCTGACCGTCGAAGCCCTCAAAGAGCGACAAGAGTTCGAGTTGCTCAACAACGGCGATTACGGCTTGCTCAAGAGCGTCGATGCTTCGCAGCGCTTGCCGACCCGCTCGGGCCCACCGACGCCCGACGACCTGGACGAGCTGATCTCGCGCGTGTGGAAGGAGCCAGGCTTCTTCTTGGCGCATCCACGCGCGATCGCGGCCATCGGTCGTGAGGCGACCCTGCGCGGTGTCCCACCGGCCACGGTGACGTTGTTCGGCAGCCACTTCCTGACCTGGCGTGGAATTCCCATCATCCCGTCGGACAAGATCCCGCTCACTGGCAAGGCGGGTGCGCAGAAGACCAGCATCCTGCTGCTCCGCACCGGCGAGGCGAAGCAAGGCGTGGTTGGCTTGTTCCAGCCTGGGCTTCAGGGCGAACAGGGTCCCGGGCTCTCGGTGCGCTTCATGGGCATCGATCGCACCGCGATCGCATCGTACCTGGTGTCGCTGTACTGCTCGGCCGCCGTGCTCACCGAGGATGCTCTCGCGGCCCTCGAAAATGTCGACGTCGACACCTACCACGAATACGTGCGTGCCCGATGAGCAGCTTCGATGAGCTCTCGGTGGGGGGCCCCGGGGCGGGCGCTCCCATCGACGAGCAGCTCATAGCTCGGCTGGCCAATGAGCTATTCTCTTCGGCCAGCGCCCCACTGTCGCTGACCGTGCCGGCGAGTTCCTCGGCGACGCCGTCAGCTCCGAGCCAGCCGCAAATCGTAGCGCTGGCGCCCGCGACTGGCGCGCCGGCCTATTCGCCGCCGCCGACGGGAGCATCGCCGGGCGGCTACGCGCAGCCATACACGTCCTCGCCCGCTCCTGCACCGGCGGTTCCCACGACGGCCTACGGATCGCCCATCACGGTTCCGCCACCGGCGGTGCCCGCATCGGCGAGCTCGGGCTACCAGATCTATCCCGAGTTGGTCCCGCAACTTGCGCCAGGAACAGGCCAGTTCGACGTCGCGTCCGTAAGGCGGGACTTTCCCATCCTGAACGAGCAGGCCCATGGCAAACCTCTCGTGTGGCTGGATAACGCCGCGACCACGCAGAAGCCTCAGTCGGTCATCGACCGTCTCAAGTACTTCTACGAGCACGAAAACTCGAACATCCACCGGGCGGCCCACGTGCTGGCGGCGCGCTCGACGGACGCCTACGAGGCCGCCCGGGAGAAAGTGCGCCGGTTCTTGAACGCACCGTCTTCGAACGACATCGTGTTCGTTCGAGGAGCCACCGAGGCAATCAACCTGGTGGCCAAGGCGTGGGGTGGACAGAACGTGCGTGCGGGTGACGAGATTGTCGTGACCTGGCTCGAGCACCATTCCAACATCGTGCCCTGGCAACAGCTAGCCGCCGAGAAGGGGGCGGTGCTGCGGGTGGCCCCCATCGACAACCGTGGCCAAATCATCCCGGAGGAGTACGAACGACTGCTCGGACCGCGGACGCGCATCGTGGCTCTGACCCACGTGTCGAACGCGCTCGGCACCATCACGCCCGTGCAAGAGATGGTTGCTGCGGCTCACCGGCATGGCGCGCGGGTGCTGGTTGACGGCGCGCAGGCGGTTTCTCACCTGCGGGTGGACGTGCAGGCCCTGGATGCCGACTTCTACGTCTTTTCCGGTCACAAGGTCTTCGGGCCCACCGGAATAGGCGCGATGTTCGGCAAGGCTGAAATCCTCAACACGACACTGCCCTGGCAGGGCGGCGGCAACATGATCGCCGACGTGACCTTCGAGCGGACGGTGTATCACGCGGCCCCGGCGCGCTTCGAGGCGGGCACCGGGAACATCGCGGACGCGGTCGGTCTCGGCGCGGCCATCGACTACGTGCAGAGGATCGGCATCGAGAACATAACCCGGCACGAGACCCTCCTACTCGAGCACGGGATGACGGAGCTGGCCAAGATCCCGGGACTGCGCCTCATCGGGACAGCCCGCGAAAAGGCCGGCGTGCTGTCCTTCGTCCTCAATGGGTTCAGGTCGGAAGACGTGGGCGCGGCGCTCGACCGGGAAGGGATCGCGGTCCGCTCAGGCCACCATTGTGCCCAGCCGGCACTGCGCCGCTATGGGCTCGAGAGCACGGTTCGGCCTTCGCTGGCGCTCTACAACACCCACGAGGAGATTGACCACTTGGTCGCTGCGATCCGGCGCTTGCAAAGCGGATCCTAGAGCACCGAACGAGTTGAAACCAGCTTCTAACCGCAGAGGGCGCAGAGCGGGATGAGAATGGAAAGGGTTCGGACCGAGATCCGGAAACCCTTCCTTCTCCGAGCCTCTGTGCTCTCTGTGGTGAAAAAATGGCTTGCCCCGGCTGCCACGGTACCGCGTAGGCGATGGGCTTTTCGATTGCCCACAGGGATCCACTATGCTAGACATATGTCTGTTATAGAAGGCCCCACCGATGGCTACCACAGCACCGAACCTTCGATCCCATCCGCTCACCGTGCGGGCCAGGGCGTTGGTGTTCGAGGATCCGCATTCGCGAGAGTTGTTGCGGCAGATCCGACAGATCGCACCCAGTGAAGCAACCGTGCTGGTCATCGGGGAGACCGGGACGGGCAAGGAGATCGTATCCCGCTACGTCCACGAGCTGAGCCGGCGCGCCTCCGGGCCCTTCGTCGCCGTCAACTGCGGCGCCTTCTCCGAGAATCTGGTCGACGCCGAGCTCTTCGGGTACGAGCGAGGCGCTTTCACCGGGGCGTTTTCGTCGAAGAGCGGCTGGTTCGAGGCGGCGAACGGAGGAACGCTCTTCCTCGACGAGATCGGCGACCTGTCCCTCCCGCTCCAGGTGAAGCTGCTGCGTGTTCTGCAAGAACGTGAGGTCGTTCGACTGGGCTCACGCACGACCATTCCGATCGATGTTCGACTGGTGGCTGCGACCAACGTGGAGCTCGGCGCGGCCGTCCGCGAAGGTCGATTTCGAGAGGACCTCTTCTTTCGGCTGAACGTGGCTTCGCTGACCGTGCCGCCCTTGCGCGACCGACCCGGCGATATTCTCCCTTTGACCGAGCACTTCCTGCGTGTTCACGGCCGGCGGTGTGGCGTGGACGATCCGACTCTCAGCGGCGAGGCCATCCAGAAGCTGCTTGACCACAGGTGGCCAGGCAACGTCAGGGAGCTGGAGAACGTGCTCCACCGCGCAGTGTTGACCAGCCAAAACAGCATCATCGACGCAGGCGACCTATCGTTGCACGCAGGACGCACCGCCGCCTCGATTGATCAGGAACCAAACCCAACGCCCAACCTGGGTTCGTTCGAACGCGCGCTCGTGCAACTGTTCGAACAGGGAACGCCCGAGCTGTACGAAAAGGTCGTCTCAGCGGTCGTCAAGTACGCCTATCACTTCTGCCACGAAAATCAGGTTCAAACAGCGCAATTGCTCGGCATCAGCCGCAATGTCTTGCGCGCACGCCTCGCGATATCTGGACTGATTGCCGGACGCAGGAACAAGAAGCCCTCATCTGCTATCTCGGCATGAGGCTCCGATTATCCAGACGCCGCCGTACCGCAGAGTCGCTGGAGTCGCTTCCAGCGGGTATCTCGCTCTTTCTCGATCGCGAACGCGTCCGCTGAACCCAGGTGGGCGAAGCGCTTCTGTTGGCCCAGGTAGTCGGAGACTGGCTTGAATCGCCGGGGCGTCTTGTTGATACGGAAGCGCCCCGCCTCGAACTCGGCCAAGATCCACAATCCCGTGTCCACGGCAGCTCGAGCAACGTCGAGTGTCTCCGAGGTTTCGACGCCCCATCCAGTCGGACACGGAGCCAGTATGTGCAGAAAGGACGTGCCAGCCGTATCGCGCGCCTTCTCGACTTTCCGGATCAGGTCGTAAGGGTGAGCCACCGTCGCGGTGGCGGCGTAGTCGATACCGTGCGCAGCCACGATCTCGAAGATCTGTTTCTTGTGCGATCGGGCCCCAGCCAGGACGCGGCCGGCCGGGCTGGTCGTGGTGCGCGCACCGAGGGGAGTCAGTCCGCTCTTCTGCACCCCCGTGTTCATGTATGCCTCGTTGTCGTAGCACACGTAGATGAAGTGGTCGCCGCGGTCGATCGCGCCTGACAGGGCCTGCAGTCCAATATCCGCCGTACCGCCGTCGCCCGCGAAGCCCACGACGTGGTAGTCACGAAGGCCCAGCGCGCGTGCAGCCGCAGCGACGCCCGACATCATCGACGCCGTGCCGGCGAAAGTCGAGATGATCGCGTTGCAGCCGAACGCGAGCTGGGGATAGATGAAGCCGACCGCCGACATGCAACCCGCGGGCAGGACCACGAAGGTTCGCTCGCCAAGAACCTTGAGCACGAGCCGGACCGCCAAACTGCCCCCGCAGCCAGCGCACGCCTTGTGGCCAAGGAACGGTTCGTCTTCAGAGAGCGGCAATTTCGCCACCGGTGATTTGGCCGTCGAGCTAGGCATGGGTCGACTCCTCGACACCGACGAAGTGCAGCCGCGACTCGCCGGTCTGGTCACAGGCTGACTGCAGCATGGCGAACATTGCCCTCACGTCGTCGCGCGAGATATCTCGGCCGCCCAGGCCCGCCACGAAGTTGCGCAACATCGGCTTGCTGCCCTGGCCGGACAGCGCCGCCGCCACGTCGGAGAAGACCGCCCCTTGGTAACCGAACGAGACGTCTTTCTCCAGCACGCCGACGGACTTGCACCGCCCGATGGCCTGCAGAAGGTGGCGCTCGGGGAAAGGACGAAGGATGCGAAGCTTGAGCATACCGACTGCTTGTCCTCGGCTGCGAAGCTCGTCCACCACTTCGCGAACCGTACCGGCGACGCTGCCGAGCGTGACCAGAACAACCTCCGCATCTTCGCAGAGGTAGGGGACCACCGCGCCGCCGTGGTCGCGGCCGAAATGGCGAGCGAAATCACGACCGACGTCCGCGGCCACCTTTAACGCATTTTTCATCGCCCGATGCTGCTGCACCTTGAACTCGGTGTAGTGCGCGGGGCCCGCCGTGAATCCCATGTTGACCGGGTGGGTGAGGCTCATTTTGTTGGGTGTTTCAATAGGTGCCAGGAACGCGTCGACCGCTTCCTGCGACGGGACGGCCACTGGCTCGTAGGTGTGGGTCAACACAAAGCCGTCGAGATTCAGCATGACCGGCGTCAGGACCTCCGGATGCTCGGCGATGGCAAAGGCTTGCAGGGTCAGGTCCAGCGCTTCCTGGGCGTCTTCGATGTAGAGCTGAATCCAGCCGCTCGACACGAGGGCCAGCGAATCCTGTTGGTCACCGTAAATGTTCCACGGCAGCGCCAGCGCGCGGTTGGCGTTCATCATGACGATGGGAAAGCGTCCGCCGCTGGCGTAGGTCAAGCACTCGGCCATGTAGAGCAGCCCCTGCGACGAGGTTGCCGTGAAGGTCCTCGCCCCGAGTGCACTCGCCCCCATGCACGCCGACAGCGCGGAGTGCTCCGACTCCACGTGGAGGAACTCACTGGCGAGGCTTCCTTCGGCCACCCAATCGGCCAGGCGCTCGATGACCGTCGTCTGCGGCGTGATCGGATAGGCCGCGATGACGTGGGGCCTGGCCAAGCGCGCCCCCCAGGCGACCGCCTCGTTGCCCGACAGAAACTTCGGCTGTGCCGCAGGATCGCCCGTCATTTCTTTTCCCCCTTGCGGTTCTCTGGCACCATCTCAAGCGCGTGGGTGCCGCACTCGCGGACGCAAAGCCCACAGCCCTTGCAGAAGTCGTAGTCGATGTCGATGCTCCGCCCGCGCAGCAAGACCGCGCCGTCCGGGCAAGCGAGATAGCAGCGCAGGCAAGCGTTGCAGCGCTCGAGGGTCAGCACGGGACGCTCGCTTCGCCAGGCGGCGTTGGTCTCGGCCAGGTGGCCGGCGGTAAAGCACGGTCCGGTCGGATAGCCGGCCAAAGAGTTCGGCCGCACGTAGGCTCGCACGTAGGGCTTAGCCACCGAGTTGCTCCTTTACCAGATCGTGACAACGTCGCAAGAGCAAGGCGTTCTTCTCGCCGATCGGTCCGCGCAGCTCGGTCCGCACCGCCTTCTCCACGGCATCGAGCGAGACAGGTGCTCGCGCCGCCACCAAGGCGCCCAGCATCGCGACGTTGACCATCGGGCGCCCGAGGATCTCCTTGGCCAGCGCGGTGGCGTCGACTTCAATCACACGCCCGCCGCCAGCAAGACCTCGCCCACCACCGGCGGCATTCACCAGCAACACGCCGCCCTCACGAATGCCGCCCACGCCGTCCGCACCCACCAGGGTTTCATCGAGCACGATGGCGCAATCGCAGCTCGTGAGGGCGCTGCGGTCGCCGATTCGCCGGCCGTCGATGCGCGTGAACGCCAACACGGGTGCGCCCCGGCGCTCGGGACCGAAAGACGGAAAGGCCAGCGCGAATTGCCCGTCCAAGACAGCGGCGGCCCCGAGCAGGCGGGCCGCGGTGAACGCCCCCTGCCCGCCCCGACCGTGCCACCGGATCTCGATCATCGGGCCTCCCGCGCACGCCGGGCTCGGTCCGCCAGCCCTTCCAGCCGACGCCCGGCCGCGTGCAGCGTCTCCTCGCGCTTGGCGAAGTGGAAGCGAATCCAGGTGGCGACCGGCTCGCGAAAGAAGCTCGACCCGGGAACCGCAGCCACCCCCACGTCTTTCACCAGCCACTCGCAGAAGGCCCGGTCGTCGGTCCACCCGGTGTCTGCGATGTCCACCATCACGTAATAGGCCCCCTCGGGCTCGCAAAAGCGCAGGCCGGTTTGGCGTAGATAGCCGAGGAAGAGCTCGCGCTTCGCCGCGTAGCCCGCGCGCAGCTCGTCGTAGTAGCTGTCGGGCAACTCCAGTCCCGCCACCGCCGCCTCCTGCAAGGGTGCCGCCGCCCCGACGGTGAGAAAGTCGTGAACCTTGCGAACTCCGGCGGTCACCTCGGGCGGAGCGATGACGTAGCCCAGTCGCCAGCCCGTGATCGAGTAGGTCTTGGAGAGGGAGCCACAGCTGAGGGTTCGACGATCCATTCCCGGCAGCGACGCGAAGTAGATGTGCTCGTGGGGTGCATAGACGATGTGCTCGTAGACCTCGTCGGTGATGACGAACGCGTCGACCTCCTCTGCCAGCTCCGCGATGAGCTCTAGCTCCGGGCGATCGAATACCCGGCCTGACGGATTCGCGGGGTTGCACAGCACCACCGCCTTGGGCTTCTCGGCGAAGGCCCGGCGCAGCTCGGCCGGGTCGAAGCGGAAATTCGGCGGACGCAACGCCACGTAGATGGGCTCGGCCCCCGACAGAATCGTGTCCGCCACGTAGTTCTCGTAAAACGGCGAGAACACCACCACGCGGTCCCCTGGGTTGCACGCCGTCATCATTGCCGCCATCATGGCCTCCGTACTTCCGCACGTGACGACGATGTTGCGATCCGGATCGATGTCGAGGCCCATCAGGCGCGACTGCTTGCGCGCAAGGGCCGCGCGGAAGTTGGGCGCGCCCCAGGTGACTGCATACTGATGAGGACCGTGTCGCCCCGACCGCTCGGCCGCCCGACGCAATTCTTCGGGCGGGTCGAAGTCCGGGAAGCCCTGGGACAGGTTGATGGCCCCGTGCGCGTTCGCGAGACGGGTCATCTGCCGAATCACGGATTCGGTGAACAAACTTACGCGATGGCTTGTGGAAGGCATGGTCGTTTCCGGTACCTAGATGCCCGGCCGTGATTGGAGAACATCTCCATCGAGAAATGCTTCACCCTCACCCCCCCTCTCCCGGGGGAAGAGGGGCAATCGACCAGGTCTTCCTATCCTCGAATTGCGACCAGTCATTTAGATCCCTTCGCCACGCGAATTCATGCCCTCGGAGCCGCGCAGGTCGACCAGCCGCTTCGCTTTGTGAGTCGCACGCGGCAAGGTGCCCGTGGGCAGCACCTTCACTCGGCGTGGACGGACCCCCAGCCGACTCGCCACCTGTTTCTGCAGCTCCTCGGCCACATCTTCGTCCGCGCCCTGAAAGTCGCCGCTGCGCTCGACCTCGATGTCGAAGCGGGTGAGTCGGCTCTCGGTGTACACGGTGATCCGATATTCGCCGGTGAGCCCAGGGACGTTCCGCACGAAGTACTCGATGTCGCTCGGGAACACGTTGACACCCGAGACGATGAACATGTCGTCACGCCGGCCGAGCACTCGGAATCGCACGTGGGTCCGGCCGCACGAACAACCTCCTGGAAGCCGCTGGATGATATCGCCGGTGCGGAAGCGGATCATGGGTCGCGCCCGCTTGTGCAGCGTAGTCAGAACCATCTCGCCCGGCGCGTCTCCCTCCACGGGGTCTCCGGTCACGGGATCTACGACCTCGAGCAGGATGTTGTCCTCGACCAGGTGAAGACCGTTGCGTGCCTCGCACATCCCGGCGCAGGCACCGAAGATGTCGGAGATACCGTAGAAGTCGTAGAGCTGAGCGTTCCACAGCGACTCGATGGCCGTGCGGGTCGCCGGGATGGAGCCGCCGGGCTCGCCAGCGACGATGATTCGCCTGATCGCCAGGTCACGGGCGGGATCGATGCCCTGCTGCTTCGCGGTCTCTCCCAGATACCAGGCGTAGGACGGCGTCGTCCACGTGGTGGTGGGCTGGAAGCTCTTCATGATAAACAGAAGGCGCTCGGATGGAATGGATCCGGCCCAGATGCACAAGGCGCCCAAACGCTGGGCACCGATGACGTCGGGTCCACCGACAAACAGCGTGAAGTTGAGCGCGTGCACATAGCGGTCGCGTGGCCGCATGCCGGTGGCCCAGAACAGCCGAGCCTGCACGTCCTGAAAGTCGTCGAAGTCTTCCTGGGTAAACGGGCTCAACGTAGGCACGCCGGTGGAGCCACTGGACGCGGCCACGAAGACGACATCCTCTTCCGGAACCGCGGCCAGATCGCCCAAGAGCGGCACTGCGACCTGGCGGTCACGCTCAATCGCCTTGTCGACGAAAGGATAGCGGCGCAGATCCTCGAGGCGTCTCAGCTCCGCCGGATTGACCCCGGCTTCGCTGAACGACTTCCGGTAGTAGGGCGAATGTGCCCACGCCCACTGCAAGTGCTCCCGCAGTTGGCTGACCTGGTACGCGTGGAGCTGAGAGCGTGGCAGCGTCTCGATGGTCGCGTTCCAGTATTTCTTCTCGGACATTAGAGTTCCTTGGCGTCGAACAGACGCTTGTAATAGAAGCCACTCGTGTAGAGCGCCGCGGCGGGGTTGTGCCCAAGCACGCGGTCCTTGGTAATGAGCGTGGTCACCGGCGCGCGCGAATGCTTGTTGAACAAAGCATCGTGCCCAACACAAAGACCGACGATGACGTTGAGCTGGGTCTTCTGCCGGGCTAGCAGCCGCGCCTGAAGGATCGGGTTGCAGATCGCCTCGTGTTGTCCGCGCGCGATCTTCAGGTCGTCGGGGATGCCGATGCGGGTCTTGTCCACCGAACCGACCTTGCACAAGACACTGTGCCACTCGAACCCCTTCGCCTCGAGCACCCGCGCGAATACGCGCGACTCCTGCACCAGGCCGATACAGGTCGCGATGCCTATGCGCTTGGCCCCGATGCGCCTGGCGAAGGCGAGGACTTCTTCGACGCGGGTCAGCTTCCCGTAGTACTGCCCTTCCACCTCGGCGGCTGCGCGAGCCATCTTGGCATCGATGCCCCTGCCGCGATACCGACGGGCCGTGCGGTCGATTTCGGCGGAGCCGGCCTCGCCGGTCAAACAGAAGTTGGGAAACTTCTTGTCGCGTCGGTAGCAGTTGAGCGCGAAGCAATCCGTGCAGCTCGGCTCACGCGCGGCCGTTCCGCTAGGACTGAGCTTCTTGGTCGTCTTCACAGTCGTCTTCGTAGTCGTCTTTATAGGCATGGGTTTACTTCTCCGAAGGACATCTCCCCGACGAAACGCCGTTCGAAGCCGGCGTCGTCGGCCAGGTCGATTGCGTGGGCCCGTTCCGACAGCCGAGCGACCTCGCGTCGGGCGCTCGTGCTTGTCAAAAGCAGCACCGCCCCGGTCTTGCTGGTGTTGCCCACGGCAACCACCCGCCGGGCCAATCGCGCCGGCAAAAGCCCGCTTCCGCCCAGACTGTCGGGTGACACGTGGTACCCGAACGAGCCAGCTACCAGCACGGAATACACCTCCGCCTCGCTGGCTCCCGCGCGAGCAAGCAGCACGTCGATGCCGGCCCGAATTGCGGCCTTCGCCAACTGGACCTGTCGCACGTCCTTCTGGGTGACGAACACGCCGTCGGACAGGTCGATCGCTCGGCTGCCCAAGCGTTCATTCCAGGTGCCAATCGGCGGGGAAACTTTGGCGTCAAAGCGCCCACTCTTCGCGATGGTCCCGGTGCGAACCAGCGTGGCCACCAGGTCGAGAAGACCGCTGCCACAGATCCCGGCCGCCGGCGCGGTGGCGATGGTATGAATCTGCCAACCTCCCGCCGCGGTCGAGCGCACGGCATCGATGGCACCGGGCGCCGCTCGCATCCCGCACGCGATATTCACGCCTTCGAACGCCGGCCCAGCCGCCGT
>Ga0302321_100004801_pt1 | contig 11756 bp, 9 predicted proteins | sample Fen_T0_1_FD_202505 | JGI IMG/M metagenome (GOLD analysis project Ga0302321, IMG submission 202505) | Peat permafrost microbial communities from Stordalen Mire near Abisko, Sweden - Fen_T0_1 | ecosystem: Environmental > Terrestrial > Soil > Wetlands > Permafrost | place: Sweden: Abisko...
GCGCCGCGCAGCTGGGACTCTCCACCGCCGTGGTTGAGCAGGAGAAGCTCGGCGGCGTCTGCGTCAACATTGGTTGCATCCCCACCAAGGCCCTGTTGCACAGCGCCTGGCTGGCCAGCATTCTGGTGCACGGCACGAAGGACCTGGGCATCGAGACGGGGCCGATCAAGACCGACTACGGCGTCGCCATGAAACGCTCGCGCAAGGTGTCGGAACAGAACTCGAGGGGCGTCGAGTTCCTCATGAAGAAGCACAAGGTCCTGGTCATCAAGGGCCACGGCGTTCTGCAGCCGGGCCGCAAGGTGAAGGTGGGCGCCGATGTGCACACCGCCGCCAAGGCCATTGTGATCGCGACGGGCTCCCGGGTGAAGGGCATTCCCCAGATCGGTCTCGACATCAACAAGACGACGGTGATCAGCTCGGACGAGGCACTGTTCCTGGAGCAGGCGCCCGGGACGATGGCAATCATCGGTGCCGGGGCCGTCGGCAGCGAGTTCGCCGACATCTTCAGCGCATTCGGCACCAAGGTGACGCTGATCGAGGCGCTGCCGCGCATCCTCCCGATCGAGGATGCCGAGAGTTCTGACGTGCTCACCAAGAGCTTCCGGAAGCGCGGCATCACCGTGCACGCCGGCGCCAAGGTGGTGAAGGCCGACGTGCGGAACGACGGTGTCACGCTCAGTGTGGAAGTGGGTGGCAAGGCCGAGACGATCGAAGTGGAAAAGGTGCTCATGGCGGCGGGTCGTGCCGTGAACACGGAGGATCTGGGCCTGAAGGAGTGCGGCATCCAGCTCACCGACCGCGGCTTCATCAAGGTTGACTTGCGAACGCTGCAGACGACGGCGCCGGGATACTACTGCATCGGCGACGTGGCGGGCCCCCCGATGCTGGCGCACAAAGGGAGCCGGGAGGGCGTTAATGTGGCAGAGACGATCGCGGGGCAGCATCCGCACCCGATCCGCTACGACAATGTGCCGAGCGTCACCTATTGTCATCCCGAGGTGGCCAGCATCGGGCTCACCGAAGACCAGTGCAAGGAGAAGAAGCTCGACTACCAGGTCGGACGCTTCCCCATGAGCGCCAACGGTCGGGCACGCGCGTCGAACGAGACGGAGGGCTTCGTCAAGATCATCCGCGACAAGAAGTACGGTGAGATCCTCGGCGCGCACATCGTGGCGAGCCACGCATCCGAGATGATCCACGAACTGGTGGTGGCCCGCGAGAACGAGTACACCGTCGAGGAAGTCGATCTTGCCATCCATGCGCACCCGACGCTCTCCGAGGCAATCGCCGAGGCCGCCCTCGATTCGATGGGACGGGTACTGAATACGTGATGCTGACCAACGTCGGCGGTGAACCCGTCGATCCAGCCCGGGACCGCCCGGGGCTCGTGCTCCGGACCCTCCTTGGCGCCACGCTCGCGGGAACATCGAGCGTGGCGCTGGTGCTCTGGGGGGTACGCATGCTGATCGCCCGCAGCGGCGCAACCGAACAGGTCGTGGCGACCGGGCCGGCGTTTCCACTGCTGGTGGGTGGCGTCCTGGCGTCGGCATTCCTCGCGGCCGGTCTCGCCTGGTGGCGGTTGGCTCCGCTCAGCGCCGTGTGGCGGCGGGGCGTGTTCTCGATGATCAGTGCACTCGGTACAATGGTCGGTGCCATTGCGGCAACGCCGATCCATTTTCATTTCGGCGAACGCGGCCTCCTGATACTGGCCGGCGGCTCCGCGTTGGCGGCGGTGGTCGCGCTCTTGGCCGCATCATCCCCGCGGGCAGCCGCCTGATGCGTCCGATCCGCATTGTCGACCTCGGTCGGCGGGGCTACGCCGAGACGCTGGAGTTGCAGCGTCGGCTTTGCGCGGAGCGTGGGTCGCCCGACCACGGCCTGGAGGATATTCTCCTCCTTGTGGAGCATGAGCCCGTGATCACCCTCGGGCGTACCACGCAGCCGTCGAGCCTGCCGCTCACGCCCGAGGCGATCACGCAGCGGGGCGTGGGCGTCTACGAAGTGGAGCGGGGCGGCGACGTCACCTGGCACGGGCCGGGCCAACTGGTGGGATACCCGATCGTCGACCTGCGACGGATGCGGGAAGACCTGCACTGGTACCTGCGCTCGCTCGAGGATGCGCTGATCGACGCGCTCGAGTCACTCGGCATTCCCGCCGACCGGAACCCGGGCTACACCGGCGTGTGGACCGCGGGTCGCAAGATTGCGAGCATCGGCGTGCACGTGAAGCGATGGGTAACGCTGCATGGTTTCGCCCTGAATGTGGTAAACGACCTCGATGGATTCGAGCTGATCGTGCCCTGCGGCATCAGGCAGGTGGTCATGACCAGCGTCGCAGCCGAACTTGGTGCCGCGGAAGCGCCCGGGCTGCTGTGGGCACGCACCCGCGAGGCGGTGGTGGCGTCGCTGGGCCGGGCGCTCGATCGCGAGCCACTCGGGAACCAACCAGCCGCCTCCGGCGTTCTACTCACATGACCACTCCTACGCCGCGCATCGACGCGCGCACCCCTGCCGCCACGCGGCTGCCCCCGGGCCAGATCGTGACACAGAAGTGGCCGGTGCTGCACTACAGTCACGTGCCGATGGTCGACAAGGCGACATGGCGCTTCGAGGTGAGCGGCGCCGTTCAGAATCCCTACGTGCTCACCTGGGCCGAGTTCGTGCAACTGGGCCAGCAGGAGACGCTGTGCGACATGCACTGCGTGACCCGGTGGAGCCGCTACGACAACCTCTTCGCCGGCGTTGCGGTGAAGTCGCTCATCGGCATTGCTCAGCCCAAGCCCGAGGCAAGCCATGTGCTGGTGCATGCGGAACCGGGGTACACCACCAACCTGCCGCTGGACGACCTCGACCGAGAGGCCAACCTGCTGGCGACCCGGCATGACGGCGAGGACCTGACGCCAGAACATGGTGGCCCGGTACGACTGTTGGTGCCGCACCTGTATCTCTGGAAGAGCGCCAAGTGGGTCACTGGTTTCGAGTTGCTCGACGGCGACGAGCCCGGTTTCTGGGAGGACAACGGCTACCACATGCATGGAGATCCATGGCGGGAAGAGCGCTTTGGGCGCCCGGATCATGCGCGGATGCGCCGGGGTCCGAGGCGTTAGGCGTCACATGGGTCGGGCCGCTACGTCAAGAGGGGGCGCCAGATCTGGCGCCCCCGTTTGCCTTCCGGCCTCACCTGCTATTTTTCCCCGCCTGATGATGACCTCGTCCGATCGTCCCTCGCCGGAGCAACTGGCGGAGCAACAGGTCGCCGCTATCCTGCGGGCGGCACAGAGCTGGTCCCGGGAGGCCCCCAAGGCCCTCGAACCCGCCATCCGCGCAGTGTGCGTCCGGCTGGCTGAAATGGTGGCGGACCAGCGGCACTACCTGGCACCGTTGCCCGAGCCGCAGGAGTCGGAGCGGAAGGCCGTGCTCAACCTGGTGGCCAGCCGGCTGCGCTCCGCACCGGTCACGACCGGCATCGAGCCCAACCTCAAGGGACTCGAGGAACTCGAGTTGCGGGCCACGGGCTCCTGGGCGATTGTCGCCACAGCGCAGGCCGACTGGGTGACGACCGCGATTCAGTACCTGGAGGGTTGCGCCCGGGCACTGCCGGCGGGCGAGCGACCCGATCCGTACTGGGCCGATGATGTGGTGGCGGGGATCATCGCGTCGGTGCGCGCCCTGATTGGCGTGGACGAACTGCACGCGCGCACCGAGTCACAGTTCCTGGGCCAGCCCCGGAAGGAACCGCTGGCGGACGCCTAGCTCGCGGCGTCCGCTTCCTCGAGCTCCTCGCTTTGCTCCGCTACTACCCCACCCTTCTCCGCAAACAGTTCCAGGAACCGCCCGAAGATCTGGATGCCGCTCCAGAGCTGATCCAGGTCCAGCTTCTCGTTGGGTGAGTGCAGTCCGTCATCCGGCAGCCCGATGCCGGTGAGGATGACGGGTGCGCCGGCCAGCCCGAGCTCGGGCACGATCGGAATCGAGCCCCCTGCCCTCACATGCACCGCGCGCCGCCCCGTCACTTCCTCGAAGGCTTCGTCGAGCACTGCGAACGCCGGGTGGCTGGTCTCGACCTCGACCGGGTCGCCGCCGTGGAGCATGGTGACTTCCATGTCAGCCCACTTCGGCGCGAGCTTCGCCACCGCCTTCTGCAACCACTTCGCCACCTTGTCGCGCTCGAGACCGGGCACGAGACGGAGGCTCACCTTCGCCACCGCGTGCGCGGGAATCACCGTCTTGGCGCCATCACCCACGAAACCACCGCGGATGCCGTGGATCTCGAGGGTCGGGAGGGCCCACGTCCGCTCCGCCACCGAGTAGTCCTTGAGCCCGGTCAGCGCCTTGCCGGTGACCTCATGCTCGAGATACTCGTCCTCGTCGAATGGCAGCTTCTTCCAGCCCTTGAGCTCGGCCTTCCCGGGCGCCTTCACTGCCTTGTACAGCTTGGGAATCTGGATCTCGCCATCGGCATCCTTGAGGCCCGACAGGATCCGCACCAGCGTCTCCAGCGCGTTCGGTGCGACGCCACCGTAGGTGCCCGAGTGCAAATCGCGCTGCAGCGTGCGGACGGAAATCTCGGCGTAACAGAGCCCGCGGAGCGCCGTGTAGACGGCGGGCCAGCCGGCTGCGTAGTACGACATGTCGCACACGAGCACCGCATCGGCCCGGGTCAGTTCGGGGCGCGCGTGCAGGAGGTCGGAGATGACACTGCCACCGCACTCCTCTTCACCCTCGAAGATGAAGTGCACGTTCAACGGAGGGTTCCCGTTCGCGTCGCGCACCGCTTCGTATGCCTTGAGGAGGCAGAACACCTGCCCCTTGTCGTCGCAGGCGCCGCGCGCGTAGAGCTTGCCATCGCGTATTGTGGGCTCGAACGCCGGTGTCACCCACTCGTCGAGCGGCTCCGGCGGCTGGACATCGTAGTGCCCGTAGATCAGCAGGGTCGGGCGCCCCTCCACCTGCGGGCTCTCGGCCCACACCACCGGATGACCGGATCCCTCCAGAAGGTCCACCTTGCTGCACCCCAGCGTGTGGAGCTGCTGACGGAGCCACTCGGCGGCGCGCCGGCAGTCGCCGGCCCGATCGGGATAGGTGCTGACGCTCGGGATACGAAGAAATTCGGTGAGTTCGCGGAGCATGCGATCCTGCTCACGCGCGACGAACGAGGAATCCATGAAGACGACCGGGCAGAGGTTGGTGAAGCAGGGAGGTGGAATATAGGGGCACAATATCCGCCGTGCTAAGTTCCCTCCATGACATCCATTTCAGCCCCAGATCGTGCGGCACTTCTCGATATCCTGACCGCCAGCGCGGCGAGGTTCCGTGTCGCGACGCAGGGCCTCACGGAGGCCCAGTGGAATCACCGCCCGGCACCGGACAAGTGGAGCTCGGCTGACCTGGCGGAGCACCTTGCCCTGAGTGAGGAAGTGATGCCGCGCCTCGCCCGGAAGGCACTGGGCGAGCCTGACAGCGTGCGCGACGACGTGCAGGTGCGGGAGCAGGACGCCGAGATCATCGACAGCATGAAGGATGATGCGTGGCATGGCAATGCCGCCGAGTCGATCAAGCCGAAGCACACCTTCCCCGACGGCCCGGCCGCCGCGGCCACCTTCCTGGAGCGGCGTGCGCGCACCATGGACTACGTGCGCGATACCGAGGACCCGCTGCGGATGCACACCTTTCCGCATCCGGCTTACGGACCGCTGGACGGCTATCAGTGGCTGCTGATGCTGGCGCACCACTCTGACCGGCACGTCCGACAGATTGAGCGGGCAGTGAGGACTTGAGGACTTGAGGACTTGAGGAACTACGGGGTGAGCGCTTTCTCAAGCCGTTCGTAGGCCTCCTTCCCTTCGGCCCCCGCCTGCAGTTCGCGCATCGCCTTCACGCTCTCGGCGATATTGGCCCCGTGCTTCTGGTACCAGTCCTCGAACAACTGGAGCTTCGTGCGATAGATGAGTGCGCCAATGAGCCGAGCGTTGTTGACCGGCCGCACGGGAAGCTTGCCGATGTGGAATGTGCGCAACTGCGCCGTGACGGGACCCTCGAGCTGTTCACGTGACCAGGCGCCGATAGCCACTCGCCCGGAGTCGAGCGCTACAGAGTCCGGCTTGCTGGCGTAAAAGGTGTCGAGGCGCGCCAGCAGTTCGGTGTAGAAGTTCCCCAGTACGATCTCGTCGAGCCACCGGTCGGCTGCCGATGCCGCCTTCGCACTGTCGCCACGCTCCCGGAAGAACTGTTCGGCCGCGCGATATCCCACGAGCTGGGCGAAGCTCTCGTTGAACGGGGTGGCGCTCTTCACGTACAGCGAGTTGTGGGCGATCTCGTGAAACACGAGAGCGGCCAGCTCGACGGAGTCGCGCGTCAGGGCCGTCGACAGCAGCGGATCCTCGAACCAGCCGAGGGTGGAGAACGCGCCGGCTGGGCGCAGGTAGGTGTCGAACCCCTTCCCCTCGAACTGCTCGGCGGTCGCCCGCGCCTGGTTCAGGTCGAAGAAGCCCTTGTACGGCACCTTGCCCACGATGGGATACTTCCAGGTGTGCGGGCAGATACAGGTGCGCGGCGAGACGCTCAGCACGAGCAGCAGGGTGTCGCGCCCTACGTCCGCGAAGGTGGTGTAGGTAGCGCCCGCCTCGAGCCCCAGGCTGGCGGCGTAGGCCCGAACGTCGAGGACGAGCTGGAACTGGTCTCGGCGCGCAGTAGGCACGGTGGTGTCCCGGGCCAATTTTTCGATCGGCTGACGCGACTGGAGAATGCGCGTCTCCTCGTAGCCGGCGCGCCAGAGGTAGCGCACCTCGCCGCTGCTCAGGTAGGCCGTTGAGAACCCGCCTACCAGGAGCGCCACGAGCGCGGCAAATATCATCAACGGCCTCCTCCAACGGGACTTGCGAGCGGTTGGCTCCATGCTCGTAAGCTATTGGTACACAATTACTTTGACAACTGAGAGATCGTCCGGTAGCTTTCTGCCAATGAATGCTGAATCTGGGCTCGAGGCGGTCCGTTTCAACGCGGATGGCCTCGTGCCGGTCGTGGCGCAGGACGTCCTGTCCGGGGACCTGCTGATGGTGGCGTACGCCAATCGCGAAGCGCTTCAGCTGACCGTATCCACAGGCAATGCCCACTACTTCAGCCGGAGCCGCAAGGCGCTCTGGCGGAAGGGCGAGTCGTCGGGCCACACCCAGGCAGTGGCCGAGGTGCGGCTCGATTGCGACGGCGACTCGGTGCTGTACCGAGTGCGCCAGACGGGTCCCGTTTGCCACACTGGGTCGCGCACCTGCTTCATTTCCCGGCTCGAGGCGGGCGGTGCCACGGAAGGCCCGGATCATGGCGCGCACCTGCTGCAGCGCCTCGCGGCGACGGTGGCGCAGCGTGCCGCAGACCGGCCGGCCGGGTCCTATACGTCACAGCTCCTCGACGCCGGGATCACCAAGGTGTCGCAGAAGGTGGGCGAGGAAGCGATCGAGGTGGTGGTTGCCGCCAACAGTGAAGACGCCGCCCGCCTCGCGTCGGAGACCGCCGACCTGCTCTATCATCTCCTCGTGCTGCTGCAGGCGCGTGGCGTGCCGCTCGACGCGGTATGGCGCGAACTCGACGAGCGCACGCGCTGACCATGTCATTCATCCATCTCCACACGCACAGCGAATACTCGCTGCTCGACGGCGCCAATCGCATCACCGACCTCGTCGGTCACGTGAAGAAGCTCGGCATGGACAGCCTCGCGGTCACCGACCACGGCAACATGCATGCGGCGTGGGCGTTCTATGAGGAAGCAAAGAAGCAGAAGGTTCGCCCCATCCTCGGCTTCGAGGCGTACCTCGCCTTTGGTCCGCGCACCGCGCGCGAGAAGCCGGCGGGCGCGCCGGGCATCTACAGTCACCTGGTTCTCCTCGCGAAGAACCGCGCCGGCTATCGCAACCTCATTCGCCTCAGCTCCATCGGCTATACCGAGGGTTTCTACCGCCGCCCGCGCATCGACAAGGAAGTACTGGAGCAGATGAGCGAGGGCGTGGTGTGCCTCGCCGCCTGCCTCTCGGGCGAGGTCGCCCTCTCGCTGCGCCAGGGACGGTACGAGGAGGCAAGGAAGAGCGCCGCGTGGTTCTCCCGCGTCTTCGGGCCGGGCAATTTCTGGCTCGAGATCCAGAAGCATGGCATCGCGGAGGAAGTGACGGTCGCGGAGGGGATGCTGCAGCTGGGCAAGGAGCTGGGGATTGGCGTGGTGGCGACCAACGATGCGCACTACCTGCGGCGTGAGGACGCCGAGGCGCACGACGTGCTGCTCGCCATTGGGACGGGTGCCGACCTGGATGACCCGAAGCGATTCCGCTTCGAGGGGAACGAGAGCTACGTGAAGTCGGAAGCGGAGATGCGGCAGCTCTTCCCCGACCATCCGGAGACGCTCGCCAACACGCAGGTGGTCGCCGACACCTGCGAGTTCGACTTCGAGAAGCGCTACTTCCTCCCCGGCTTTCCCCGCCCCGAGGAGTTCGCCAGTGATGCGGCGCTGCTCAGGCACCTCGCGCTGGAAGGGGCGGTCCTGCGATATGGCAGCCCCCTCCCGGACGTGGTGCAGCAGCGGCTCGACTTCGAGCTCGGCGTCATCGCGACGGCGGGCTACGACGGTTACTTCCTGATCGTGCACGACTTCATCCGCGCGGCACGAGAGCGCGGGATCCCCGTGGGGCCGGGTCGCGGCTCGGCGGCGGGATCGATCGTCGCCTACTCGCTGCAGATCACGAATGTGTGCCCGCTCAAGTTCGACCTGCTGTTCGAGCGTTTCCTCAATCCCGAGCGCGTGTCGATGCCCGACATCGACGTGGACTTCTGCTTCGAGCGCCGGGGCGAGGTGATCGAGTATGTGCGGCAGCGCTATGGCCGCGAGAGCGTGGGCCAGATCGTCACCTTCGGGACGATGAAGGCGCGGGCCGCCATCAAGGACGTGGCGCGGGTGCTGCGCATCCCGCCGGTCGAAGCCGACAGGCTCACGAAGCTCATTCCCTCGGGGCCCGCGTACAGCCTGACGATCCCGGAGGCGGTGCAGAAGGTCGATGAACTGCGCGACCTGGTGAAGGGGAACCCGCAGCTCGAGCGGCTGATGCAGCTGAGCTCCCGGATCGAGGGCATCTCGCGCCACCTCTCGGTGCACGCGGCGGGGGTCGTCATCGCCCCGGGGCCACTGCAGGAGTACGTGCCGATCTGCACGGCGCCTACCAAGGGGGCCGGCGCCGCGACGGACGGAGAGGATTCGCTCATCACGCAGTACGAGATGGGCGCGCTGGAAAAGGTCGGCATGCTCAAGATGGACATGCTCGGCCTCAAGACGCTCACCGTGATTCACGACGCGGTGAACATGATCCGCGACCGGCACGGCGTGGCGCTCGACATGGACACGCTGTCGTTCGACGATCCCGCCGTCTATGCGCTGCTGCGGGCGGGCCGCACTGCCGGCGTCTTCCAGTTCGAGTCGGCGCTCGCCACCGAAACGCTCCGCGCCATGAAGTGCGACCGCTTCGACGACCTCGTGGCGTCGAACGCCCTGCTCCGCCCCGGCCCGCTCGACGCCGGGATGCACACGGTGTTCATCAAGCGGAAGCTCGGGCAGGAAAAGGTCACCTACCCGCATCCGTCGCTCAAGGAACTGCTGGAGCCGACCTACGGCGTCATCACCTACCAGGAACAGGTGATGCGTATCGCGAACATCCTCGCGGGGTTCTCGCTCGCCGAAGCCGACGTACTCCGGAAGGCGGTCGGCAAGAAGGACGCGGAGCTGATCAAGAAGGAGCTGGGCCGGTTTGTGGAGCGGACGGTGGCACTGGGCCACCCGAAGAAGCTGGCCGACGAGCTGGCGGCACAGATCGAGACCTTCGGCCGGTACGGCTTCAACAAGTCGCACTCCGTGGCGTACTCGGTGCTGTCGTACCAGACGGCGTGGCTCAAGACGCACTATCCGTCGGAGTTCATGGCGGCGCTGCTCTCCTCGGAAATCGGCAACACCGACAAGGTGGTGCAGTACATCAACGAGGCGCGCGAGCTGGACTGCGAAATCCTGCCGCCGGACGTGAACGAGTCCGGGTTCAAGTTCACGGTGGTGGCCGACAAGCGGATCCGGTTCGGACTGGGCGCGGTGCGCAACGTCGGCGCCGGCGCGATCGAGTCGATCATCGCCGGACGCAAGGAAGGCCGGTACGAGACGCTCTCCGACCTGGTGGAGCGCATCGACCTCCGGCTCTGCAACAAGCGCGTGGTGGAGTCCCTCATCGCCGCCGGTGCCTGTGACTCGCTCGGTGGGCACCGCAAGCAGTTGCTCGAGGCGCTGGAGACCACGCTGCAGGAGGCACAGCTCAAGCAGGCCGACCGCGATGCGGGGCAGGAATCGCTGTTCGGCGAGATGCCGGCCCAGGAGCATCGCCCCGCTGAACTGCCGGACGTGCCGCCCTGGACCGAGAGCGAGCGGCTGGCGCGGGAGAAGGAAGTGATCGGGTTCTTCATTTCCGGCCACCCGCTGGAGCGGTACCGCGAAGAGGTGGCGCTGTTCGGCGCGCGCACCACGGCCACGCTGCACCAGTGGAGCGAGCATCCGGTCACCATCGGCGCCGTGGTCACGGCGCTCAAGCGGCAGATCTCGAAGAAGACGGGCAAGGAGTACGCGCGACTGGTGCTGGAGGACTTCCACGGCACGGCGGAGGCGATCGTCTTCCCCGACGCGTGGGCCAAGCTCAACCAGTCGATCCTGCCCGATGCCGCGCTCCTCCTCACGGGGGGCTACAGCGACCGCGACCGCGGTGAGGACCGCGCCCCGTTCATCGTCGAGTCGGTGAAGCCGCTGTCGGAGATCAAGGCGACCGGGGCCCTGGCGCTGAGCCTGCGCTGGCGGCTGCCGAGCGCCCCGGCGGCCGAGGCGGTGCGGGCCGTGGCCCGGCTGTGCACCAGCCACCCCGGCCCGACGCCGGTCTATATTGAATGGAACGACGGCAACGGGGAGTCGGTGCGACTGCGGTCGCGCAGCCTCCGGGTGGCGCTCGAGGAAGATCTCGTGCGCAGCCTCCGTGAGCTGCTCGGGTCCGATGCCATCCACTACGCCAGGCACAACTGACCATGCCCCCGTCAGCGTATACGCTGGACTTCGAGAAGCCCCTCCAGGAGCTCGAGCGCCAGATCGAGGAGCTCGAGCGGCTGGGTGAGGATCGCCAGATCGACGTCAGCACCGAACTCAGGCTGCTGCAGGACAAGCTGCATAGCGTGCGGGAAGACATTTATCGAGGCCTGACGCCGATTCAGCGCGTCATGGTCGCACGGCACCCGCGGCGGCCGTACACGCTCGACTACCTCAGCACCATCTTCACCGACGTCATCGAGCTCCATGGCGACCGGCTCTACATGGACGATCCGTCCATCGTAGGCGGCTGGGCGCGACTGGGCGGTACGTCGGTCATGGTGATCGGCCACCAGAAGGGCCGCGATACCAAGGAAAACATCAAGCGCAACTTCGGCATGCCCCACCCCGAGGGCTACCGGAAGGCGCTCCGCCTCATGAAGCTGGCGGCCCGCTTCAACGCGCCGGTCATCACGCTGATCGACACACCCGGCGCCTATCCCGGGCTCGAGGCGGAGGAGCGCGGGCAGTCCGAAGCGCTTGCCCGCAACATCCTGGAGATGTCGGTGCTCCCGACACCGATCATCAGCGCCGTCATCGGTGAAGGTGGCTCGGGCGGTGCGCTTGCCCTTGGTGTCGCCGACCGCATCCTGATGCTGGAAAACTCGGTGTA
>Ga0302321_100004802_pt1 | contig 11756 bp, 12 predicted proteins | sample Fen_T0_1_FD_202505 | JGI IMG/M metagenome (GOLD analysis project Ga0302321, IMG submission 202505) | Peat permafrost microbial communities from Stordalen Mire near Abisko, Sweden - Fen_T0_1 | ecosystem: Environmental > Terrestrial > Soil > Wetlands > Permafrost | place: Sweden: Abisko...
CACGGGGTTGCCCACCGGCAGGAAGCTCGCGGCGTCCTCGATGGTCGTGTTGTTGGACTCGGCGAGGTCAGCGGACCCGCCCCACAGCTCGGGCATGGTCCCCGCGATCGCGTTGATGACCTCACCGGAGGCCTTGCGCGTCGCCACGCTGCCGCCAGCGGGGAATGCCGGAAACGCCGCCTCCAGCCCTTCGGGCAGCTGATGGGCAAGCAGTCGGTCGAGCAGCGCGGCATTGTCGGGATGCTGCCCGCGCCACTGCGTGTAGGCGGCATCCCACTCGCCGCGCGTGGCATCCACCCGGTGTCGGAGGTTGTCTCGCACGCGCGCCAGCAGGTCGGCGTCGAAGGCGAAGTGCGCGTCCGGGTCGAGACCGAGAAGCTCCTTCGTGGCGCGCACCTCGGGCTCTCCCAGCGCCGCGCCATGCGCCTTGCCGGTGTTGCGCAGGGTCGGGGCCGGCCAGCCGATGATCGAGCGCACCTGGATGAACGTCGGGCGATCGTTCTCGGCCTCCGCCGCCATGAGCGCGTCGTAGACGGCAGGCACGTCGATGGATCCGTCGGCATTCATGCCCACCTTGTGGGTCGCCCAGCCGTACGCCTCGTAGCGCTGGCACACGTCCTCGTGGAACGCGATAGCCGTGTCGCCCTCGATGGAGATGTGGTTGTCGTCGTAGAGGACGACGAGGCGGTTGAGCTTCTGCAGGCCGGCGAGGGAGGAGGCCTCCGAGGTGATGCCCTCCTCGAGATCGCCGTCCCCTGCGATCACCCAGATGCGATGGTCGAACGGGCTCGTGCCGGGTGCAGCGTCCGGGTCGAAGAGCCCGCGCTCGTAGCGCGCCGAGTAGGCCATGCCCACGGCGGTCGCCAGGCCCTGCCCGAGGGGACCGGTGGTCGTCTCGACGCCCGTGGTGTGGCCGTGCTCGGGGTGGCCGGGGGTGCGGCTGCCCCAGGTGCGGAACGACTCCAGGTCCGTCATCGTCAGCCCGTAGTCGCTCAGGAACAGCTGGCTGTACAGGGTGAGACTCGAGTGCCCGGGGGACAGGACGAACCGATCGCGGCCCAGCCACGAGGGGTCACGCGGATCGTGGCGCATCACCTTCTGGAAGAGCAGGTAGGCCACCGGAGCAAGGCTCATCGCCGTGCCCGGGTGACCGTTGCCGACCCGCTGGACCGCATCGGCCGCGAGGGCGCGCAGGTACGCGACTGCGCGGTCGTCGTCGGTGGACCATTCGAGGGCAGCGGAGGGCGAGGAGGCCATGTTGCGACCCTAGCCAACGCCCGAGTCCCGTGCTCGGGCATCTGCCTCGTCACCGGTACAGTGAACCGGTGTTCCGCGGCCGTTCGGCCGCCTGTCGCCGGGGAGAACGGGTGGGTTCATCGATGACCGCCGACGGCACCGTCACGGCATCTGATCGCATCCGCGCGCACGTCGCCCTGACGAAGCCGCGCATCGTCGAACTGCTTCTCGCCACCGCCCTGCCGACCGCCTTCCTTGCGGCCGGGGGGCTCCCGCCCCTGTGGCCCACGGTCGCGGTGCTCGTCGGCGGCACGTTGGCGGCGGGTGCGGCGAACACCTTCAACAGCGTCTACGACCGCGACATCGATGCCCAGATGGGCCGGACCTTCCATCGGCCCGCTGCCACGGGGCTTGTCTCGCCGGGTGCAGGAATCGTCCAGGGCATCGTTCTCTCGCTGATCAGCGCGGCGGTGCTCCTGTGGCTGGCCAACCCCCTGGCCTCAGCCCTCGCCCTGATCGCGATCGGCTTCTACGCGGTCGTCTACACGATGCTGCTCAAGCGACGGACCTCGCAGAACATCGTGTGGGGCGGCGCCGCAGGCTGCATGCCCGTGCTCATCGCCTGGGCCGCGATCACCGGCTCGCTCACCTGGACGCCGGTGGTGCTCTTCCTCATCATCTTCTTCTGGACACCTCCGCACTACTGGCCGTTGGCGATGAAGTTCCGCGACGACTACGAGGCGGCGGGAGTGCCCATGCTCCCCGTCGTGCGGTCCAGCGAGACTGTGGCCCGGAGCATCATCGTCTACACGTGGGTGATGGTGGCCACGTCGTTGCTGCTCGTACCGGTCGCCCCCATGGGCTGGGTGTATGCGATCGGTGCGGCCTTCCTCGGCGCCGGATTCCTCTGGGAGGCCTACCGACTCCGTCGGCATGTCGCCCTCGGGGCAACGGACGTCACGCGGCTGGCGATGCGCCTGTTCCACGGATCCATCACGTACCTGGCCCTGCTGTTCCTGCTAGTGGCTGTCGATCCGTTCCTGCACTGAGTCGCTGAACGTATCCAGCGTCACCACTCCGCGAAGTCGAAGCGCGGGCGGGATGAACAGGACCGTCACCCACACCAGCCCGGACCCCAGCACGTGGATCGCCACAAGCACGCCCGGCAGCCCGGTGAAGTACTGCACGTAGCCCAGGGCGCCCTGCACCGCGGCGATCCCGAGCAGGAGAGCGGTGCGACGGATCGCCGGCCTGGGGGCGCCGATCACGATGAGCACGATGAGCAGGCCGATCGACAACCCGAGGAACAGCAGGACGACATCGGCGTGCAGCCACGAGATCGTGCGCGGGTCGAACGAGAACCGGTTCTCCGAGCGCGCATCGCCGCTGTGCGGCCCGCTGCCGGTCACGAGTACACCGAGCAGCACGACGACGCCGCTGACCACGACGAGCGCCCAGGCGAGGCCGGACACCAGTCGCGGCACGAGTGCGGTGATGGGCTGGTCGCCGGGATCGCCCGACCGCACGACGAGCGCTGCGACGCCGGCAACGATCACCATGGAAAGCAGGAAGTGCGCCGACACCGTGACCGGGTGCAGCCCGGTCAGCACGGTGACCCCGCCCAGGATCGCCTGGGCGACGGTGCCGAGGATCGGGATCAGGGCCAGGAGCATGATGACCGGGCGCACGGGTCGGCCGGCGCGCACGCGCGTGCGTCGGTCGGACCACGCCGCCACCACGGCCGCGATGGCCAGGATCACCAGGACGAACGTCAACATGCGATTGCCGAACTCGATGTACTTGTGCCAGGCCTCGGGCTGGCGCGATGTCGGCGTGTACGAGCCCTCGACACACTGCGGCCAAGTCGGGCAGCCGAGCCCGGAGCCGGTGAGCCGGACCACGGCGCCGGTGACAAGGATCCCCACCTGCGCGACGAGGTTGGCGATGAACACGCCGCGCACCTGGGGGCTGCAGGCGCCGCTCGTCGTGCTCACGATGTCACCCTACGACCAGCGGAAGGTGCGACCGGCGACGCCTGCTCCCACCGCCAGCCAGACACCCAGCACCACGAAGGTGAGGGGAGCCGGCGCCTGCTGATCGACCAGGCAGGCCCGCAGCGCATCGGCCAGCGCACCCGATGGGAGCCACGAGGCGACGGCGCCCAGCGGGCCGGGAAGCGATGCCGGGGGAATGATCACGCCGCCGAACATGATGAGGACGAGGAACAGGCCGTTGGCGACCGCGAGCACCGCCTCTGCGCGGAGCAGTCCGGCAAGAGCCATGCCCCAGGCGGCGAACGCGGCCGTGCCGAGGACCACCACGGGGATCGCCCACGCGGAGGCGCTCGACGGGTGCCAGCCGAGCAGCACCGCGACGATCACGGCGGCCGCACAGGACAGGATCGTGACGACCGCGGTGGCGCCGAACTTCCCGCCGAGCAGCTCGCTCCGGGACAGTGGCGTGGTCCCCAGGAAGCGCAACGCACCTGATCGGCGCTCGAATCCCGTCGCGATGGCGAGCGAGGCGAAGGCCGAGCTGATGACGGAGACAGCAAGCACCGTCGCCAGGGCGTTCGGCACCCGATTCGCACCGGAGGCCACCGAGAACATCGTGGTGAGGCTCAGCGCAAGCAGCAGGCCGATGGGGATGGCGAAGGTCAGCAGCAGCTGCTCACCGTTGCGCAGGAGCAGCCGGGTCTCCCAGCGCGCATGTGCGATGGCCCGCTGCCGGGGCCGTCGAGCGGCCCGCTCGGGCAGGCCGGCCGTCGTCGTCGGATCGGTCGTCATGCCTGCTCGCCGATCAGGTCGATGACGACGTCCTCGAGGGATCGCCGACCAACCGAGAGCTCGGCCATCGGCGAGCCATGCTGAGCCGACCACGAGGCGATCGCCGACAGCACCATGGGCTCGGCAGCGCCAACAACGCGGTAGTGACCCGGGTGCTCCTCCGCGACCGAGTAGTCCGGTGGCAGCGCTGCGCGCAGGTCGCTGACGTCTACATGCAGCGGGCCACGGAACGTGATGGTGTCCTCGTCGCCGACCAGTTCGCGGACGCTGCCGGACCGCACGGCTCGGCCACGGGCCACGACCACGACGTGATCGGCTAGCCGCTCGACGTCATCCATCAGGTGCGTGGTGAGCACGACGGTGCAGCCCCGATCGGTCAGCGCGCGAACAAGGTCATGGATGCCGCGACGGGCCAGCGGATCGAGGCCAGCGGTCGGCTCGTCGAGGAACACCAGATCCGGGCGGCCGACGAGCGCGAGCGCACACTTCACGCGCTGCTGCTCGCCCCCGGAGAGCCGCCTGATGGCCGTTCGGGTGCCCGGATCGACGCCCACAGATTCCAGCAGGGTCCGCGGGTCCTCGGGCCGCCGGTACAGCGAGGCGATGTAGGTGACCAGTTGCAGCGGTGCCGCCGAGGTGTAGAGCCCGCCGTCCTGGAGCATGACGCCCACCCGATCGTGAAGGGCGGCGGCGGGTCCGCCGACGACCGGAAGGCGCGTTCCCAGGACCGTCACCTGCCCGCTGGTCGCCGTGCGCAGTCCGGCACAGACCTCCACCGTGGAGGTCTTGCCGGCCCCGTTGGGCCCGATCAGGGCGGTCACCGTGCCCTCGTCGGCGACCAGGCTGAGGCCGGCGACCGCCGTGGTCGCGCCGTAGCGGACCACGAGGTTCTCGAGGGTGAGCGCAGGCACCGCTGGAGCATAGGCCGAGGGGTCGAGGGCCCCCGATGTTGCACCTGGGGGGAATTAGGCAACAATGAGGTTGTGAAATTCCCCGGTGAGGCCGCTGAGCGGGTCGCGCGCGCGCTGCTGCAGGCGGGCCCGTCGACCGCCTCGGACCTGGCGGACGGCTTGGGGATGACGACCACGGGAGTGCGCAAGCACCTGACGGCGCTCGTCGACGCTGGTCTCGTGGTGTCCCACGAGCGTGCTCCCTACGGACCCACGCCCAAGCGGGGCAGGGGCCGGCCCGGGCACGTCTTCGCCCTGACCCCCGCCGGTCGGGCCGCCTGCGACTCCGCGTACGACGACCTCGCGCTCTCCGCACTCCGGTTCATCTCACAGGAGTACGGCCCCGACGCGGTTCAGGCGTTCGCCTCCGAGCGCGGGGAGCGGATCGCCTCCGTCGTGCGACAGGCCGGCGACGGCGACCCGTCACCGCAGGACGTGGCCGACGCCCTCACGCGTTCGGGCTACGCCGCTCAGGTGGAGCCACTCGGCGACGTCGCCGTCCAGCTGTGCCAGCACAACTGTCCGGTGGTCGACGCGGCCCGGGAGTTCCCCGTCCTCTGCGAGGAGGAGACCGAGGCCCTCGGTCGCATCCTCGGCCGCCACGTCACCCGGCTGGCAACGCTCGCCCACGGTGACGAGGTCTGCACGGCAGTGATCCCGATCGATTCAACACAAGCGCCGCACGGCGCATTCGGAAAGGTGTCGGCATGAGCAGTGCTGCGCAGGAGACCGCCGCTTCGATCGAGGACATCGGCAAGTACGAGTACGGCTGGAGCGACGCCACCGACGCCGGTGCCAACGCTCGTCGTGGCCTCAGCGAGGAGGTCGTGCGCGACATCTCGTCGAAGAAGAACGAGCCCGACTGGATGCTGCAGATGCGCCTGAAGGCGCTGCGGCTGTTCGACAAGAAGCCCATGCCCACGTGGGGCTCGGATCTCAATGGCATCGACTTCGACAACATCAAGTACTTCGTGCGCTCGACCGAGAAGCAGGCCGACAGCTGGGAGGACCTGCCCGACGACATCAAGAACACCTACGACCGGCTTGGTATCCCGGAGGCAGAGAAGCAGCGGCTCGTTGCCGGTGTCGCCGCCCAGTACGAGTCCGAGGTCGTCTACCACAAGATCCGCGAGGACCTCGAGGAGCAGGGTGTGCTGTTCCTCGACACCGACACGGCGCTTCGCGAGCACGAGGACGTCTTCAAGGAGTTCTTCGGCTCGGTCATCCCGCCCGGCGATAACAAGTTCGCGGCCCTCAACACCGCCGTCTGGTCGGGTGGATCGTTCATCTACGTGCCCAAGGGCGTGCACGTCGAGATCCCGCTGCAGGCCTACTTCCGCATCAACACCGAGAACATGGGCCAGTTCGAGCGCACGCTGATCATCGTCGACGAGGACGCGTACGTGCACTACGTCGAGGGTTGCACGGCGCCGATCTACTCCAGCGACTCGCTGCACTCCGCTGTGGTGGAGATCATCGTCCGCAAGGGCGCTCGCTGTCGCTACACGACCATCCAGAACTGGTCCAACAACGTCTACAACCTCGTCACGAAGCGGGCCGTGGCGCACGCTGGCGCGACGATGGAATGGGTCGACGGAAACCTGGGCTCCAAGGTCACCATGAAGTACCCGGCCGTCTGGCTGACCGGAGAGCATGCGAAGGGCGAGACCCTGTCCATCGCCTTTGCCGGCCCCGGTCAGCACCAGGACGCTGGCTCCAAGATGGTCCACGCCGCGCCCAACACTTCGTCGAACATCATCTCGAAGTCCGTCGCGCGTGGCGGCGGCCGCACGTCGTACCGCGGACTCGTCCAGATCCTCGAGGGCGCGCACAACTCCCGCAGCACGGTGCGCTGCGACGCGCTCCTGGTCGACGACATCTCGCGATCGGACACCTACCCGTACGTCGATGTCCGCGAGGACGACGTGTCGATGGGCCATGAGGCGACCGTGTCCAAGATCAGCGAGGACCAGCTGTTCTACCTGATGTCGCGTGGCCTGTCCGAAGAAGAGGCGATGGCCATGATCGTCCGAGGCTTCATCGAGCCGATCGCGCGCGAGCTCCCCATGGAGTACGCGCTCGAGCTCAACCGGCTCATCGAGCTCCAGATGGAAGGCGCTGTCGGGTGACTGTTCTGCAAGCCCCTCCTGTCGACCACGCACCGCGGGTCGCCTCGGGGAACATCGACGACTTCGCCGTCCCGGTCGGGCGCGAGGAGGAATGGCGGTTCGCGCCGGTCGCCGAGCTCGGGTGGTTCATGGAGCCCGACGCCGACGCCGGGTCCCTCCATGCGTCCGCCGGCGATCACGTCAGCGTCGTGGAGATCGCGTCGCTCGAGCCCACCTCCTGGCTGCCGACCGATCGACCCTCAGCCGTGGCGCGTGCACTTGTGTCGACTGCCGTGCGAGTGCGGGTCGGCGACGAGGAGGTCGTGGACGAGCCGATCGTCGTGAACCTCACGGCTTCGGCCGCGCGCAACTACGGCCTGATCGACATCCGGGCCGGGCGGCATTCGCGCGCGACTGTCGTCATCGTGCATGACGCCAGCGTCGACGTCAGCGGCTCGATCGTGACCGTCGTAGGCGACGGCGCCGACCTAACCGTGATGTCCGTGCTCGACGGACCGGCCACGAACATCCACCTGTGGCAGTGGCATGCGGAGGTGGGCCGCGACGCCCGGTTCGTGGGGGCCTGCGTGACCCTGGGCGGGCGCATCGTGCGCATCCTCCCGTCGGTGGCCTTCACCGGTTCAGGTGGCTCGGCCGAACTGCTGGGTGCCTTCCTCGCCGACGGCGCGCAGTACCTCGAGCACCGGATCTTCGTCGAGCACGTGCTGCCGCACTGCACGAGCAATGTCGTCTACAAGGGTGCGCTGTCGGGGGAGGGTGCCCACACGGTGTGGGTCGGGGATGTCCTCGTGCGGCCGACGGCCACCGGCACCGACACCTACGAGATGAACCGCAACCTGCTGCTGACCGACGGTCCGCGGGCCGACTCGGTGCCCAACCTCGAGCTCGAGACCGGAGACGTCGCGAGCGCGGGCCACGCTTCCGCCACCGGGCGCTTCGACGACGAGCAGCTGTTCTACCTGCAGTCGCGCGGGATCCCGGAGGAGATCGCCCGACAGCTGGTGGTGCGCGGCTTCTTCGTCGACGTGCTGGCCCGGATCCCGTCCGTGGAGTGGCGCGCGGAGATGCTCGGTCGCATCGCCCATCGCCTGGGCATGGAGGCGATCGACGAGGCGGGGGGCGAGGAATGAGCGAGTTCGTCACGGCCTGCCTGGCCGCGGATGTGCCGCTGAACGGTGCCAAGCGGGTATTCGTCGACGGCACAGCGGTCGCGATCGTGCACGCCGATGAGGGCTACTTCGCCATCAATGACCGATGCTCGCACGCTGACGTCTCGCTGGCCGACGGCGAGGTTGACGGGTGCGCGATCGAGTGCTGGCTCCATGGCTCGGCATTCGACCTGCGCACCGGCGTGCCGTTGAGCCTGCCCGCGATCGAGCCGGTGGCCACCTACCGGCTTCGGGTCGTCGGCGACGGTGACGCGGCCGTCATCGAGGTAGACCCCACCCCCATCCGAGCCAGCATGTCCGCGCCCGGCCAGTGACCACGCGACCCTTCACGACCCGCAACCGAACAGAGGAATCATGAGCGCCCTAGTCATCACGGACCTGCACGCGTCCGTCAGCACCGATACCGGTCCCCGCGAGATCCTGCGCGGCGTGACGCTGACGGTCGAGTCCGGCCGGACCTGCGCCGTCATGGGTCCCAACGGCTCCGGCAAGTCCACCCTCGCGTACGTCATCGCCGGGCATCCGAAGTACACCGTCACCTCCGGCTCGATCACCCTCGACGGCGAGGACGTCCTCGCGATGTCGGTCGACCAGCGCGCCCGGGCCGGCCTGTTCCTCGCGATGCAGTACCCGGTCGAGGTGCCCGGCGTGTCCGTCTCGAACTTCCTGCGCACCTCGGCAACCGCCGTCCGCGGCGAGGCTCCGAAGCTCCGCCTGTGGATCAAGGAGATGAAGGAGGCGATGGCGGCCCTGCAGATGGATCCGGCCTTCGCCGAGCGCAATGTCAACGAGGGCTTCTCCGGCGGTGAGAAGAAGAGGCACGAGATCCTGCAGCTGTCGCTCCTGAAGCCGAAGATCGCCATCCTCGACGAGACCGACTCCGGACTCGACGTCGACGCTCTGCGCATCGTCTCCGAGGGCGTCAACGCCTACCGCGCGAATGGCGAAGGCGGGGTCCTCCTCATCACCCACTACACGCGGATCCTGCGCTACATCACACCGGACGTCGTCTACGTGTTCGTCGACGGCCGGATCGTCGAGACCGGTGGACCCGAGCTCGCCGATGTCCTGGAGTCCGAGGGCTACGAGCGCTACCTCACTGCGGCGACCGCCCAGGCCTGACATGACCGAGCCCCTCGACGTCGAACGGATCCGGAAGGACTTCCCGATCCTGGGCCGCACCGTGCGTGGCGACCGGCCGCTCGTCTACCTCGACAGCGGTGCCACGAGCCAGAAGCCGCTCGCGGTCCTCGATGCCGAGCGGGCGTTCTACGAGACCAGCAACGCCGGTGTCCATCGCGGAGCGCACCAACTGGCGGAGGAGGCCACCGAGGTCTACGAGTCGTCGCGGGCCGCCGTTGCCGGCTTCGTCGGGGCGCACGCCGACGACGTCGTCTTCACGAAAAACTCCACGGAGAGCCTCAATCTCGCTTCCTACGCCTTCTCGAACGCGACGGCGAAGGCCGCCTTCTCGGCGGATGCCGTGGATCCCAGGTTCGTCCTGCGGCCGGGGGACTCCATCGTCGTGACGCAGATGGAGCATCACGCGAACCTCGTGCCCTGGCAGGAGGTCTGCGCCAAGACGGGTGCGGAACTGCGGTGGATCGGCCTGACCGACGACGGACGACTGGATCTCGGCGAACTCGACCGCATCGTTGACGTCACCACCAAGGTCGTCTCGGTCGTCCACCAGTCGAACATCCTCGGAACGGTCAACCCGGTGGCACGCATCATGGAGCGCGCGAAGGCCGTGGGTGCGCTGGGCGTCGTGGACGCGTCGCAGTCGGTTCCCCACCTCCAGGTCGCCGTTGCCGACCTGGGCGCCGACCTGGTGGCCTGGACCGGCCACAAGATGCTGGGCCCCACGGGAATCGGCGTGCTCTGGGGTCGCAGGGAGGTCCTTGAAGCGATGCCGCCGTTCATCACCGGCGGATCGATGATCGAGACCGTGTTCATGGAGCACAGCACCTACGCCGCGCCGCCGAAGCGATTCGAGGCCGGTACGCCCATGGTGGCGCAGGCCGTTGGCCTGGCCGCCGCCGTCCGCTACCTCGAGGATCTCGGCATGGACAATGTCGCGGCCCACGAGCACATGCTGGCCGGCTATGCGCTCGAGCGCCTGGCCGCCCTTCGCGGGGTGCGGGTGATCGGCCCGACCCAGAACGTCGACAGGGGCAGTGCGATCTCCTTCGTGGTCGACGGCATCCACCCGCACGACGTCGGTCAGTTCCTCGACGATCGCGGAGTCGCGGTGCGCGTGGGCCATCACTGCGCCTGGCCCACCTGCAGGCGATTCGGGGTGCCCGCGACGACGCGGATCTCGCCCTATGTCTACAACGACACGTCCGACATCGACGTCGCGGTCGAGGGCATCCTTGCCGCGCAGAACTTCTTCGGAGTGTGACGTGAACGTCGAGGCGATGTACCAGGACATCATCCTGGATCACTACAAGCACCCACGCGGGCGACACTTGCTCGCCGAGCCGGCGGGGGAGTCGCACCAGGTCAACCCGACCTGCGGCGACGAGGTGACGGTGCAGGTGTCCCTGGATGCCGACGGCAACCTGGTGCTGGGCTACGAGGGCCAGGGCTGCTCGATCTCGCAGGCGAGCGCGAGCGTCATGTCGGAAATGCTCACGGGCGAGCCTCCTCAGCACGCGAATGATGTACGAGCCGGGTTCGTCAGCATGATGCACAGCCGGGGCGAGGGCGAGCCCGACGAGGACCTCCTCGGGGACGGAATCGCCTTCGTGGGCGTGGCTAAGTACCCTGCGCGGATCAAGTGCGCCCTGCTGCCGTGGATGGCGTTGCAGGATGCCGAGGCCCGCGCGGGGATCGACGTGAGTACGGGCAGTGCAATCGAGGGAGAGGCAGGATCATGACCGTGGCGACCGAGGACCAGGTCCTCGAGGCGATGATGGACGTCGTCGACCCCGAGCTCGGCATCAACGTGGTCGACCTCGGCCTTGTCTACGGCGTGAGTGTCGATGACGGCAACGTGGCCACCGTCGATATGACACTGACCTCCGCGGCCTGCCCGTTGACCGACGTGATCGAGGACCAGACCCGATCGGCGCTCACCGGGGTCGTCGACGACTTCCGCATCAACTGGGTCTGGATGCCGCCGTGGGGTCCCGACAAGATCACGGACGACGGGCGCGAACAACTGAGGGCCCTCGGCTTCAACGTCTAGCCGCGGGGTGTCTAGACTGCACGAGCGATGATCTCTACCACCGGCCTCGAGGTGCGGGCCGGCTCGGCGCTGCTGCTCGACAATGCGAGCCTGCGCGTCGGCAAGGGAGACCGCATCGGGCTGGTGGGGCGGAACGGGGCAGGCAAGACCACCCTGACCCGCATCCTCGCCCAGGAGACGATGCCGGCCTCAGGCTCGGTGTCGGTGTCCGGCACGGTCGGCTACCTGCCCCAGGACCCGCGCTCGGGCGATCCCGACGAGATCGCCCGCGACCGCATCCTCTCCGCGCGCGG
>Ga0302321_100004803_pt1 | contig 11755 bp, 10 predicted proteins | sample Fen_T0_1_FD_202505 | JGI IMG/M metagenome (GOLD analysis project Ga0302321, IMG submission 202505) | Peat permafrost microbial communities from Stordalen Mire near Abisko, Sweden - Fen_T0_1 | ecosystem: Environmental > Terrestrial > Soil > Wetlands > Permafrost | place: Sweden: Abisko...
CAACAGAGGTCCTCGAAGAAATGAAGAAGACGCTCGGCCCGATGGCGGCTCGAGACGGGATCGAAGTGTATTTGGAAACACCGCCGACCGCGCCACTCATGGTCAGCGCGGATCGCACGCGCCTCGTGCAGATCTTGACCAACTACGGCTCGAACGCGATCAAATACAATCGCACCGGGGGGAAGGTCACGTTCAGCGTGGCTGCTTTGAATTCCGAGCGCGTTCGGATCACGGTGACCGACACGGGCGTTGGTATCGCCACGGAGAAGCAGGACAAGCTCTTTCAACCATTCCAACGCGCCGGACAGGAGATGGGCCCGATTGAAGGCACCGGCATCGGGCTCGCGATCAGCAAGCGCCTCGCCGCGCTAATGCAAGGCAGCGTCGGCTTTCGCAGCACGGCAGGAAAAGGATCGGAGTTCTGGGTTGATATACCCGCGGACAAGTCTGCGGTACGCCCGAGCGCGCCGTCACCGATACACGACGACGCTCCTCCTCGGGCATCCGAAGCCGGGCGTCGGCTGGTTCTCTACGTGGAGGACAATCCCGCCAACGTGACGTTCATGGAGGATCTCGTTACCTGCATCGAGAGCGTTGATCTAGTGACGACACCGACCGCCGAAATTGGCCTGGAATTCGCGCGGCGACGCCGCCCTGAGGTCATCATCATGGACATCAATCTGCCCGGAATGAGCGGACTCGAAGCCCTTCGGTCCCTCCGCGGCTGGCCCGAGACTCAAGATATCCCCGTTATAGCGCTAACCGCTGCGGCCTCCGAGCGAGACAAGCAGCGGGGCCTCGCGTCCGGCTTCAACCAGTACCTCACCAAGCCCATCAAGGTCGACGAGCTCGTGACGGCCTTAGAGGCGCTGCTGCCGGTGCCGCATTGATCTTCAAGCGTAGCTCGCCGGGAGCGGCCTTAGGCACGGCGATTGCTCCCGGGACGCCCTGGTTCGGCACTCACACCCAGGACTCGACTCGCTTCCTCCCTCCCTCTCCGCTGCTATCTCGTAACCGGTTCTCGCTACTTGGGTGTTCGCGCTTACGGGCTGCCATCGAGAACCTCCCGAACCTTTGTCGCTAGCAAATCGGGTGTGATGGGTTTCTGGAGGAACGCGACACCCGACGCCAGAACACCATGACGGACGATGCTGTCGTCCGTATATCCCGACATGCAGAGCACCTTCATCTTGGGCCACGTCGTTGCCAAGCGCTTCGCCAACTCGGGACCACTCATCTGAGGCATCACCACATCAGTGAGCAGCAGATCGATCGGTCCCGAATGGCTCTCGCTCAGAAGCATTGCCTCGGCTGCGTGCTGCGCTGCGATCACGTGATACCCCTGCCTCCGCAGGATACTCATTGCGATCGTGCGCACCTGCTCATCGTCTTCGACCAGCAGCACGGTTTCCGAACCGCTAAGCGTTGCAGGAGCGACCGGCATCCTTATCGAGTCCACCTCGTCATCCACCCTTGGCAGGTAGAGCTTGAAGGTCGTTCCCATGCCAGGTTCGCTGTAGACCCAGACGTTCCCGCCGCTCTGCCGGACAATCCCAAACACGGTCGAAAGTCCGAGGCCGGTGCCCTTGCCCAACTCCTTGGTCGTGAAGAACGGCTCGAAGATGCGCGTTTGAGTCCCTCGGTCCATGCCCGCGCCGGTATCGCTTACGGCCATCATCACATACGCTCCAGCCTTCGCTAGCAAGTCGTGCTGCGCGTAGTCCTCGTCAAGAATGACGTTGGCAGTTTCGATGGTGAGGTTGCCGCCAGTGGGCATCGCATCACGCGCGTTCACGACGAGATTCAGGATGACCTGCTCGATATGGCTCGGATCGACCTTGACCCGACCAGGAGACTTTGGAGCCACGCAGACCAGCTCCACGTCCTCGCCAAGGATGCGCTGAAGCATATTGCCCATACCGGTGAGGACCTCGTGCAGATCGATCACTTTGGGCTCGAATACCTGCTGTCGGCTGAACGTGAGAAGCTGGCGCGTGAGCCCAGCCGCTCTCGAAGCGGCCTTACGGATTTCCTCGATGTCGGTTCGCAACGGATCAGTGGGCTTCAGATCCCTGAGGATGAGCTCTCCGTAGCTCAGGATGACGGAGAGCACGTTGTTGAAGTCGTGCGCCACGCCGCCAGCCAACCTGCCGACCGCCTCCATCTTCTGCGATTGTCTGAGCTGTTCCTCGCTCCGGCAAAGCGCCTCCTCGACCCGCGTGAGCCCGGCCTCGGCCCGCTTGAGATCAGTCAAATCGATCGATACCAAGATGTTCTTAGCGCCTTCGAGCGTTGCTATGCCTACCAGGACGGGGACCAGGCTACCGTCCTTGCGAATGTATTTCTTCTCCCAAGGTCGAGCGAACCCGTGGGCGCGAAGCTGCGCGGTTGCGACGGCATTCGGCTGTGTCCAATCGGGCGGCGTCATGCCTGTCCAGCTCACCAAACCAGCCTGCAAGTCGTCGCGCGAATAGCCGACCATACCCAAAAATGTGTCGTTCGCCTCCACTACCTTTCCGGAGGATTCGGCGATCGTGATTCCGACCACTCCAGACTCGGCGAGCCTCCGGAAGCGGGCCTCGCTCGCCCGCAATGCGTCCTCGGTCACGCGACGTGCCTTCCGTTCGTTGCACTCGCGAAGCTCGCGCTCGATGGCGGGGCTCAACCGAGCGAGTTTGTCCTTCAGCACGAAATCGTGCGCTCCAGCGCGCATCGCGTCTACGGCGGTAGCTTCGCCAATTGTTCCCGATACGATGATGAAGGGCAGGTCGAGCCGCATCTCTTTCAGGACGCCAAGTGCTGCCGGAGCAGTGAACTTCGGCATCGACCAGTCCGAAGTGACGACATCCCACGCCTGGTGTTCGAGCGCTGCGCGCATTGGCTCTGCGGTCTCCACACGCTCGAATTCGACGGACCGACCCGTTCGCTGTAGTTCCTTGATAACCAATTTTGCGTCGGTCGCCGAATCTTCGACCATCAAAACTCGGAGTGAGGCGTTCATGGCGCGCTCCCACAGAAGTGCTCAACCACCTGCAGGAGGCGTTCGAGGGCGATGGGCTTTTCGAGGGCGTCATCCACCCCGAGATGGGCGATGCGCTCCCTCATCTGGTAAAGGGCGCTCATGATGACCGTTGGAACCTGGGCAACAGCGGGGTCGAGTCTCTGCAGACGCCGGAATTCGAAGCCATCCATGACCGGCATATTCAGATCGAGAAGGATGAGAGCGGGCCTTACACTCTTCAGCTTTTCGAGGGCCTCCACGCCATTTCGCGCGGTGACGACGGAATGACCAGCCCGGGTGAGAATCTCACTGAGAATGTCGCTGATGTCTTGATCGTCATCGACGACCATGACCGAAGCGCTCGTCGCCGTACCGGGCGTGGCGATCGCTGGAATCTCACAGGACGGCGATGGCAAGTTTTGGAAGGAGCCGGAGGTGACGATCATCTCGACCGGTCCTCGCACGCGAGGGGCAGGAGGACGGTGAACGTCGACCCTGACCCAGGCTTGCTCGCGACCGTGATTGTGCCGCGGTGTGCCTCGATGATTTGGTGTGCGACCCAGAGACCAAGACCGAAGCCGCCAAAGTGCTGCTGGGGAACGGCCCGTTCGAAGCGGCGAAAAATTCGCTCCTGTTCCTCAACGGCGATGCCAAGGCCGTGGTCCACAACGACCAACCGAGCCTGATCGGCTTGAATATCAAGGTCAATTTCGATGGGCTTGCCCTCTCCGTACTTAACGGCGTTGGAGACCAGGCTGAAAATTACGGACTTGAGCCTGATCGGGTCCCATTTGCCAACGACCGGCCCGGCCGCGCGCAGGTTGAGGATCGATCCGGAGCGCGCGAGCAGTTCACGAGCCCCCGCGAGAATCCCGTTCACGTGCTTTCGCAGATCGAGCTTCTCGGGCAAGAGCACCATTGTTCCCGACGTGATCTGCGTAACGTCGAGGAAGTTGTTGATCAGCGCCGTGATGCGGGTGACTTGAAAGGATACGCGATCGAGTTTCGCTGCCAGATTTGCGACGGGCACTGCATGATTGTCATAGCCCAAGAGCCGCTGGGCGCTCTCGACCTCGAGGCTCAGGGAGGTCAAGGGAGTCTTCAGCTCATGCGACGCGATGGCGAGAAACTCATCTCGTGCACGTAGCGCGTCGCGAAGCAGTAGCTGGCTTTCCAACAGGTCCTCCTCTGCCTGTCGACGCGCAGCGCGTTCCTTGCATTCGCGAAGCTCGCGCTCCACCGCTGGGGGCAACCGGCCGAGCTTGTCCTTGAGCAGAAAATCGTGTGCGCCAGCGCGCATCGCCTCTACGGCGATCTCTTCGCCGATCGTTCCAGACACGATGATGAAGGGGAGATCGAGGCGCATCTCTTTCAGAATGCCGAGTGCTGCTGGGGCGGTAAATTTCGGCATCGACCAGTCTGACGTGACGACATCCCAAGCGTGGTGTTCGAGCGCAGCGCGCATTGCCTCTGCGGTCTCGACACGTTCGAACTCGACGGATCGCCCCGTCCGTTGTAGCTGGCGGATGACCAGCTTTGCATCGGTGGCCGAGTCCTCAACGACGAGAACACGCAGTGCGTCGGTCACGGCATGCCTCTGGGCGCTGGCGCCGTTTCGTTCAAAAGGAGCCAGAAGAGTCCCAGAGTACTGGCAGCTTTCACAAATTCGCTGAACTCTACCGGCTTGCGCACGTAGGCGTTCGCACCCAGGGCGTAGCTGCGGAGTATGTCCTCATCCTCCTTGGATGATGTTAGGACGACCACCGGTAGATGCTTCGTTCGGTCGTGCTCCCGGAGGCGGCGGAGAACTTCGAGCCCATCAATCCTTGGCAGGTTTAGGTCGAGCAGGATTACGGATGGGAGCACGCTTGCGTCTCGCCCGGCGTGCTTCCCGGTCCCGAAAGTGTAGTCGAGCGCGGCGGCCCCGTCGCGCATGACGACGATCTCGTTGGCAACACCGCAATTCTTGAAAGCCTGGAGCGTTAGTTTCTCGTCGCTGGCGTTGTCCTCCACTAGTAAGATAACTTTGCTCATTGCGCAGCCCTCGCTGTTTCTGGTGAAAGAGTGAAGTAAAAGGTTGCGCCAGCGTCCACGACGCTCTCGGCCCAAACACGTCCCCCGTGACGGTGAACGATGCGTTGAACGGTTGCGAGGCCGATCCCCGTGCCAGCAAACTCGTCGATGGTGTGAAGCCTCTGAAACGGAGCGAATAGCTTGTTTGCGAAGGCCATCTCGAAGCCGGCTCCGTTGTCATGCACGAAGAACGCAGGCACGCCGCCGGTGTCCATTGCTCCGAACTCGACACGAGCCACCGGCACTTTGCTGGTGAATTTCCAGGCATTGCCAAGCAGGTTTTGAAATAGAGCGCGGACTAATCGTATGTCGACATTTGCGTGAACTTGATCCTGCACTCCGAACTCCACGTGGCGTTCCGGTTCCGAGGATTCAAGTTGCGCGATGGTGTCGCGAACGATCACTGAAAGATCGACGTCGTCCCGCTGCAACTCACTTCGAGTCACCCGCGCCAAAGACAGCAGGGCGTCGATGAGCTCCCCCATCTTTTGGGCGTTCAGAAGAATTTCTTGCAGCCAGTCTTGCCCCTCCGGGTCGAGCTTGTCGCGGTACGAGTTGAGCAGGAGTTGGGCGAAACCATTCATGCCACGGAGGGGTGCACGCAGGTCGTGCGCTACCGAGTAGCTGAAGGCCTCGAGCTCTCGATTTGCTGCTTCGGCGGCGTCTTTCGCCGTCGCGAGCGCTTGTTCAGCATGCCGCCGGGCTGTGATATCGCTCACGATCTTCGAAGCGCCGATGAGCTCGCCCCCCGAGTCGTGTATCGGTGAGCTCGTCAGCGAGACATGCAGCTCGCTGCCGTCTTTCCGTCGACGAACGGTGTCGAACTGCTCGACCCGAGCCCCTCGGTGGAGCTGCTCTAGGATCGCGACCTCTTCGTGCTCGCGACCTGACGGAATCAGTAGCGCGATCGGCTCGCCGACTATCTCGTCGACCGTGTATCCGAACATGCGGCGCGCGCCGTCGTTCCAGCTGGTCACGATGCCATCGAGCGTCTTTCCGATGATTGCGTCGCTGGAACAATCCACGATCGCAGCCAAATGGAACCTCTGCATCTCCAGTCGTTTGCGTTCGCTGACGTCGCGAATCGCGCTCGAGATGAGCGGTCCGTCTGCGGTCTCCATCAGCCCCTGGCTAATCTCGACTGGAAACTCGGTGCCATCCTTGCGAATGGCACGAAGCTCGAAACCAGGCTCCAAAACTCTGGTTGCTGGGTTCGACATGTACTCTGCTCGCCGCACGCGACGGGCTTCGTGAAAGCGTTCCGGAACGAGCAGCCCGGCGGATTGCCCGACAAGCTCGGTTCGAGTGTACCCAAACAGCCGCTCCGCCTGGTGGTTAATGCGTACGATCTTTCCCGCAGAATCGACGATGACCACCGCATCCGGGGCCGCTTCGAGTAAACCTCGAAACATCGTCTCCGACGCTCTGACCTCTCGGAGGTGCGCGACGGCCAATGCCGCCAGCTTGTTGGACGTCAGGTCCAGCACGAACGAGATCGTCTCGTCGACGGTGCCGACCAGATGCGTGGTCCCGATCATGACAGGAACGCGGGATCCGTTCTTGTGGAGATACTCCTTCTGCCGAAGCGCAATGACGCCTGTGCTCTTCAGCTCTTCCACGGCAAGAGTGTCCGACTCACGCCACTCTGGCGGCGTCAGCGACCTCCAGGCGACACTCCCGGAAAGGATCTCCTGACGGGTGTATCCGACAGCATTGAGAAGTGCGTCATTGATCTCGACGATTCGCCCGCCGGGCGTTCCCACGATGATTCCAATGACCCCCGCGTCATACAAAGCCGTGAGACGCGCCTGACTCTTCTGGAGCGCCGCCTCTCCGCGCTTCTTCTCCGTCAGGTCTGCAACGACCGCCACGAAACTTGTCTTGTCCAGCATCGTTACCCCGATGAGGACGGGGACGCGGCTACCGTCTTTGCGCACGAGCTCCTTCTCCCATGGATGCGCAACGCCTTCGTTCTGGAGCTGGATCCGAGCTCTCGTGTCGGTCTGGTCCCGCTCCGGCGTGTTCAGGTTTTTCCCGGAGAGTCGCCCGGCGATGAGGTCTTCTGGCGAGTATCCGAGCATCGTGAGGAAGGCGTCATTCGCTTCCGTGATATTCCCGTCCACGTCCGACACGACAATGCCAATGATCCCGGATTCCCTCAGACGGCGGAATCGTGCTTCGCTCCGTTGCAGCGCCCGTTCCGCTTTTCGCTCTTCCGTCTGGTCGCGGAAGACCAAGACGACGCCGAGTAGCTTCCCCTCCGCGCTTCGAATGGGGGCGCCGTTATCAGTAATGGCGCGCTCCGTCCCGTCTCGGGACATGAGCACCGTATTATTGCCGAGGCCACCGATCTTCCCCTTGCGAAGTACCGTTCCCGCCGGGCTCTCGACCGGACGACGCGTCTCTTCGTTGACAATGTGAAACACCTCCGCGAGATCCTTGCCTTCTGCGGCATCGGCCTGCCAACCGGTGAGCTGCTCTGCAACCGGATTCATGCGAACGACCCGACCGGCCGCGTCGGTTGCGATGACGGCATCGCCAATGCTGTTGAGCGTCGTCGCCAGGCTCTCCTCGCTCCGTTGAATCGCTCTAAGCGCGACGCGACGCGAATGTGACTCCTTGCGAATGAGCACATACCCAATGGCCAGCGCAAGCAGTGCGAATAGCCCGACAGCGATGTTGAGGGCAGTCGCACGCTGGGCCTCCGTAGATGCCCGGCCAGTTCGCTCACGCAAGAGATGCTCTTCCTCGCTCATCATTTCGTTGATGAGAGACCGGACCTGGCTTCGAGGACCGCCAACCGCGCCGGACGTCAGCAACGAGCGCGCTGCCTCCCACCCGCCGTCCCGACGTGTCGCCACCAGCACTGTCCCAAATAAAAAGTCCGCCTCCAAGACGCGCCGCAGGTCGACGGTCCGTCGCCGTTGACTCGGGTTGTCGCGGGTCTCATCTTCGAGCCGCAGCAGGCCCGCTGTGACTTCGCCGCGTGTGGCTTCGATCCGACGGGCCAACTCCGCTTGGTCCGTGATGATGAGCTCGAGGTACGATGCCTCGGCTTCCAGCACGGACGACGAGAGTTTCGTCAGCTCCTTCTCGACCACGAGTGTGTGCTTGACCCACTGATCCGAGTCGATGGCGGAGCGAATCGTCGTGAAGGCAACGGTGGCGGTGAGCGCCAACGACACCAAGATGAGTGCGAACGTCGAGCGAACGACGCCCTCCGTGGCAAAGTCGAGCGGCGCCCCTTCCTTCGCTGGCATGGTCACAGAGCCGCCCAACTGTCGAGCAACGGGCATACTTTGCGGGCCATCTTGTCAGAGGAAGACGGTCTCTGGATAAACCTCGGGCCGTTCCTCGCGGCGTCGCTGGCGCCATTAGTGGACGCCGCGCTGACCTGTGACACGAGCGCGCGCAGTCGCTCGTCGTCAAGCCTCCAGCGTACGGTGAGATCGCTTGTCACTTTGGCGAGCACGACGCACGCACCGTCGAGCACATCGCCTACTAGAACCCGAAATAGTTCAGCATCCGCCTTCATTCGATGGCTAGTCTCCGCCGCGGGATAAACGGTCAGAACGATACACCGTTCTCTGATCCAAAAATGATATTTGCAGAGCACCCCAAGTACAGTGCGACCCACCCTCGGGTCGATACAGTTAACCAACATGTGCATAAACATGCCGATTAGCGAGAACGCCTCTATCTATATTTCCACCCACCGCGACTAGAACCAAGGTGCAACACGCCAGCGAGACACAGACCATGACCACGATATCGGCAACCGCAGGCGTCAGCGTCAATGACCGAAGTGCAAGGACGACTGAGGCGGAACTCCCCAGATCCCGAAAGCTCGGGTTGACGCGCTCGAATCAGAGGGGTTCGGGAGCTCGGGACGCGCGAGAGGGAGGCGCAGCCGTTCAGGAAGGAGCGAGCGTTTCCAGACTAGCGGCGCCAGCGTTTGCTGCGGACTGAAACGAGCGCCGAGATCGGAAAGGATGCGGGCCACTTCTCGTATGCTGCGCGGTTGAAAGCGCATTCTTGGTTCTGGCTTCTTCGAGCGCTCTCACGTCCTCGATCAGGAAACGGGCAGTCCACAGACCACGGTTGCCGCGGGTGTCGGCAGTGACGACGTCATTGGCTCACCAGTCTCGTTGCGTCGGACATGGTTCTGTGCGTCCCTGATGCATCGTCTCCGGCAAAACGATGAGCGCGCAGATAGCTTCCCGCTGGATTTGCGGCGCGTCGCGCAAACCTTGCGCGAGACGACGGGTCTTAGTCAAAAGCCCCACGCTTTGCGTGGCTCGGAACTTGCTGATCAGCACTGTTCTGTGAGGGGCATCTTGAAAGAAGTCTGATGCCAAATAATTCGATCTACCTTGAGAGCGGCCTCTGGCGCCGAGAGCAGTCCCACGAAAAGGACCCGCTCTGCGCGTTCCCCGCGCTGTTCGACGCGAACGCGACCGGTCGTAGCCTTGCAGCGGAAAATGCGGGGGTCGCGCCCGAGTTCGAGTGCCGCATTGATCTTCGAGCTCGAGGTGACAAGGAAGCGGCGCACTTCTTCCTTCCTAGAATCCCCAGGGGAGGGGCGTTTCTGGATGACTTTTGTCGGCTCGCGCCTACGCGAAGGCGTACTCATTGTCGTCTTGGTCCCCGAGCTTGCTATCGTGGACGGCGACACGACCGGTCGTGATCTCTTGTGGAGATCCGACGGCCCTGGTGCCGCATCTCGGCAGGCTGAGCCTGCCGCGCACGATCGGCGCTATGCTTGGGGCCGCATGAGGGCGCTTGACGAAGTTCTGGGGGCGATTCGCCGACTTCCGCTGTCAGAGCGGCTGAGCGAGAAAGTCGATTCGAGCGCCGAGCGCGATGCGGTGGTCGGGGCAGCCTTGGCCAGCCCGGGCGTTAGTGTGCTGGATGATCGGCTGCGGAGCCCTTAGGCGCAGTCGCTACGGTCGAAATGCGCTATCAGTTCAAAGATTTGCTGCTCGCCCCGGCTTGGCTCAGCTGGCTCCGCTTGCCGCTCGCCGCGTGCTTTGTCGCGTTCGTCGACCGTCCCCTCGTGGCCGTGAGTGTGCTGATGGCGGCCGGGCTCAGCGATGTACTGGACGGCTGGGTTGCTCGTCGCTGTGGACTCGTGACTGCAACGGGTAGCGCGCTCGATCCCATCATGGACAAGCTGTTCGTGCTCACGGTCGCCACTACGATGGTTGTCAGTGGCCACTTATCGGTTGCTGCAGTTCTGCTGCTGAGCACGCGCGAAATCGGGGAGTTGCCGCTCGTCGTGTGGCTGGCCTGGAGCCCGTCGGCGCGAGCGGCACGTGCCGCGGCACCGAGCGCCAACGCCATTGGCAAGCTGGCAACCGTTTTGCAATTCGGAACCGTAGGCTGGGCGGTCTTGCGTCAGCCACGACTCTGGCTGTTGATAGCGGCCGCATCGATCGCCGGTGTCTTCGCCGCCCTCGGCTATTGGAGGCGCGCACTTCGCACCAAACGTCCGTCCACGCCTGGAGCCAGGCATGGATAGCCTCCTCAGCCTGATGCTGCGCGTGCTCTACCTGTTTGCTCCGCTCATCGTGGCGTCGATGCTTGCCGGGATAGTCTTGCGTTTCGACCTCCTGCGAAGCCTGAGGCGCCCGCTCGATGCCGGAAAGACGTTTCACGGACGCCGCTTGTTCGGCGACCACAAGACGTGGCGTGGGGTCGTCGTTTCTGTTGTCGGCTGCGTTATCAGCACCGCGGTGCAGAAGTACGTGCTGGGCGATCACACTGGGGCGCTGGCTCTCGTTGACTATCGAAGCGTGAATGTGATCGTCTTTGGCGCCAGTATGGGAGGCGGAGCCATGTTGGGCGAGCTGCCAAACTCGTTCGCCAAGCGTCAGCTTGGTATCGAACCCGGAAAGGCTGGGAGGGGTCCGCTTGGAGTACTTTTCTACCTGTGGGATCAAATTGACCTCCTTTCGTGTTGGTTGTTCCTGTTCTGTTGGGTGCGTGTAACATTTCCAGTGATCGCCGTTAGCGTCGTGATGGCCCTTGCGCTCCACCCGCTAGTTGCGCTCATTGGGTTCCTCGTGGGTGCTCGGGAGAGCGCGCGCTGAGCCGGCGCGAACCTTTCTGCGGAGTTTCGCTGAGTCGGTCTTCGACGGGAGCCAGCCAGGCGCGGCCCGCGCCATGGCCCGAACAGATTTTGCGGCAGCCATTGGCGCCGCGAGATCGACGTCATTGTCATCGAGGACCTGTCGCGCCTCTCCCGCGCCGCCGCGGACTTGTTCACGGTTCAACGCTTGTTCGAGTTCTTAGAGGTTCGCCTCATCGGCATCGTGGACGTTCGCCAAGCATTCAACGCTTACGTTCGGGCTGAAGAGCCCGGTGTCGACGATCTACATCAACGATCTCAGGGACAGGACGCTGCGCGGCTTGGAGGGGCGCGCTCGCGCGGGGGTCGCGGTCCGTGTGGCGGACTTTACTGCTCGTAGCTTCGATAGATACCGTGCGACCCGCCGCCTGCGTGCCTGGACGGCTCTCGCGAACCGGGACCATAGAGTGTGCAGATCGCCCCTTTCATGATCGAGATGGTGCGTGCAGCTCTTCCGCGAGAGACCGGGAGAACTCGTCGAGCGCGATCCAGTCGGTGAAGTCGTAGTCGCGCGATGTGTCCGTCGGCAGCCCGTCGCTCTTCGCGATGAG
>Ga0302321_100004805_pt1 | contig 11753 bp, 7 predicted proteins | sample Fen_T0_1_FD_202505 | JGI IMG/M metagenome (GOLD analysis project Ga0302321, IMG submission 202505) | Peat permafrost microbial communities from Stordalen Mire near Abisko, Sweden - Fen_T0_1 | ecosystem: Environmental > Terrestrial > Soil > Wetlands > Permafrost | place: Sweden: Abisko...
CGCGGTCCTTCACCAGTCTTCACGCGTCTGGATATCCGAGCGGGCGCTACGGCAGTCAGCGTTGGCACCAAGAAGAGAGCGGGTTGGCCGGGCGGGCCTTGTTCGCCCGGCTGGAGAAGATTGTCCGTGCCTGATGCCAATACGGTCCCGCGACGACTGTCCGCCGTGATCGCTTGTTATGGCGACGCACTGGCGATTCCTCTGATGCACAAGCGCCTTTGCGCCGTATTCTCTGCCTTGGCCGTCGACTACGAGATCATCTTCGTCAATGACGGCAGTCCGGACGAGACGGATTTGGTATTGAAGGAGCTCGCGGCCAACGATCGACACGTGCTCGCCATCGAGCATTCGAGGAACTTCGGCTCACAGAATGCGTTCGTGAGTGGAATGCAGGCTGCGACGGGCGATGCGGTCATTCTTCTCGACGGCGACCTTCAAGACCCGCCCGAGGTCATTTCCAGTTTCTACGAGAAGTGGCGAGAGGGCCATGACGTCGTCTATGGCCGCCGGGGCAAGCGCGATGTCCCCATGTTGCTCGGGCTTTGCTACAAGGCATTTTATCGGATTTTCCGCCAAATGTCCTATGTTCCTATACCGCTCGATGCGGGCGACTTCTCGTTGATGGACAGGAAGGTCGTGAACGAATTGCTCGCCTTTCCCGAAACGGATCAGTTCCTGCGTGGGCTGCGATCTTGGATCGGGTTCAGGCAGACCGGCGTCGACTACGTCCGACCAAACCGCCCTTTCGGACGTTCGACCAACGGCTGGCTGCGGAACCTCTGGTGGGCCAAGAAGGGGATCTTCTCGTTCAGTTTCGTGCCGCTCGAATTGCTAGGCTACTTTTCAGCCGCGACGACTGTGCTTTCATTTCTTGGCCTTATCTATCAGGTCGTCGACAGTCTGCGCCGGCCCGAAATCGCGCATGGCATTCCCATCATCATTGTGCTCATTCTGTTATTCGGCAGCCTGAATGTGCTGGCTATAGCCATTCTCGGGGAATACGTCATCAAGATATTCGAAGAAACCAAGCGCAGGCCGAGATTCATCAGGAAGGCAATCAGGCAGGGTGATGCGCGGTTCGAGACTGCGACGGAAATAGAGACCTTGCTGTGCGATCGTCGAAAGGCGACTGAGGGTCGGGCAGTCGCGAAATAGAAGTTTCGCGTTCCGTACCGCACAGTTCTACCAGCAACCGGATTGGTTGCCCCGCATCCCAACTCGTAGTGTTGCGGCGAATGGCCGTGGCTGGAGTTGCTGCCGGGGCGTGACGTCATTAGTCGATCCGACGCCGTGCCCCATGATCCTAGCCTGCGAGATTGGGTGTGTGCCATGCGTGCGTATTACAGGATCCTGGTCATTGCGTCTTTGGCGATGGTTGCCTGTCGTCAAGAAGCCAATTCGCCCGACGCGGGCGGGACGAAGAGCGGTGGGGCAGGAGGCGGCAATTCGAGCGCTGGCGGGGTCGGAGGAGCCGGCCGCGGCGGCGCGACGGGGGCCAGCAGCGGCTCGGTCGGTGCCGGTGGATCGTCCGGCGGCGGCGGGGTCGCGGGGGGCAGTGGGACGACGTCCGGGGCGGGTGGCGCACTCACCTCGTTTTCCTGCAGTCCCGGGGTGCCGCCCACGTCGCAAATCCCGCGGATGAAAGATGCGGCTTACGACGCCGTGATGCGGGATTTGCTTGGACTGACCACCCTGGTAGGCGCCAACAACCAGCCACCCTCGTCGCTGCTGGTTCCCGATTCGGACGGTGCCATAACCGACATCGGATGGAACGGCTACCTGTCGGCTGCCGAGAAGATTGCCGCCGAGGTCATGGCCGGTGCCAACAAGTCCAAGTTCATCAGCTGCGATCCAACCGAGACATCTTGCTTGACCGACACGGTCAAGTCCTTCGGCCGCAAGGCGTTCCGCAGACCATTGACCGATACCGAAGTCACGAGCTTCACGCGACTCAACAGTCTCACGCCCAAGGGGCAGCCTGCCGAGGTAGCCGAAGCGATTCTTTACGCGTTCCTGGCTTCGCCGTCGTTCATCTTGCTGCCCGAACTGGCGCAAGACAAGGATGGCAGCAACATCAAGCTATCGAGCTACGAGGTGGCCACCCGCCTTTCGTTCTTGCTCTGGGGCACAGTTCCGGATGACCAGCTGAGCAAAGCGGCCGACGCTGGCCAGCTTACGACCAAGGACCAGATTGTCACGCAGGCTCAGCGAATGATGAAGAGCGACAAAGCGAAGGCTGTCGTGAGCAACTTCCTGCATTACTATGCTGGCATCGAGGGCGCGTCGCACTGGCTGAACAACTCCAGTCACGATTCGAGCAAGTATCCCAGCTTCACCGACGCCTCGTACGCCCCAGCCATGGCAGAGCTGGACGCATTCTTCCAGGACGTTCTGCTGAATGGCGGCACTTTCAAGGATCTCTTCCTCAGCAACGCCGGCTTCGTCACCAAGGACACTGCGGCGCTCTACGGACTCAGCCCTTCGAGCTACGGCACGCAGCCCACCAAGGTGCAGCTCGACTCGAATCAGCGGCCAGGGTTCCTGACCCGCGTTGCCTTCCTCAGCACCTTCTCGAAGTACGACGTGACGAGCCCGATCCTGCGAGGCGCGTTCATCGCCGGGAGAATTCTGGGGATCAATCCCGGAACGCCTGATCCCGCATTCACCAAGATGACGCCTCCAGCGGCCAATTACACGACCCAACGACAAGCGGTGGAAGCTCTGACGGCGAACCAGCCATGTAGCTCCTGTCACGGCGTGACCATCAACCCGCCGGGATTCGTACTCGAGCACTACAACGCCGTGGGCGGCTGGCAGGACAAAGACCCTCTGGGCGGCTCGATCGATGGAAGCGCCGACGTCGTCTTCAGCAAGACCGACTCCAAGACCATCTCGAGTCCGGTGGCAATGATGACCGAGATTGCCGGTCTTCCGGAGGCCAAGCGACATTACGCCGAGCAGTGGGTTGCCTTTGCGACGGGACGCGTACCCAACCCGAACGATACCTGCATCGTGGATCAGATCAGTACGAACATGGCCGAGGTCAGCTATCCCATTCTCAACGCCATTGCCGATTACACCCAGGCAGATTCCTTCCGTCTGCGAACCGTTGCCAACTAACAGGGGAAAGCGCACATGAGTATGAATCTGCTGAATCGACGACAAATACTCCGTGGTCTAGGTGGAGCCATCGTCGCTGCACCCTTCCTAAGCTCGGTCTTCGAGCGCCAGGCGACGGCTCAGTCGGCCCCTGCGGCGGGGACACCGAAACGCCTGATTGTGTACTTCACGCACTATGGATGCCTGACGGATCGATGGTTTCCCACGAAGTCCCACGGTCAATTGACCACGGACGACTACAAGAACAGTCAGACTTTGTCATCCCTGGCACCGTACGCGAGCAAGTTGCTCATGGTTCGCGGCATCCGAGCCATGAACGAGTGGAGCTTCCAGGGCACCTATGGTCAAACCACCGACCCTCACACGCAGGTCTGTGGATCATTCTTCACTTGTCAGCCGGTCACACCCAATGACGGGAAGTTCAACGCCACGCCGACGGGCCGTTCGCTCGACCACGTCTGCGCTGAACAGGTCAATCCCAGCGCTGCCGCTCCGTTGTTCATGCAAATCGGCGGCGTGTCCGGTAGTGCAAGTCTCACCCAATCGGTCATATCCTTCGACAAGGCGAATGAGATCTTTCCGGGCTATGGATCGCCGCAACAGATCTACAGCAGCCTCACGAATCTGTTCGGAAAGGGGCCGGTATCCGCCGACACATACAAGGTTGCGCGCGGGAAGAGCGTGCTGGACATAGTCCGGGACGACCTTTCCTCGTTGAAGCGAGTCCCCATGAGTTCGGCAGATCAACAGAAGCTCGATGCTTGGGCTCAGCTCCTCCACGAGACGACTGGGACGGTCTCGGCCCAGTGCAGCGCAGACACCGCAACCAAGCTGGGTTTGAGCAGCACCTCGGGGCAGGGCGGCGGTCTTTCGGCTGACATTTCGCAGGTGGGGCCTGTCATGATGAATTTGGCAGTGCTCTCTGCCATCTGTGATGCGAATCGGGTCATCTTCATGAAGATGCCCCCGAACTACGTGTTCAAGTTTCTCAGCCAGACGGTGGAGTCACACGGGTTGTCTCACCGGATCGGCAATGCCAACATGGGTGGTCCGTGCCTGAACGGCGTGATGGACATGATTCACGCGATGGATGTCTGGTACGCGGAGCAATTCGCTTACCTCGTGGGCAAGCTCGACAGCTTCTCGGAAGGCGATCGAACCTTGCTCGACAATACCGCCACGGTGTGGTTCCAGGAGATGTCCGACGGAGATAGTCACAACCTCAACAACCTACCGATTCTTCAGGCGGGAAGCTGCGGCAGCTACTTCAAGACCGGATGGGCGATCAACGTCGAGGGCGGCAAGACGGACCTGACGGTCGGGCACAGCGATGACGATTGCAAGGGCGGAAACACCGCCACGAACCTGGACTCGGTGGGAACGCCGGGGGATCAGGGGACGATGCCCATCAACAAATACTTCTGCAACTTGATGAATGCCATCGGCGTGAAGGCCGACAGCACTGGCTTTCCGGTCAAGGGTGGAACGCAAGAGGTGACCAAGTACGGGAAGTACGACGATACCAAGCTCTTCAATGGCGGCGGCACCCAGCCTGCGCAAATCAAGAACCCTGGCGAGTACAAGGAGCTTCGGGCGAGTTGACGCCTCAGCCGCGGAGGTGGGCGAGGGGGGAACGCCGTCGAGCAAGTGGGGTCCCCTCACCCGCCGCGCTTCGCGTGTCGGCCTCTCCCCGCTTGCGCAGGGCGAGGCGAAATCGACCGCGGTGCTCGGCACTTAACCCGTTCGATGCGCTAGTCCCCATACCGCCCAGATCCAGAGAAGCCAATAGTAGGCTATGCCCTGCTCTGGTTGTGCTGTGTGCATGGCTCGGTGCCTGCGTAGCTGACCGGACGCCGAATGGTGACGGATCGGGGGGCGTCGGCTCGGCAGGCCAGACGGGGCCTCGTGTTGGTGGAGCCGGAGGAGCCGATTCTGCTGGCAGTGGTGTCTCCTCTGCCAGCGGCGGTGCGAGCGGTTCGGGAGGGGGCAGCTCGACCTTGGCCAACTTCGCCACGGTTCACGACATCGTCTTCACCCTGTGTGGCGGCTCGGCCTGCCATCAAGCGGGGGACACACCGCCTACCCTGCTCGACGATGCGAAGCTCTATTCGACCCTCATGACCTTCGTCTCGGGGAAGTGCGGGAACCGTGTTCTGGTCAAGCCGGGAGCTCCGCAAGACAGCGCCTTCTATCTCGCGCAAGCCGGCCAGTGCGGTGACGCGATGGACCGGATGCCCCTCGGTTGCGTGGACCAGTGCACGCCACCGGACTATCTCGAGGGCGTTCGGCAGTGGATTCAGAATGGGGCGCCGCAAAAGTGACGCTCGAGCGCTACTGCAAGGTCGAAGCGGTGGAAAACGCAGAATAGCCGACGCCGAAATTGCCCACGGTGCCGGTCTCGAAGGTCCAGCTCGCTCCGGCGGGAATATCGAGTTCGTTCACCAATTTGCCCGTGTATGCCTGCCCTCCCCCCACGGTAACGGCGCGCACCTCGCGCACCTCGAGGCCGGTGATAGGAACCGCGCCCGCCAGGGTGAAGGAAGGAAACAGATGTGTTAGGGAGCCAAGCTCGTCGATGACGACGTTGTCGGGCAGCCCTGTTGTAGCGGTCATTGCGATTTGGCCGGGATCGACACACAAAATGGTCGTGCTGTCATCGAGCCGATAGAACCGTCCGCTCAGCAAGACGCTGCCTGCGCTGGTCAATCGCTGGTTGTCCTTGTCGTAGAAGTCGGTCACCATGCCGGCTTCGCAAGCCGGGGCGGAACCGTCGTTCCTGACCGCAGCGTACAGCTCGGGTCCCGCCGGGCCTAGGGTCAGGGTGAAAGCAACCAGCGTAAGTCCATCGTCCTGCCCATCTATGTTGGTGTTGGATAAGCCCTGGGGAACGAAGCGCCGATCGTCGCCCGTTTGCCACGAGTCCACCGCGGGTGCAACGGCGCTTCGAGAGCACGCGATTGATAGCGCCAAGAGCACGCTGCGAATGACAAACGACTTTGGCGGCATCGGTGTCCTCGCGTCTGTGTCTAGTCTTCGGGGAGAATCTCCAGCAACTCGATGTCGAAGACGAGCATCCCGCTGGGTACGCCCGGGCGGGAGGGCGAATTGCCGTAGGCCAGCTCGCCGGGAATCCAGAAGCGCGTCCTGTCCCCGACCACCATCAATTGCACGCCCTGGGTCCATCCTTTGATGACACTGTTCAAGGCAAACTCCGCCGGCTCGCCCCGGGCGACCGAGCTATCGAACAACTTGCCGTCGGTCGTCCACCCTGAATAGTGAACTCGCACGCGATCCTTCGGATGGGGATGCTGTTTGCCACTGCCCTTGGTCAGGGTGGCGTAGGCCAAGCCCGAAGCGGTCTTGATCGCATTTTTCGGAGGCGCGGCCACGTCGACCGGTGTCTCGATCGGCTTCTTGCCTGGAATGACGTTCAGAAGGTCTACGTCGAACACCAGCATGCCAGACGGGGTTCCAGGGAGGGGCGCGTCGCCGTAGGCCAGTTTGGCCGGAATCCAGAAACGCCGAGCTTCGCCCACGACCATCGATTGCAAGCCCTCGGTCCATCCCTTGATGACGTGGTCGAGCCCGAAGGTGGCCGGTTCGTCGTGGGCCGCCGACGTGTCGAACATCCTCCCGTCGGTGGTCCAGCCCGTGTACTGGACTGTAACCTCGTCCCAAGGATGGGGATGGGTCGTGCCCGTCCCTGGTCGCAGCACCTTCCAGGCGAGCCCCGATGTGCTCTTCTCGGCATCGGCAGGTGGTGCGGCCACGTCTGCCGGGGCCTTTCGCGGGGCAGCGGAGCTTGCAGACGGCACCTTTCCTGACTGGTCTTCGGATTTCTTCCAACCAGACACCTCGATCCAGTAGAGGTCCTTATCCACGGTCAGCTTGCTTCCCGGCCGATAGGCTATGCCCTTCAGGCTGACCTTCTTGCGCACGGTCAGCTTGGTGCCGTAGCACTGATACCGCTCTATGCCTTCTTCGTTCACCGAGATGAAGCCGCCTTCCAGGGACAGCTGCTGATCGTCGCCTCCCACGATTTCTGTCTCGGTCTGGCACAACGGCACGCCGTCGGGGTAGGTGCTCACGACCTCCTCGTACGAAGGAAGGGTCTTGGGCTGCGTTTTTCCGGGGCCCTTGGCGTTGGCGAGGCCTGGGACCACGATCGAAACGGCGACGCAAAGAAGTACGGCACAAGGCTTCATGACGATCATTTTGTGCCCGAGAACGTAGCACGAGGGCGCCGGTTGCGATGGCGCCGAGTGAAACGTGCGTGCTGCAAAGCAGTGCCGTTTTTTTGCGGTGGACGCCCGAGTGGAGTCAACTCTCCCCATGGCACCGGCAAGGCTTCGGCAAATTCCTGTGACTCGTCGCAACCGTCCCGCGTTGCGCGGCCGGCTCGACGAGTTCGGTTTGGCAACCGTCCTGAGCTTTCTCGATCTCGAACGGCGCTCGGGCCAGATCCTGGTCGTCGCCCGTGAAAAGGTCGGTCGGGTCTGGGTACGTGGCGGTCAAGTCATCTCTGCCCGCATCGAGGGCTCGCGCCGTGTGAATCGCGCGGCCATCGACGACCTTCTGTCTTGGGACAACGGCTGCTTCACTTTCACGCAAGAGGAGCTGGCTTCGGCGACCGACGAGATCGGCGTACCGACTGCTCTGCTTCTGGTGGACGCCGCCCTACGCACCGACGAAGCAGCCATGTCTGCCGAAGCAGCCATGTCTGCGTTCTAGGATGATTGGGGCGTCCTCAGGCACCCGGCGGCCGTAGAACTTCTGCCAGTGGAAGGCGGAACGACCGACCAGGCAGAGCTCAGCCGTGCGGATGAGCTCGAACTTTGGTTCAAGCGTTTGGCGCTTGTAAGTTGCAATCGGACAGAAAGAGTCTTCTTTCATTGCGGGGCGTGGCTGCAATCATTGGCTTGGGCAAGTGTCGAGGCAGCAGATAATGCGCAATCGATGCATTCCAATTGATGACCACGTCGTTGAACGCATCCTTACAATGGCAGTCTATCGGTCCCCTCCTGTGATGGCTGCGACAGATCTGGCGTCATCTTTGAGCGTTGTTGGCCAGAAAGGCCAACTGAAGCGCCAAAAATGTGAGGAAAAAAAACTGCACCGTGACACCCTATCGACACACAAACTTACCCCAGAGAAAACTCCAACAAACAAGCCCTAACGGGCAAACTCCACGAATGGACCACGTCGCCGGCCATGTGGCTTCGAGCCTGCGCGCGCTTCAACTACTGAGGTTATGACAATGAACAGAACACCGATTTCGATCACCAGCGTTGGACTTGCGCTTCTTCTCGCGGCTTGCGGTTCGAGTGGCGGAGGAGGCAGTGGCGGCGGCTCAGGCGGCAGCCAGAGCGGGGGCTCGGGCGGCAGTGAAAACGGCGGCTCGGGCGGCAGCCAGAACGGCGGCTCGGGCGGCAGCCAGAACGGCGGCTCGGGCGGCAGCCAGAGCGGCGGCTCGGGCGGCAGCCAGAATGGCGGTTCCGGCGGCAAGGCGACCGGTGGTTCTGCCGGAGGCCAGAGTGGCGGCTCGGCTGGCGCGGGCGGCGGCTCGGCTGGCGCGGGCGGCGGTGCAGCTGGCGCGGGCGGCGGTGTAGCTGGCGCGGGCGGCGGTGCAGCTGGCGCGGGTGGCGGTGCAGCTGGCGCGGGCGGCGGTCCCCTGGGCGGGACGACGACGCCGGCGGGAGGCACACAGGGCGGTGGCGCTGGTGGTGGTGGAAGCACGCCGCCGGCCACCGGCGGAACGGAAGGACCCACCACGGCCCTGGTGACCTCCGCGTCGGGCGCCTACTGGAAGACCGCCACCTGGACCGAGGCTGCCAGTGGCACTGCGACGGTCACCGTCAACGACACCTCGACCGCACAGACGTGGGAAGGTTTCGGCGGTGCATTCAACGAGCTCGGCTGGAAGTACCTGACCTCGGCAGACATGCAGAGCGAGGCCATGACATTGCTCTTCAGCGCCACGGACGGCGCCGGGTTCGGGTGGGGGCGTATCCCGATGGGCGCCAGCGACTACGGCGAAAGCCGGTTCACCTATGACGACACCGGAACCGACGTTGTGCCCGACAGCAGCGAAGGGAATCGTCCAGCTGCCGACACATCGCTCAGCAAGTTCTCTCTCGACCGAGACGTTCAGAAGCTGATCCCGTACATCAAGGCCGCGCAGAAGGTGAACCCGGCCCTGCGCTTCTGGGCCAGCCCCTGGACGCCTCCGGCGTGGATGAAGACCGGATACAAGAAGGATGCCGCTGGCAGCGGAACTGCCAAGAAGGCGTCCTACTTCGATGGCGGCAGTTACAAGAACGACGCTTCGTTCTTGACGGCGTACGCCGACTACTACAAGAAGTTCGTTCAAGGGTACAAAGATCAAGGCGTCAACGTCGAGATCGTCTCGCCCCAGAACGAGCCCGGCTACGACCAGAACTACCCGTCCTGCTTGTGGGACAAGGCCACGTACGTGAGCTGGATCAAGACCTTGGGTCCCGTGATGAAGGATCTGGGCGTCAAGGTCATGCTGGGCACGCTTTCGAATGCTGGAGACAACAGCAGGACCGACCTCGACATCTCGAGCGCAGTGCTGGCTGATTCCACCGCGAAGGGCTTCGTCACGGTGGTGGGTGCGCAATGGGGCGTGCTCGACAAGGTGAACGGCGGCCAAACCTTCAGCGGACTTCCGGTCTGGGCCACCGAGCACAAGTGCGGCAACTACCCGTGGAATCCCTCGGGCTATCCTTCGTACAACAGCTCGCAGGCACCCAACGACCAGGCTTACGGGGTCGAGAGCTGGGGCTACATTCGAGATGCGATCAAGAAGGGCAAAGTCTCGGCGTACAACGCCTGGAACATGGTCCTCGACAAGGCCGGCTTGGGCAACGATACCTCTCGTGATTGGAAGCAGGACGCGCTGCTAGTTGCCGATGGCGGCAAGGTCACCGCGACCCCTGCCTACTACGTCTTCCGCCACTTCGCGCAGTACGTGGTTGCTGGCGCTACCGTGGTCGGCACCACGGGCGGCGACGCGGTCGCCTTCAAGAACCCCGACGGTAGCATCGTGGCCGTCCTGTACAACAGCGGATCGGCTAGCACCAGCTATTCGGTAAAGATTGGCACTAAGCTGCTGCAGTTCTCGATGCCGGCCAGTGGCTGGGCGACGGTCAAATACAAGCCGTAGCCGTTTCGCGCAATCCAACAGATCCTGAGATTTCGAATTCAAACCACGCATGGCTGGGAGGTTCACGTGTCTAAGAGATGGCTTCAAAACGTAATGGTTGTGGGCGCACTCGTTGCCTGGGGCTGCGGCTCGAACGGCAGCGGCGGCGGTGCAGGCGGAACCTCCCAAAGCTCTGGCGGATCCAGCGCCGGAGGGAAGAGCGGCTCGGGCGGTAGTTCTACGGCTACGGGCGGCACAAGCTCGACCGGTGGGTCAAAGACGAACCCCACCGGCGGAAGCTCGGGCAGTGGTGGCACCTCGGCGAGCGGCGGAAGCTCGAGCAGCCAGGGTGGCACGACCAGCGCCGGAGGCGGTGGTTCGTCGGGCGCTGCAACGGGGGGCAGCAAGGCTGGCGGCTCCACCGGATCGGGTGGCGAGGATATGGGCGGGAGCACGGGAACGGGCACCGGCAAGGGCGGTGGCAGCGGTGGGACCACGCCAGGCGGAGCGGGGGGCGGCAGCCCCATCGACTCGGGCGCCGGCGGCGGCGGCGGCGGATCGGGCATCACGGTGCAACTCGATAAGATAGATCAGACCATCGAGGGATTTGGCCTCAACACCGCTTTGGGAGGAGGATCCGTTCCCTGGGACACTTTCTACACTTCCACCGGCAGCGGGCTCGGTTTCTCCATCGTTCGTGTCGGCATGGATTCGGGCGGCAAGCTTACTGGCAGCGCTCCGGCGAAGAGCTATAACGCAAAGGTCATCGGGTCCGTTTGGACCGCGCCTGCCAACTGCAAGGACAACAACAACGAGCAGAAGGGTGGGCACTTGCTCACGAGCTGCTACGACTCCTTCTCGACGACGGTTGCGAACTTTGCGAAGAGCCAGGGCCTCTACGCCATGTCGGCAGCGAATGAGCCCGATTTTGCGTCGTGTGGATCGTCTATCGGGCCACCGTGTAATGGGGACTACGTTACGATGGTGTACACGGCCAACGAAATGGTCGCCTGGGTCAAGGCGTTGGGACCCAAGCTTAAGGCCGCCGGGGTCAAGCTTATCGCGCCCGAACCATCGGAGTGGATACACCTCTGGAGCAACACGTCGGCGACGGGTTCAACTGTTTCCGGGAAACCGAACAGCTCAGACCCTCTGAAATGTGGATGCTTTGGGAACTCTCCGACCACGACTGGCTGCTCCAGCACTTGCACTTCAGGCGGCGGCTACGACTACGGCCACTGGCTGGCGAAGGACGCTACGGCGTGGGCCGCGGTCGACATCATAGGGACGCACGAGTACGACTCGCAAAAAGCGGAACCGTGGCCGGCCGATGTTGACGGTGGCAAGAGATCTAAGCCGATTTACCAGACCGAGGTGTCCGGCGTGATGTACTGGCCGGAGCAGGGGCCGTCGAGCGACATCAACAACGGCATCGCGGTCGCAGGGTGGGTTCACTCGGCACTCGTCG
>Ga0302321_100004807_pt1 | contig 11747 bp, 11 predicted proteins | sample Fen_T0_1_FD_202505 | JGI IMG/M metagenome (GOLD analysis project Ga0302321, IMG submission 202505) | Peat permafrost microbial communities from Stordalen Mire near Abisko, Sweden - Fen_T0_1 | ecosystem: Environmental > Terrestrial > Soil > Wetlands > Permafrost | place: Sweden: Abisko...
GCACGATCGCCTCCTCGAGACAGATCGGCGCAACCTGCGTCGCTCGAGATCACCGCACAACCTGATCGACGCGGGAGGCAGCAACCTCCCCAGACGAGCTGGCCATCAACCCATGAGATCATGTTTAAATCTCGTTCAGCAGGGCTTGCTCGACCCAGGCGAGCGGGGCATCTGGCGGCTGACGGCCGCGGGGAAGCGCCGTGCCGAGCGCGACGCGCCCGCTGCCGCTACCGCCCGTGAGGAAGCAGCGGTCGAACCGCGATCATCGCTGGCGAGCGCCGCTGCCGCTCTCGCGAACGCGAGGGAGGCGTTATTCGCGCAGTTCGATCTCTACAAGCAAGCGCAGGATGAGTGGATGCTCGCGCGCCTCGCCGAGCTGTCATGGAGAGAGTTCGAGATGCTCACCGGCCATATCCTCGCCCGTTGCGGCCTCGATGACGTCGAGGTCACACCGGGCACCCACGATGGTGGCATCGACGGCCACGGCAGCGTGCTCATCGGAATTGTCAGGCTCCGCGTCGCGTTTCAATGCAAGCAGCAAGCAGATCGCGTCGGTAGGCCCATGATCGACATGTTCCGAGGCGCCATCCAGGGGCAGTACGATCAGGGCGTCTTCGTAAGCTTGTCCGAGTTCACGACGGAAGCCAAACGGGCATCCTCGAAGGGAGGCGCGGTTCGCATTGAGTTGATAGATGGTGCCGAGTTAGTACGCAAGATGTTGGAGACGGGCATCGGCGTCACCCGTGAACAGCTCCTCGTGTTCACACAGGCGGAATTTCCCGCTGGCGATCCGCAACGGAACCACGATCCAACGGACCCAGTTTCGGAGCGCTCGCACCAAGCAACGCGCCCGAGTGCGACCGCGCCCCGTTCGGGAGCTGCCGGGCGTCCGGCGCGACCACCGCGACGCGATCGAGACAGCCGGGCTACTCGACGGCAGCGTCGATAACTCCCCGAGGTCGTCTCCGGAGTCCGCGTGCCGCAAACCGTGTTCTGAGTAAACCACCGGACGAGCTGCGCCGACATGCGTAACGCATGAGCGGCCTCCTGCAGCGTTAGCGTTCCCACGAAATAAGCGTCTCATGACGAAGGCGTCTGATCACCAGCCAAGTTCATCAAAATGCTGCGGCACCGCGCGCTCTTACATCGCGTCAGGCTGTTAGCTCTGCGCCGCGGTTCACCGCGGCGAGACGATTTCAGCCTCGACCGCTCGGCTTGCGCTGAACTCGGCCTGCACCTCGTCGATGAGCCGCCGGGCCTCCTGTTCGATTGCCGACCAGTGGGCATCTACGAGCTTGGAGACTCGCATATGGAGTGACAAGAGCCAGTCAGACTCCTCAGTCCACGAGGCGCACGTATCCCACGCTTGTTTCAGTACAGGAGTTAAGACGCTCCCGTGCTCGACGATATAACTCGCGGCATCGATGACAGTCCTGGAAACGCTATACAACGGAGCGAGCGGCAGCAGGATAACGAAATCGCCGATCCCATCACTCATTAGCACGTTGACGAAGTCCCTGTGTTCGAGACAAACGTGAGCAATGGATCCTGCAATGAACGTCTGGGCGCGTTGCTCGTCGATGTCAATCCGACCCAGCTGTCGCCTGCTTGCATCGAGGTCACTCTCGGTCCAGCCTCCGTCGACGATGCCGCCGGCGGGGTCCGTCGATACGATCAGCACCCTCGTGACTACAAGCCCAAGCGAGCGAGCGATTACGGCGTGACCTGCTGCATGGTACGCGCGAATCTCAAGTGGCCTCATTGAGAGCCTTCCAGGGTATCCGGGGTTCCCGCGTTTGGGTTTTCTGCTGATGCCTCGGAGGGCAAAGGGAACATCACCTGTGGAAGCAATGCAAGCCGCAGCGCTTGCCACCATATATATATGACCTCGGCAGATCGGTAGTGGTCATCCTCAAAAAGGCCATGCGCGACGTAGTTGCGCACATTCGAGCCGAATCCGTGAGCGAGGCTTGCGGCGAGGTCGAGCTGGAGATCCTCGCCGAGCACCACCGAGGCCTCTTTCATCGAAATCAGCTTGTTTAGATCGTGCTCGTGTTGGCGCGAGCGATGGAGTCCCGAGGTGATCAACCCATTCACTTCAAACAGCTGACGTAGCGCGTGTTCGATCTGGGGCGGGAGGAGATGTGCGACCAACATCCAGTCTCCCGTAAAGCCAGCGTGAAGTCCTCGGGCCCATGTTTTCTCTCGGCTCTGAGGAACGAACGCGGCACCTGCCGCCATCCGCTCAAGCTCCTCGCGTCGCATTGGGTATGCCGCGTTGAATACGCTCCTCGCGTGGACGATGCCACCTTCTGTCATGACAAGCTGACAGCTGCGCATCTTCTCAATCATCGCCGCCCACTGCGCATCCTCGCTTTCGTTAACTCCCTCGCGGATCGCGACCTGCTTTCCCTCCTCATTAACGCGAACATTACCCATGAGCTTGAACATGATCGGCGTGCGTGCGACGAGGTCGCGTATCTCGCTAGCGCGAGGCTGTGGCACGCACCTCAGCAAGCCCACGAATGCCTGTGGAAAGTCCTTGTTCTCCACCGCCGCAATCGCCTTGTTCGCCATCGCGGTCACATTGATTGGGCTCCCGATCGCCGCCATCGATTTCATCGATTGGCGCTGAAGCGCGAGCAGACGACGGTGGGCCGCCGCGATGTCCGCGTCCTGCGCTCTCGCCGCTCGAAGTGCCTCAATACTACGTTCCATCCAGTGAGCGGCGGTGCTGAGGTAGGCTGGCAGCTTCTCGCCGGCTCTCTCGAAGATCTCTGCTACCGAGGCAGAGTGGCTGGCAATCGCCACCCACTCTGTCGGAATTTTCTCGGCTTGACCGGTTCTCTCGAGCCAGTACATGTTCATCTTGCGGTACTCGGCAGCGAGGTCAAACCCTGTGTAGTCGCTGGTCTTCCCGCCGTACGCGGCGCAACTACGTGCAGCCGTATTGCACCAGTCAACGCAGTCCACAGCGCAGTCGATTTCTTCCATTTTCAGCAAACCGATCAGGCGAAGGCAACCGACGCGGTTTTCTGTCGACACGCGAGCGCGAACAAGATCAATCATAGCGTTCGTCGCAAGTACACGCTGCTTGTTATCGTTGACCGTCCGGGCGAGTCGAAGCGCTCGCTGAAACCGAGTAAAACACTGGGTGCTGTGCTCTGCGATCCCGAGCGCAGTCGCCGACGTGATGTAGGCATTGATTGCACTGCGTGCCCGTTCAATGTCGTCGCGGACTCGCTTCTGATGTTCGCGGCGGAGCCAGTAGAGATCGCTGCAACGTGCGACGAGATCTGGATTCCCCACGTCGTCGGCCAATACGGCCCATTCCTTGAGCCGCTCATCAGCGATGCCATCGAGCCGATCCAGTCCAGGCAACGGGGTTGGATCCTCTTCAAGATCGAATGCGGGGTATAGTGCGCAGATCGCGCGCAGTTGCTCCCACTCCGCCTGCTGTGGCCCGGCGAGTGCGGCTCGCGCACGACACGCCTTGTGAATCTCGTCGCAGATCGGGAACTTCGCCTCTCCGACAGCCTCTCGAACTGCCACCGCATCAAGCGTGATCGCCATGACAACCTCCTCGGTAGAATTCTACTAGCTGCTCACGGTATTCACGGAGAATCCAAGCCTCACCCGGCGGCGTCGGCTGAGAGTACGCGCTCTGGTCAGAGTCGTTCATTGTTCAATCGGTACTCGTTCAAAAATCGAAACAGTTCGAGATATGCAATGTATCAGGTTCCCGTGTGAGTCCACCTCCACAAGATAGACATGTTCGTTGTCGTAGTCGTAGATGCGATAGAGAAAAACCGCCTGATAGTCAGCGGGATAGCGAGAGTCACTACACGCACCGATGAATTGCACGCGCTGCACATTGGGCCGTGAGATGGCAAACTGCTCATGAATATGTGAGAGCGCCACTGGCAACAATGCACCAACGTTGCCGCTATGCCCTCTTCTCTCAAGAAGCCATTTTTGTATCTTTTGTCCAAGCTGAATCACTCCGGAGATGCCAAGGAGCTGCCAAACTGCAGCGGTCAGTTCGATCACATGCCCAACCACCTCTGATCCTGCAGAGGGTGGCGAGTCGGGCAGCTGTGTAACGCACTGCCCCTGTCCTGGCAAGCATGCTATGATGTCGCCAAAGGTTTCGTCGTTGAATGACCAGTCCGGGCTCAATCGTCTATCTTTCTCATCCTGCGATTCGTAGACGAACGCAAAGTCGCACAGCAAGGCTCGCGGCGGATGCCCGTACAATGGGACTGGTTCATCGAAAGGATCCTTTTCATATCGATCTTCCACGAGTTCACTCCGACCTTCAGGGGGCCCCAGGATAGCGCAACCCGCAACGTCGGCGCGAGGATGGCCGGTACGCCGTCAAGCCGGACGGGTGCCGCATGTGGCAGCGATCTGGTGGAGCCGGGACCGTTGCTGCTCGCGCCCAGCCCGTGCGGCCGGCCCAGCCCGCGATCGCCGCCCGCCACGACTCGACCTCGGGCGAGACCAGCAACATGCCACAAGCTCGCCATCGCCGCCGGCCACCATGACCAGGACGACGAGCTCGACACCGCCCAGCCCGCGGTCGCCGCCCGCCACCGGCTCGACCTCCCGGCGAGACCAGCTGCGATCGCCGCCGCTGTCACGAACTCGGCGCCAGCCACCACAACCGGGGCAACGAGCTCGCCATCGCCGGCCCGTGCGACGAGACCCAACCCGCGATCGCCGCCCGCCACCGACTCGACCTCGCGGCGAGACGAGCGAGGCCAGCTGCGATCACCGCCGCTGCCACGAGCTCGCCGCCGCCACCACGACCAGGGCGATGAGCTCTACACCGCCGAGCCACCGACTCGACCTCACGGCGAGGCCCCTGAGATCGCTGCCGCTGCCCCAAGCTCGCCGCCAGCCACACACACGACCAAGACGACGAACTTGCCATCGCCGAGCTCGCGCGGCGAGACCCAGCCCGCGATCGCCGCGCCACCGACTCGACCTCGCGGCGAGACCCAGCGGCGAGACGAGCGAGACCAGCTGCGATCGCCGCCGCTGCCACGAACTCGCCGCCGGCCACCACGACTAGTACCGACTAGTACCGACTAGTACCTCGTCGCAGTGGATCTGACCGGCTCATGCCGCGCGGCGGACTGACCGGGTGGCGGGCCGTGGGTAGGTAGGCGCGACCCAACTTCTGGCGGGCTCGGTCCACCATAGCGATGGCCTCATGTCCGACTCCCGCGATTCATCCGGCGCGCGAGATTGCGGGGCGCGCCGGCGATAGCGGGCGATAGGGATGCTCGCGTGAGCTCGCCGCACTTGTTTCCGGAGTGGCACGAATCGGCTGTTTTGCGGCAAATTACACTGAAACCAGAAATGCGTGCTGCGGCATGCCGTGAAGCAGCCTGCCCGCCGGACATGCCTGATGGCGCGCTTGCAACGTGGCCACATTGTGACCCAGCATCTGGTACCGGAGGATGCGATGGCCTTGCGTGCGACCGATCTCATGGATGTCGTGGATGCTGCATACAAGGTTGACCTTCCAGACGCGGAGTGGTTGCGGGAGCTTGCGCATGCCGCGCGGCCTCACCTGGACTGCGGCTTCGGGGTTGCGGCGTTCGAGTACTACAAGGCGGAAGGAGTCCAGCCAAGAATTGTGCAACGGTGCGATCTGGGCATCCCTGAGGATCTCGAGGCGATCTACAGCACCGTGTTCGCGACGATGGATCCGGCGATCCGCCTGCGTCCATTTCGACTGGGGCCATGCATCACGGGGAGCGAGCTCATGGGGATGCGCGAGGAGTTCCGCGAGGAGCCCCACATGAAGAAGTTTGTGCAGCACTTCGGCATGTACGACTCCATCTGGATCACCGCCGCGGAACCATCCGGCCGTGGGGTCGGATTTCACGCCGGGCGCCCAGAGGTGAAGTGGGCGTCGCCCGCCGAAAAAAAACGTTGGGGCAGGGTCGCCGCCCACTTATCCACCGCGGTGCGCCTTCGCCACGCGCTGCCAACAAGGGGCACGAACCACGGCAGCGAGGTCGGCGAAGCGGTGCTCGATCCGAAGGGGCGTGTCCACGACGCCAGCGGTGCCGCTCGCGCGCCGGCCGCGCGCGAGCTGTTGCGGCGCGCGGTGCTGGCGCTGGAGGAGTCGCGAGGCGCGCTGCGCGACACCGACCCGGATGCATCGCTGGAGGCTCGTAAAGCCCTGGTAAGTGCGCGCTGGTCGCTACTCGACAGAGTCGAGCTCGACGGCAAGCGATACATCGTCGCCCGTGAGAACCCGCCCGGGGCGCCCGGCCCCGCGGCGCTTAGTGCGCGCGAGCGGCAAGTGCTCGGATTCGCGAAGCTAGGACATCACAACAAGCTTATCGCCTACGAGCTGGGGATCGCATCCTCGACCGTGCGGGTCCTGCTAGCACGCGCGGCGGCCAAGCTCGGGGTGCGTTCGCGCCGCGAGCTCCTGCGCGCCTTCGACGACGGCTGGGGTTCGCCGTCCGGGACCACGCCGAAGTAGATCGGACTGAGCCAGGCCGTGCTTATCACCGCGCTGTAAGCAATTCTTCCGGTCGCGTCGCTATGAGCGTGTGTTAGCGTTCGCTGCTCGGTGAGTGTGCAGGTGCGCAGTGAATCCATCGCAGGTCACGGTCGGCAACATTGCCGGCAGTGCGATGTCTGCGATTGATGTTGCCACGGCGTGCGGACATCTGCCCGCCCGAGCCAAGCAGGTGGACATGGTGGCGCTCACATTGATATCGGTAATCGCGTATCTGGCCCTCGCGCTCAGTCTGCGTCGATACGCTCGCGCACGCTTTCGCAGTTGTCTCGATGCGAGATCATCGCATGCGTTCGTGCGCCTCAGGTTTGTCGAGCTCGCGACTCACGTAGCCGCGATCATGACCGCATCGGGCGTGCTGGCGTTCGGTGTCTACGCGCTGGCGACTCGGCACGGCGGCACCGCGATGGACCTGCAGCGCGCGGTGGAGCGCGTGCGGAGTGTCCGGCAGATCTTCACAGAGCCCGGCAGCATGTGGTCGCTCTCCGGCCTGGGTGGTGCTCGTGGTCGGCCTTGCTATCGTCACCGCGCGGCGATCGCGCACCCGGTTGGCCGACGTCAATTACATTCATGCGCGCTCGGACGCTATACTTGGAGGCCATCCTGATGCTCAACATGGGGCAGATCGGCGAGGCACAGAGGGCTGCACGCGACGCCGCGGCGATGTGCCGCGCTCACGGCTGGGGCGAGTTGGGGCGTTCGGTCGCCGGCGTTCTGCGACGAGCCGGCGGTACCTTCGAGTAGGCGAGCCGGTCACTCGACCACGATCGACAGACCGTGCTTTCGGAACAACGTACCGAGTCCGCCATCGGTGCGGACCTGTGTCACGCGTGGATCGCGCTGGACGATCTCCGGCCGCGGAAGCAAGTTCAACAGGCGCTGCGCGCACGCGCGAGCGACCAGCGCGGGGTCGATCTGGCCGTTGGTCACCCAGCCGGCCATCTCCTGAAACGCGGCTTCGTGGAACGCCTCGTCAAGGGTTGCCCGCCGGAGTTCGTGGGTGAGGCTCTGGAGCTGTGGGCTTGGTATGTCGCGTGCGAGCCGCTCCGCGATGGTGGCCGCCAGCGTCTCCATGCGCGCGTAACACTGCCGAGCCGTCGATTCGAGTGCCGAACACAGCAGGAAGAAGTCGCGCAGAGCCAGTTCGGACAGTGCGCGCGCGAACTCCGGCACCGTACTCGGCGCGAACAGCGTGCCGAGGTAGATCGCCAGCTTCGACAGGATCTGCCGCAACCCGGCGCGGCCGGTGAGCGCGGTGAGAAACGTCCCCTCCGTTGTCCCCAGCCAGATCATGAGGTCGGCGCTCAGCGGCCCCCCCCGCAGCAGGCCATCGCTGAGCTTGACTTCGATGAACTTGGTGTGTACGGACTCTTGCTGCCAGATCAGCGTTAGTGCGTCCCAGGCCACCTCTCCGGCGGGCACGCGCGGCTTGGGCACGCGCTGGATCCGATCGGCCTCTTGGTAGACGCTGGTCACCATCGCCTCGCGGCGCGCCGCGATGTGCAACCACGCGCGGAGCTCGCCGTCCGGATCACCCTGGAATTTCACCGCGTACTCATCGACCAGCTTCTGGGTCTCCGAAAGGATGTCCGCGTTTAGTGCTTCGATGTCGTTCATAGCGATCTCTCTGCCCGTGATGGCCACCCGACTCTAGCGAGGCGCACCGATGGCGTCCACGGCGGATGCGCTTACGACCCCTGTAAGCAAATTCCGGCGTGGCGCAAGTGGACGCATCTTCGTTCGCAGGGCTACGTTGTAGGTGAAGTCGGAGCCGAGTGGTGTGCCATGGCCTGGCGTCTCGGCGGAATGCAGGTATGAACAATTCCCGAAAAGCACTTGTCGTTGCCATCAACAACTACGACAGCTTCAGCTCGCTGAGACACGCCGAGTCGGACGCCCAGGCGATCGGCGAGCTACTCGCCTTTCACGGCGATGGTGACCGGAGTCGCAATTTTGATGTCGAAAAGATGCTCCACAGCAAGGTTCCTGTGCAACGCGCCACGTTGCGGGCTGCGATTCACGAGCTGTTCGCCAACAGCAGAGGGCTCGATCTAGCGTTCTATTTCGCCGGACACGGTTTTGTATCTGACGCCGGAGGTTATCTCGTCACTGCCGACGGCATTGTGAATGACTACGGCATCACCATGGATGAGTTGTACACCGTCGCACAGCGCTCGTCGGCAAACAGCGTGCTGCTCGTGCTCGACTGTTGTCACTCCGCTGCAGTCGGCGACTCTCTGGCGTTCGGCGAGGACAGCCAGTGGAGCGTACTGCGGGAGAATACAACGATCATGGCCGCCTCTCTGCCGATGCAGTCCGCCGCCGAGTCCCGCGAGGGTGGATTATTCTCCGCCGCGCTTAAGGACGCGCTCGATGGCGCTGCGGCGGACATCCTGGGGAACATCTCGCTCGCGTCAGTATACGACGTGATCGAGCGCCGGTTCAGCTTGTGGCATCAGCGTCCGGTTGCCAAGTCGTACGTCAGCCGCCCGATCGTGCTGCGCAGGGTGCGCCCTCGTCTGTCTCAGCAGGAGCTGAGACGACTGCCATCGTTCTTCTTAGATCCTGCGCACAAATACCCATTGACACCGGATCACGATCCGGAACGCGATATCAACGAAGTAGCGCGAACAGTCGAACTCCCGGACAAGGTCGAGATCGGCCGGGTCTTCAAGAGGTACCGAGACGCCGGACTGCTCGAAGCTACGGTCCGGGGCGAGGACTTCTACTATGTGGCGCAGCGGTCGCACACGGTGGAGCTGACCCTATTCGGCAGAGAGTACTGGCGACTGGTCGCCCGAGGCGGCGTGTGACCAGGATCGGGATCACCGGCCACCAGCGCTTGGGCGACGCAGCGGCCACGGCCTGGGTTCGCACCGCGATCAACCACGTCATGGGGGAGCACCCGGACGAACTCATCGGCGTCAGCAGCCTCGCGGCAGGGGCAGACCAGGTGTTCGCCGCCTTGGTGCTTGATCGGCAAGGGAAGCTCGAAGCTGTACTGCCGTTTCCCGACTACCGTGAACGTTCGTTTGCTGACGACAATGACCGGCACCGTTACGACCGTTTGATCGCCCGAGCGGAGGTCGATGTCTTGCCGCGCGACGGGCGATCGAACGAGGAAGCGTACCTCCACGCTGGCATGGAGGTGGTCGCCCGTTGTGAGCTCCTAGTCGCGGTCTGGAACGGCGCCCCGGCCGGAGGCCTCGGCGGTACCGCGGACATCGTCGCGCATGCCGGCGACCGAGGTCGCGCCATGGTGGTTCTCGATCCCGTCCGTCGCTCGATCACCCGACTGGGAGACGCTGCGCAGCCCGCGCGAGCGCCGCAACTTAGCGACCGCGAGTTCGATATCGCCCGCCAGATCGGCGACCCACTTGTTGACGGCATCGTATCGGACCACCTGGCATGCCACGGACCGGACGCTATGCGAACCGCCATGGGCGCGCTGTTTCACACAACGGGACTTCCTGAGGACCAGCCGCTGGTGCGCTCGTACCTGGACGCGCTTGGGGACCTAGAGATCGGAGATCCTGACACCATCTCGCGCGGCCAGCAGATGTTCTCGCTGTTCGGTCCGGAGATCTTCCTCGTGCTCGGTTCATGCTCGCTTCCGCTAGCGTTTGCATGCGGCAACGGCGTGCAAGCGATCTATCGCTCACGGCGATTGAAGGACGATCCTCTGCGGCGGTTGTACGACACAGCGCAGATGGTGATCGACGTCATGCAGGTCGGGGAGCTTGCGCACGGCCGGATCGGCTGGCGCAGCGCGCGCAAGGTCCGGCTGATTCATGCGCTGGTTCGCCACCACGTCCAGCAGGACCCCGATGCGCCTTGGTCGTCCGACTGGGGAACCCCGGTAAACCAGGAGGACATGGCCGGGACGCTGCTATCGTTCTCTGTCGCCGTCCTTCATTGCCTGAAGGCGATGGGAGCAGGGATCTCGAGCGTTGAAGCCGATAGCTACATCTACGCATGGTCAGCGGTCGGCCGCCTGCTCGGTATCGATGAAGCGCTGCTCGCATGGAGCGAGACCGAGGCACTGACGTTGGCGGCTCGCATCGGCACCCGGCAGCTCCGCAGCACCCCGGAAGGCAAGCAACTCGCTCACCATCTCATAGCGGCGGTCGGAACGCTGTTTCCGATCCCAGGCTACGCAAACAGCCTGACTCACTATTTCTTGCAAAACACGGCCTTCGGTGGGGATGTCGCCCGGGTGCTGGAACTCCCCGATCCGAACTGGACTCGGGCGTTGGTGGTCGCTCGCGCCTGGGAGAAGCGCCAGATCCTGAAGCTGCTCAACGTCGTGCCTGGTGCGCGTCGGCGCCGAAGCTTCCTGGCGCGGCGCTTCGTCCAGAAGATGGTGCTTTCTCGCCGACCGGACGGCACGCCGCCGTTCGAGGTGCCGGACGCCTTAGCGAAGAGGTGGCGGATAAAGTGAAATCACTGTCGACCTGTCGCTCTTGTTCCATTGAAACCAAAACACAGGATATTTAACATGAACAACAAGAAGAGAATATTCATTTCGTTCGCCATCGAAGACAGCAAATATCGCGATCTACTGGTAGGGCAAGCTCGAAATCCAAGCAGTCCGTTTGAGTTCGTCGATATGTCTGTTAAGGAACCATGGGACGAAAGGTGGAAAACCAATTGTCGCACCAAAATCAAAGGATGTGACGGAGCACTAGTGCTTGTTAGTCGTAATACCTCTAAAGCAGAGGGCGCACTGTGGGAGGTGCAGTGCGCAAAGGACGAGCGGATCCCGCTCGTGGGAGTCCATTGCACCTCAGATGATCGGCCATCTGTGCTGCCATCTGGTATGGCGGGTGTCAAGATCATGGATTGGTCTTGGGATGGCATTGCTGGGTTCCTGAATTCTTTGCCGTGAACGATTGCAAGCATGCGAAAAGCATTGGCTGTTGGTATCAATTACTATGAGAATGGCAGCCCGTTATTCGGCTGCGTTGCTGATACCCATTCAGTCCGCGCTGTGTTGGAGAACCACAGTGATGGCTCGGTCAACTTCGGAGTAAGACTTCTTACGGCTACTGGGCCGACCGATATGGTTAGACGCCTGAGGGATCCCCTCGTTCATAAGGCATTGATCTCGCTCCGGAATCCAGAAAGTTGAGAACGCAGAAATTTCGGAACGGGCGGGTGGGTTGAGCGCGCAACACCATGTCCCGCCGTACGTCGAAGG
>Ga0302321_100004809_pt1 | contig 11746 bp, 10 predicted proteins | sample Fen_T0_1_FD_202505 | JGI IMG/M metagenome (GOLD analysis project Ga0302321, IMG submission 202505) | Peat permafrost microbial communities from Stordalen Mire near Abisko, Sweden - Fen_T0_1 | ecosystem: Environmental > Terrestrial > Soil > Wetlands > Permafrost | place: Sweden: Abisko...
AGGGCCGGGCTGCTCAACGACCTCTCGCGTGCGGAGCTGGTGCCCGCGCCGACGCCCGGCGAGCCTAAGGGGTCCCAGCGGTGCCCGGCGAGCCCGCTCCCGAGGTGCCAGGGGAGGTGGTGGTCCCGGAGATCGATCCAGCCGAGCTCGTGCCGGATGGACCGCTGCCGACGTTCGTGCCGTACGTGGACATACCAGCGCCGACACCGGTGCCCGGCAGCCCGTTACTCAGGGTTGTCCCCGGGAGCTGGGCGGTGAACTCCGCGCCCGGTAGATCCGGTCCGAATTCGCTACTCAGCCCGCCGGTCGTTGATGCTCTCTGGGAGGAGCCCGCGCCGCGCGTGGCGCCGGCGCTGGCGCCCGCAGGCGCGCCAGGGAGTTGGCCTGGCATGCTGCCGCCCGATCCCAGCCCTTGCGACGGGATCGCCCCGCCCCCCGAGATCCCGGGCGACGACGATGCGCCCGACACCCCGGACACCTGTGCACCTGCCATCGCGGCCCAGGACGCCAGCCCCAGCCCCACGATCCAGCGGACGCTCGCCATCGCCGACCTCCTCGTCGCTCCGTCCCCAACTTCCGTGTCTATTCTGAAGGGTAAGGACACACGGCTCGCCAGGCGTAGCTCCCTGGCCGCCTCTTCGCGTCCGGAGGTCTCCGGGGGCTGGTCTTCCGCCAGCCGGGCAGTAGCTTTGAAGTCGCTCGGGAGGCGTGATGGGACCGTCTGGCATGCTTGGAGTCGATGAACACCGCGAGAGCGCCTGGCCGTCTCTCCCGTTGTCCCAGTGGAAGGACACCTGCGACACGCTCCACCTCTGGACGCAGATGGCCGGGAAGGTGAAGCTGGCGCTCGCCCCTCCGCTCAACCACTGGTGGCAGGTGACGTTGAGGGTCTGCGCGCGCGGGCTGACCACCTCGGCGATCCCCTACCGCGGTGGCGCCGTGGAGATCCTCTTCGACCTGGTGGACCACGTGCTCTCCGTCGAGACCAGCGACGGTGAGATGGCCACCATGCCGCTCGAACCCCGGAGCGTCGCCTCGTTCTACGCCGACTTCATGGCGCTGCTCCGGTCGCTGAACGTCGAGGTGCGGATCTGGCGGATGCCGGTGGAGATCCCGGACGCCATCCCGTTCGACCAGGACCACGTACACGCGTCGTACGACCCGGTCTGGGCCCACCGGTTCTGGCGGGTGCTGCTCCAGGCCGACTCGGCGCTGCGGGAGTTCGCGGGCCGCTTCCAGGGGAAGCAGAGCCCCGTCCATTTCTTCTGGGGGAGCTTCGACCTGGCCAGCAGCCGGTTCTCGGGCCGGCGCGCGCCGCCACATCCGGCGGCCGATCCCATCACGCGGGAGGCCTATTCACACGAGGTGATGAGCTTCGGGTTCTGGCCCGGCGGCGGCCCGTTCGACGACGCCGCCTTTTACGCTTACGCCGCGCCCGAGCCGGACGGCTTCGCCCAGGCGCCGTTCGTGCCCGAGGCGCGCTACCTGCCCGCGGCGCACGAGCTGGTGTTGCCGTACGAGACGGTGCGCCAGGCCGAGGACCCGCGGGAGGTGATCCTCGACTTCTTCCAGGGGGTCTACGACGCCGGGGCGATCCTGGGGCGGTGGGATCGGGACGCGCTCGATCGGCCGGCCTCGCTTTCGCCGCCCTTCTACTCCGCGCCGGCGTGAGGCGGGCGTCGGGCGAGCGCACCGTTCGAGGCGCTCCTCGGCAAGCCCAGCGACACCGAGTTTCCCGAACCGGCAGCTCGCGACATCTCCCACCCAGTCGTGAAGCGCAACGCCGACGGCCACCTCGAGGCCTTTGCACCCTTCTGCAATCGGCGGCAGGAGGTCTGGTGAGAGGGACCGGAGAAGGTGGTCTGGCGACATCAGGGCTGGAGCGCGAAGCCGAAGCCGCGGCCTGACGTCTAGATCATCTGGCTCGAGGCGGAGCTCAATCTTCAGGACCGGCTCGAGGTGGTCGCCTTCGGTGATGACGGCGCCCTCTGGCACGCCTGGCAGGTCGACGTTCCACCATTCTGGAGCGCCTGGGAGAGCCTCGGCGCGCCGCCGCCCGGGATCCGCACGGACGAGCGCCTGAGCATCGGAGTAAATGCCGACCGCCGACCCCTAGGCAGGGCGTAATCGATTGCATGCACGACCCGTGTGGTCCACCGGGATGCGTCATGAGCGCTTCGCGGCGGGTGCTCTCGCTCACCCGGACAATGGCGCCCGGTGAAGTCAACCACAACCCATCGAGCACTTCTCCCGGCCTTGAAACATGAGTGCGGGGATGTCAGCATCGGCCATCGGCAGGGACCGCGCAGAGGAGGTTTGGTGTTCATCGGCGAGTCGAGCGTCTTCGTTCACGCTTTGAAGCGACTTGAGCGCTTCTCTCGCTGTGACGCACCCGTGCTCATCGAGGGCGAGACCGGCACAGGGAAGGAGCTCGCCGCCCGCTTCGTCCACTACGAAAGCAACCGTCGCGCCGGGCCGTTCGTCCCCCTCAACTGCGGCGCCGTTCCCGACTCGCTCTTCGAAAATGAGCTCTTCGGCCACGATCGCGGTGCCTTCACCGACGCTCGGAACGAGCGGATGGGGCTCATCGGCCTGGCGCGCGGCGGTACCCTCTTCCTCGACGAGATCGATTCCCTCACGCCCAAGGGCCAGGTGGCCCTGCTCCGCTTCCTCCAGGACAACACTTACCGGCCCCTGGGCGGCTCGATCGAACACCGCGCCGACGTTCGCGTCATCGCCGCCGCCAACGTCAGCCTCGAGGCCCTCGCCGAACGCGGCGGCTTCCGGCGCGATCTCGTGTTCCGCGTCAAGCTGCTCTTCGTGGAGCTGCCGCCGCTCCGCACCCGCGGCGCGGACGCACGGCTGCTCGCTCAGCACTTTCTCGAGGAGTGTGGCCGGCTCTACGGCCCGCCCGCCAAGGCACTCGGTGAGCCCTTCGCGCGGTGGCTGGAGGCGCATCGCTGGCCGGGGAACGTGCGTGAGCTGGAGAACGTCGTGCACCGTGCGTTCCTGCTCTCCGACGGCCCGGAGCTGGAGGTGCCCGAGCCGCACGCCGCGCCGCGCCCGGGCCAAGCCGCCGCGCGAAGCTACAAGGCCGCGCGCGCCCAGGCCATCGAGGATTTCCACCGGAGCTACCTCGCCGACGTGCTGCGGGCGGCGCAGGGAAATCTGAGCCGGGCGGCGCGCTTGAGCGGCATCGACCGGCGCATGCTAGGGCGTCTCGCGCAGCGCTACCGGATCAGCCCGGCCGCATTTCGCTCCATCCATCCCGCGCCCTCGCCCGCCGGTGGCGACGACGCGCTGGCCGATCCGAGCGCTGCCTCCACTGGCTAGCCCCCGCTGATCCATCCTCCACGTGGGCGCGCCCCGCGCCGGGCAGTTGGTACCTCGTGCCCGCGTGCGGCGCGTGCCTGGAAGCGTTCCGGTCATCCCGCTCGCCGCACGCTGCTCGACTCGCGCCTCCCGCAGCGCCACTGGGCGCGCCCCGCTCACCGCGGGACCAACCGGCCCATCCCGAAAACCCAATGCTTCGGCCGCGCGGCGCGATCGCGCCGGCGCGGCGCCCGGGCGCGCCGGTCCCAGAGCCCCGACGTGACTGGCGGAAAACTGCGTGATCTCGCCCGCCCGTTCGGCGCGGCCGCGCCGGCACACCGCTTGCGAACATCCGGTGCAGAACCCAACGCCTCGAGGGTCACGTGCCCACCCAGGCGAGAGAGCGATCCCGAATCGTGAGAACCATCCAAGCCTACCTCGACGCAAACCCCGCCGCCGCCGACACGCTGGACGGCATCGCCGGCGCCTGGCTCGGCGGGTGCTTCGCGCGGGGCCGTGTCGAGGAGGCGCTGGAGCACCTGGTCCGGCGCGGGGCGATGGCGATCCGGATCCTGCCCGACGAGAGCGCGCTGTTCTCGCGCGCGCCGCGAGGCGCGCCCTGATGGCCACGACCGCCGCCATCGCCACCATCGGCCAGACTCTCCTCGCGCTGCTCGAGAAGGCCTGCCCAAGGCCGGACTTCGAGAACGCCACCTTCGCGCTCTACCAGGCCAAGGACTTCGCGCAGCCCATGGCCGAGGGCGTGTCGCTCTTCCTGTACCGGGTGACGCCCAGCACCGTGCGCCGCAACGTGGCGCCGCCGCCGGCGCCGCGCGGCTCGGTGTACAGGCCGCCGCTCCCCGTCGACCTCTACTACGTCCTCACGCCGTGGGCGCAGTCCGCCACGCGGCAGCACACGCTGCTCGCCTGGGCCATGCGGACGCTCGAGGACTCGCCCACGCTCGCTGCCGGGTTCCTCAACCACTACGGCGTGCAGGACCCGCCCACGTTCCGGGCCGAGGAGACCATTAGCGTGGTCTTCGAGCCGCTCTCGCTGCAGGACGCCTTCAACCTCTGGGAGATCGTCTCCCCCGCGCTCCAGGTGAGCGCCACCTTCGCCGTCCGCCTGGTGCAGCTCGACTCCCTCCTGGAGGACCCGGAGGGCGAGCGCGTCCAGACCCGCGTCACCCGCCTGCAGGAGGAGCCCAGTGTCTAACGCCGTCGCCCTGCTCGAGGAGGTCGCGCGCGTCACCCCGCTCGGCTTCCGCTTCCGCGACGAGCAGCTCGGGGTCCTCGTCGGCGACGGTCTGGCGGTGACCCTCCGGACCGGCTCCGCCGCCTCGCCCACGCTGGCCGCCACGACCAGCCCATCGGGCGTCTTCGCCTTCCACGCGTTGCCCGGCCTCGTCGCGCGGCCGCTCCCGCCGGCGCGGCCGCGCCTGCCCATCCAGTTCGGCGCTGGCGATGCGGACTACTGGCGCACCCTGCCGCCGCCGGTCGCGTTCACCGTCGACGTGGACGATCCCTGGGGCCGCTTCCTGCCCCTGTCCTTCCAGGCGTCCGCCCCCACCCGCGACCTGTTCGTCCCGGCGTGCCTGTCCGGCGCCTCGTCGGGCGCGCCCGCGGCGGACGCCATCCCCCTCTTCTCCGCGCCGGCGCGCTCGGTCGCCGGCCCCATCGCGGTGGTGCGCGTCGAGCTCTGGGATCCGGTGGCGTCCGCGCCGGCCGCGTGGGCGGTGGTCGAGGCCCAGCTCGCGGGCGGGCCTCCCTGCCGAGGCATGGCCGACGCCGAGGGCCGCCTCGCCCTGTTCCTGCGCTACCCGCCCCCCGACGATCCGATCCACAGCGTGCCGGCGAGCCTGGTGCCGGGGCTGGGGCCTCCGCTCACCGCGCAGGAGTGGGCGCTCGAGCTGCAGGCCTTCTACGCGCGGCCGGCCGCGCCCACTGCCGCGCCCGACCTCTGCACGGCGCTGGCGCAGCCACCGGCGACGCTCTGGGCAGATCGGGGCGGCGGCGTACCCCTGGGAACGCTCTCGGTGCAGTTCGGCCGCGCGCTCCTCGTCCGTTCGCGCGACACGGCCACCCCAGCCGGCCGCGTGCGCATCACCGCGTGACCGCCGCCCGAGGCGGCCAGGAGAGAGACGATGCCAGAGTACCTTGCACCGGGCGTGTTCGTGGAGGAGACGTCCTTCCGGTCGAAGAGCATCGAGGGGCTCAGCACCACCACCACCGGCTTCGTCGGGCCCACGCGCTACGGCCCCGTCGATCTCGCCAGCGAGCTGGTGACCAGCGTGGTGGAGTTCGAGCAGATGTACGGCAACCGACGGCAGCTCGCCTTCGACGACGCCGGCACGATGCACAACTACGTGTGGCAGGCGGTGCGCGCCTTCTTCGAGGAGGGCGGCAAGCGGCTGTACGTGAGCCGGGTGTTTCGGCGCCGCGACGGCACCGACTACACCGGGTTCGACGGGTCCATCGCCGTGAGCGCCACCGAGCCGGCGCCGCCGTACGCCGACGGCCACGCACGCGGCCTGCTGGGCGGCGCCTCGCTGGGCCGCGACACGCTCTTCGCCTGGGCCCGCTACCCGGGGGAGGCGGGCCACGCGAGGGTCCGCTTCACCCTCCGTGTCGGCCAGAGCGTACTCTCCTTCGATCCGAGCGGCGCGCCCAAGCTGGGCGGGCTCCTGCCCTGGGACGTGGTGCTCCTCCGGAACGGCGCCTCCGCCCCCACCACGCCGCCGGGCATGACGCCCTTCTACCTGGCCTCGCTCGATCCCGGCACCGGCACCTGGCTCTTCTCGCAGGGCTCGGGGACGCCCCGGCGCCAGTCCGAGCTGCAGCCCGGCGACGAGGTCCGGGTGCTCCGCCTCATCGTCACCTGGGTGCCCATCGATCCCCTGGCGCCGCCCAGCATCCCCTGGGACGTCGCGCTCGACTCGCGCCACGCCTTCAACGGCATCAATGACTCGCTGCACGAGCGCTTCCGGGTGCACGCCGAGAACCCGGAGATCGGCCGCGAGCTGCCGCTGGTGATCGACCGCCAGACCCTCACCGACGGCCTGTCGATCCTGCAGGCGCTGCTCGACGCGGCGCCCACGGTCAGCGGCTCCTTCTCCGCCTCCTACGTGCCGCTCGATCTGGCGCTGGAGCTGCCCACCTCGACCGACGTGGAGCGCTCCGTGGAGGTGCTCCTCGAGGGCGGGAACGAAGGCATCCGTCCCACCGCCTCCGACTACGAGGGCGCGGACATCCCCGACACCACCCGCAAAACCGGGCTGCTGCAGTTCGAGGACCTCGACGACATCTCCATCGTCGCCGCCCCCGGCTCCACCTTCGGCTACGAGAGCGGCCACCAGCTGCAGAGCCAGACCGTCATCGCGAACCTCATCGCCCACTGCGAGCTCATGAAGTACCGCATCGCGGTGCTGGACAGCGGCGACGGCCAGACCATCGGCCAGGTGCGGAAGCTCCGGGCCACCATCGACTCGAGCTACGCCGCCCTCTACTACCCGTGGGTGAAGGTCCTCGATCCGCTCACGCAGCTGCCCATCTTCCTGCCGCCCAGTGGTTTCGTGGCCGGCATCTACGCCCGGAACGACGTGAACCGCGCGGTGTACAAGGCGCCCGCCAACGAGGTCGTCAACCTGGCGCTGGGGTTCGAGCTCGCCGTCAGCAAGGCGCAGCAGGAGGTGCTCAACCCCGAGGGCATCAACGCCTTCCGCTTCTTCGAGGATCGCGGCTACCGGCTGTGGGGGGCCCGGACCACCTCCTCGGACCCGGAGTGGAAGTACGTGAACCTGCGCCGCTACTTCGCGTACCTGGAGCACTCCATCGACAAGGGCACGCAGTGGGCGGTGTTCGAGCCCAACGGCGAGCGGCTCTGGGCCTCGGCCCGCCGCACCGTGGACGAGTTCCTGCTCAACGAGTGGCAGAGCGGCGCGCTGCTCGGCGACAAGCCGGAGAAGGCCTACTTCGTGAAGTGCGACCGCTCCACCATGACCCAGAACGACCTCGACAACGGCCGGCTGGTGATGCTCATCGGCGTGGCGCCGCTGCGCCCGGCCGAGTTCGTCATCTTCCGCATCGGACAGTGGACCGGAGACAGCCGGTAGCCCGGCGAGGAGACCGCATGGCCGTGCAGCGTGATCGACCCTACGTCCAGTTCAACTTTCTGGTGGACCTCGGAACGGGCAACAGCGACGGGCCCGACGCCGGCTTCCAGGAAGTCAGCAACGTCGGGATGGAGGTGACCGTCGCCGAGTACCGCAACGGCAACGAGAAGGAGAACAGCGTCCGCAAGATCACCGGCCTCAACAAGGCTACCGACGTAACCATGAAGCGCGGCGTCATCGGCTCCCTCACGCTCTACAGCTGGCTGAACCAGATCCGCAACGGCGACCAGGGCGCGCTGCGCACGGTGACCATCCAGCTTCAGAACGAGGACCACACGCAGGTGGTCCAGACCTGGAAGCTCCTCCGCGCCCGCATCATCAAGCACATCAGCGGCCCTTTCAACGCCAAGGGCACCGACGTGGCGATGGAGGAGCTGACCATCTCCTACGAACGGCTGGAGATGGAGTAGCGTGGCGCGCGCTGCCCAGAGACGCCTGCCAGGCGTGCGCTTCGAGGCGTGGGCTCCACCCCTCGCCGACGTGCTCCCGCGCATGGACGTGGCCGCCTTCGTCGGCTTCGCCGCGTCCGGCCCGCTGCACCAGCCGGTGGCGGTGGAGGACGTCGGCCACCTCGCCGACCTCTTCGGAGACGATGCGCCGCTCGCCTGGGACCCCGATCGCTCGGAGCCGGTCCGGGCGCACCTCGCGCCGGCGGTTCGGGCGTTCTTCCGAAACGGCGGCGCGCGCTGCCTGGTGGTTCGGGTGGCCGCGGCCACGGCCCGCGCCAACCGTTTTTCCCTCCCCGGAATCCTGCGCTGCGCCGGCGGGGCGCTGCGTCCAGCGAACGCCCGCGCCCGCTCCGAGGGGAGCTGGTCCGACCCTCTCCGCGTCGGCGCGGCGGCGGTGGCCGAGGTGCTCCCGGTGATGGGTTGGACGGCCGACGGCGGCCTGGCCCTGATCCCGCCCCCGGGCGCTCCCCTCGCCTCAGGCGATCTCGTGCGCGTCACCTTCCCGGAGATCCGCCTGCAACTCGTCCTCCCGGTGACCTCCGTGGCCGGCCCGCCGCCGGGCGCCGATCCGCGCACCGCGGTGGCTCCTGCCGCCGGCGCGCTCTGGTTCGACCTGGGCCTGCCACCCGGCCCGCCCCCCGCGACCGCCCGGTGTTTCACCGCCGACGGCGCCGAGACGACCCTGCCGGTGATCAACGCCCAGCCGGCGATGGGCACCACCGATCAGGCTGTGGTGACGCTCGCCGCCGCGCCCGCCGCCGCGCCGCCCCCGGGGACGCTGCTTCGCCTGGAGGGCGCCGCCGAGCGCTGGTTCCGCGTGGAACACTCCGACGTGCCGCCGGGTGCGGGCAGCGCGGCCACCGCCGTGGTGTTGCAGGGCACGGTGGTCACTCCGCGCGCCGCACCTGCAGCGCTCCCGTCCACCGCCGGCGCCCGCGGGGAGCGGCTCCGACTTGACCTGTGGGGCCGGCGCGGTTCCGGCGAGCCCAGCTACGCCGCCGGTCTTGGTTACCTCCCGGCCCACCCGCGCGCCTGGGAGGCGCTCCCGGTCGACGCCGACCTGTTCGCCGAGGACGGTGGGCCGGCGCCATCGGATCCCGGCGACGCCCAGGCTGCGCTGCGCGACGAGATGCGCTTCCCCCGCTTCCCGCTCGCCGGCCCGGGGCCGGCGCTCGACGAGGGCGCCTTCAGCTTCCCCGTCGGCGAGGCGGTGCCGCGCGACGACGAGCTCGGCTGCGGGGCGGAGTCCGACGACGCACCGGCGCGCGACGGCCTCGAGGCCTTCGCGGCCGAGATCTTCCTCGACCCGGCCCTCGCGCCGCTCACCACCGAGACGCTGCTCGCCGAGGCCGACTTCCTGCGCCACCAGAGCCCTGCCCCGCGGCGGCTCCTCGGGCTACACGCGCTCCTCGCCTGCGAGGAGATCACCTTGGTCGCCGTCCCGGACGCCGTCCACCGGCCCTGGGGCGCCGCCGGCGTCACGCCGCCGCCCCCGCCCGCCGCGCCGGCCGCGCCCGAGCCGTTGCCCGCGGGCTTCCGGGCCTGCGATCTCGTCGCGCTCGACGCGCCCGCCTTCCTGCAGGCCGGCCCCGCCGACACCACCGGCACCTTCCCCCTCGCGTGGACACCGCTGCCCGGCGCCGTCTTCACCCTGGAGGAGGCGACGCGACCGGGCTTCGAGGACGCGGTGCTCCTCCACGAAGGCCCCGAGGACGGCCTCGAGATCCGGGGCCGCGCGCCGGGCGCCTACTACTACCGCGTGCGCGCCGCGGTGGGCGCGAGCCAGAGCGGCTGGTCGGCCGGCGCGGTCGTGGCGGTGGCGCCGCCCGTGCGCCAGGTCCTGCTGCCCTTGGTGCCCGGGGCGCCCGCGGTCGATCTGCTCGTGGTGCAGCGCGCCCTGGTCCGGGTGTGCGCCGTGCGCGGCGACCTCCTGGCTCTGCTCTCCCTCCCGGTGGCGTACGGCCCCGACGACGCCATCCGCCACGCGGGGCTCCTCGCCAGCCCGCCGGCGGGCGAGCCCGGGGTCCCTGCCCTCTCCTTCGGCGAGCAACACGATCTGTCCTTCGCGGCGCTCCACCACCCCTGGCTCGTCGAGGCGCCGCCGGAGACCCCCGGCGACCTGCGCCGCGAGCCGCCGGACGGCGCGATGAGCGGGGTCTACGCCCGTCGCGCCCTGGAGCGCGGCGCCTGGGTCGCGCCGGCGAACCAACCCCTCCAGGCGATCGTCGACCTGGATCCGCGCCTGCCCGAGGCGCGCCTCCTCGACCTGCAGGACGCGCAGGTGAACGTCCTTCGCCAGGAGCCGCGCGGCTTCCTGGCGCTGGCGGCGGACACGCTCGCGGCCGAGCCCGACTTCGTCCCGGTGAGCGCGCGCCGGCTCCTGGCGCTCCTCCGCCGCGTGGCCCTGCGCCTCGGGCCCACCTACGTGTTCGAGCCCAACGACGGCGCCCTCCGCCGGATGGTCCAGCGCGGGTTCGAGGAGGTGCTCGGGGACCTCCACGCGCGCGGCGCCTTCGCCGGACGCGACGCCGCGGGGGCGTACCAGGTGGTGGCCGGCTCGCCCGAGGCGCCCGACGCGGCCGAGCGCGGGCTCTTCTTCGTCGAGCTGCGGGTCGCGCCCTCGCTTCCCATGCGCTTCGTCACCGTCCGCCTGGTCCAGGGCGGCGAGGGCAGCGCCGTCGCGGAGGTCACCTAGATGGCAAACGCCTCCGAGACGACGCGGTCCCCGTTCACCGCCTTCAACTTCTCGGTGGAGATCCGGATCCCGGACCTGTCGATGCGCGCCTGCAACGCCGCCTTCGCCGAGTGCGACGGCCTGGAGACGACGCTGGAGGTGAAGACGATTCGCGAGGGCGGCAGCAACGGCCGGCAGGTCCGGATGGCCGGCGCGCTCGCCTTCGGGCAGCTCACCCTCAAGCGCGGCATGACCGACAACCTGGAGCTGTGGGACTGGATGGCCGCGGTGGTGGACTCGCCGCGGCTGCGGGCCGACGCCGAGGTGGCGCTGCTCGCCCCCGACGGCCAGACCGAGCGGGCCCGCTTCGTCCTCAGCCGTTGCCTCCCCGTGAAGCTCAAGGCCCCGCCCCTCAACGCCAAGGACGGCATGGTGGCCATCGAGGAGCTGCAGCTCGCCTACGAGACGCTCACCCTGAAGCGCCCCTCCGGAGGATAGACCGTGCCCGCCCCCGCCAAGCTCGAGAAGGCCCGACTGGTCGAGATCGACTCCAAGTTCAAGGACCCGCTCCCGGGCGGGACCGACCTCTCCGTGCAGTTCAACCCCGAGACCCTCAAGGTCACCTACGCCAACCAGCTCAACACCTCCGGCACCGGCGACCAGAAGGGCGGCGCCAGCACCCAGTTCGTGGGGGCCGGCACGACCAAGCTGGCGGTGCAGCTCTGGTTCGACGTGAGCTCGCAACCGGGCCAGACGGGCGGCGCCGACGACGTGCGCCAGCTCACCCGCAAGGTGTCCTTCTTCATCAGCCCCAAGACCCAGGCCGACAAGACCGTGGTCGCGCCCGCGCTCCGCTTCTCCTGGGGTGCCTTCCAGTTCGACGGGATCATGGACTCGCTGGAGGAGACGTTCGAGCTGTTCAGCCCGGACGGTAAGCCGATCCGGTCGAGCATCAGCTTCTCCATGACCCAGCAGAAGATCCTCCGCCTGGACCTGCCGCCCGCGTCTCCGCTGCCCGGCCCCGCGGCGGGGACGGTGCCGCTCACGCCGGCGATCAACGGCCAGAGCCTTCAGTCGATGGTCGGCGGCGCGGGCCTGTCCGTCTCGTGGCAGGCGGTGGCGCAGGCGAACGGGATCGA
>Ga0302321_100004810_pt1 | contig 11746 bp, 11 predicted proteins | sample Fen_T0_1_FD_202505 | JGI IMG/M metagenome (GOLD analysis project Ga0302321, IMG submission 202505) | Peat permafrost microbial communities from Stordalen Mire near Abisko, Sweden - Fen_T0_1 | ecosystem: Environmental > Terrestrial > Soil > Wetlands > Permafrost | place: Sweden: Abisko...
CCTGGTTGCATGTCGTGGACTTGGACGGCGCCAAGGATCCGCTCCAGCGGCAGACCGCCCTCGTGGAAAAGATCGCTCGCGGCAGTGGGCTGCGCGTGCAAACGGGCGGAGGCATCCGCGACGAGACCCAAATCGAGGCGCTCCTGGCCGCCGGGGTGCAGCGGGTGATCGTCGGCAGCCTCGCCGCGCGGGAACCGGCCCGCGTTCGCGGTTGGTTCGCCCGCTTCGGGGCGGAACGACTGATCCTCGCCCCGGATGTGCGCCTCGACGCCGACGGCACGCCGCGCGTCGCCGCCGCTGGCTGGCAGGAAAGCACCGGCCTGGCCCTCGACGAATTCCTGCGCGGCTACCTGCCGGCGGGGTTGATCCACATTCTGTGCACGGATATCAGCCGTGATGGCAAACTGACCGGCCCGAACAGCGCACTTTACGCCCAACTCGTGAAACGTTTCCCGACCCTGCAAATCCAAGCGTCCGGTGGCGTTTCGTCCCTGGAGGATCTGCGCGTCTTGCAGACCACCGGCTCCGCCGGCGCCATCGTCGGCCGCGCCCTGTACGAGAAGAAATTCACCCTGCAGGAGGCCCTCGCATGCTAGCCCGCCGCATCATTCCCTGCCTCGACGTCCGCGACGGCCAAGTGGTCAAAGGCACCCAGTTCCGCGACCACGAGGTCGTCGGTGACATCATCGAGCTCGCCCAGCGCTACCGCGACGAAGGGGCCGACGAACTGGTCTTCTACGACATCACCGCGAGCAGCGACGGCCGCACGGTCTCCACGGATTGGGTCACGCGCGTGGCCCGCGTGCTCGACATACCGTTTTGTGTCGCCGGCGGCATCCGCTCGCTCGACGGCGCCCGCCAGATCCTCCACGGCGGGGCCGACAAAATCTCGATCAACTCCCCGGCCCTGGAAAATCCCGCGCTGATCACCGAACTCGCCGCCGAGTTTGGTTCCCAGTGCGTGGTGGTCGGCATCGACAGCCGCCAGGAAGGTTCGGATTATTTCGTCAAACAGTACACCGGCGATCCGAGCAAGACGCAGTCCACGCGCTGGCAGACGATCGAGTGGGCGAGCGAGGCCCAAAAGCGCGGTGCAGGCGAAGTGGTGCTGAACTGCATGAACCAGGACGGCATGCGCCAGGGCTACGATCTCACGCAGCTCCGGCTCGTTCGCGCCGTGTTGACCATTCCGCTCGTCGCGTCGGGCGGCGCTGGTGCGCCGGAACATTTTCGCGCCGCCTTCCGCCAGGCCGGCGTCGACGGGGCGCTCGCCGCGTCCGTGTTTCACAAGGGAACCATCCGAATTCCCGCTTTGAAGAAGCAACTCCTCGCCGAGGGGCTTTCGATACGAATCTGACTCACTCTCGTCCAAACCGGCGCCCCACCTCACACTTTCTCATTCATGAAGACTCTCAAAATCGACTGGAAAAAGAACCAAGGCCTCGTCCCCGCGATTGTGCAGGACGCCGCGACCCTGCAGGTGCTCATGCTGGGCTACATGAACGCCGAAGCGCTCAAGGTGACCCAACGCACCAAGCGCGTGACGTTTTTCAGCCGCAGCAAGAACCGGTTGTGGACCAAGGGCGAAACTTCCAAGAATTTTCTCCATCTCGTCAGCCTCGCGGTCGATTGCGACAACGACACGCTGCTGGTCAAGGCCCGTGCCGACGGTCCGACGTGCCACCGCGGCACGCCGAGTTGCTTTGGTGACGAGGGCGCGACTGGCGTTGGCTTTCTCGCCCACCTCGAGCAGGTGGTTTCGGCGCGGATCAAGAGCAAGGACAAGAGCAGCTACACCGTCCGCCTCGCTCTGGAAGGCGTCGGCCGCGTGGCCCAAAAGGTCGGCGAAGAAGGCGTGGAGACCGCGCTCGCCGCCGTCGCCGCAAATACCAAGGAATTCACCGGCGAAGCCGCCGACCTGCTCTACCACCTTATCGTCTTGTTGCGCGTGAAAAAGCTCTCGCTCAACGACGCGATCGCCGTCCTCGAAAAGCGCCACGCGCCGAAGAAGTAGCGTCCCTGGGGAGCCCTTCGGTTTCCGGGCTTCACTTCTTTTCCGCGAGCGCCCCTCGGCTCAGCAGCCAGCCCTGCGCGATCGCGAGCGCAAAATCCGTCGCCGGTACACTGGCCCAAGCGGACACCAGCCACCCCTGCAAAAGCGCCCACGCCGAGAACGAACCGGCGGCCAGGCGGAAGATGATGGTGATTTCCAGCGTCGACCGGAGCAGGGTCGCGTCGCCCGAATCCAGCCGCCGGCGCAACGCCCAGAGGTAACTCGCGCCCACTGCGCCGACGAACGCGCCGACGAATCGGAGGTAAACCAAATCGCCGTAGACCTCCTTCACTCCCATGAGTCGCAACATGACCGCGGGGGCAAACATCAGCCCAAGCCCGGTGCAGAAATCGAGCGCACCCGCGCCCAGCGCGAGCCATACGGCCAATTGATCGATTTTGTTTTTAGTCATGCCGCCCGCTTTGTCCCGGGCCGCACAGAATCAATCTCACACGGAGCTGATTTGCCACAAAAAGAGTCAGGCCCGGGATTCCGCCCTATCGTCAATTGAAGATAGGATCCGTCGTTTCTTCCCTCAACCGAGATCAAATCGCGCGAATAGGTCGGACGAGGTGCAGCCGTCACTTTTCCTGGTCCTGCCAAACCCGCCACAGCCAGCTCACTGAGGCCGCCGCCATCCCCAAACCCGCCGCCAGGCGCAAACCGTAACACCAGTCGGCCGGACCGCCTCGAATGTACAGGATCGAGGGGTCAACGCCTTCCGCCCAACCGAGCCAGAGCAGCACCGCGACGTGAACCCCACATCCGATCTGCCAGACCCAGTACGACCACGACGGTGGCTCGAAGACCCGGGAACTCGTGCCGCGATCCCGCTTCAAGTTGAGCAAGATCGCGACATGCAGGCTCGTCACCATCCCGGCCATCGCCAGGTGCGAGTGCCCTACCAGGCCGTTGGTAAACTTCCATCGCTCGGAAAAGCCCGGCAGGAAGGTGAGAAAACCCGTAATCAACAGGGACAGCCACCAGAAATAGGCCGCGGTCAGCCAACGCCACGAATCAGCGGCCCAGACAAAGGCGCGCGCATACTTCCAGACCAAAGGTATCCAGACGAGCAAGCTGGCGAGGCCGACAATTTGATCGAGCCGGTGATGCGACGCGTGCGTCCGGCTGATTCCGGCGTAAAGCGAAAAAGAAACGGCCAGTCCGACGGCGTAAAACCGGCGGAGTGTATGCTTGGGCGCCACCGCCTTCAGCCGCAGCAGCCACGGCAACAAGCCGAAGATCGCAACCACCCCCAGCGTGGAACCTAACAGACTCGCCCCAGTTGCACCTCCGCTCTGCGGATTGACCGGCGGATACACGTCCAGGCCGGCCGACCAGTAGACCAAGAATGGCACGGCCAACAACGACACCAGAAAACTCCGGGCCCAAAAGGGAACGACAATCAACCGCTGATTTTGCCACCACAAGACAACCCACAAGAGTAACAGCGTTATGCTCCAGGCCAGCCGAACACCGCCGGTCCAATCGAGGAAAATCTTCCCGCTGGTCCGGCCACCCAGCCAAGTGATTCCGGCATAAAGCAGCACACCGCTCCAGAGCCAGAGCACCCGGCGCGCGCTCGCCAAGGCCCTGGCATCCTCCGGCAGGTAATACGCGAACAAAGCCCCGACGAGCGGGAGGGCACACCAACCGTATAATTGCCAGTTCAGGTGCAGCGGCACCCAGCGCCCGTAGGTCAGCGGCGAAAGAACATCATTCAGTTCCGGCCACACTAGCATCGAGGCGAGAAGCAACCCCACGAAATTGGCCACCACCAGCCACGTCAGGCTGTGTCGGCCGATCGTGCGTCGCAGAGCATCGACCGTGACCCGTGCCTCCGCCGAGGGCGGCTTGAGTTCGTCAAGCGGTGGCACCGGATCCACTCCCTTCGATACGACCCTGGCGGACGCGTAGCATCCGATCACATTGCTCGGCGAATCTTCGTTCGTGCGTGGCGAGCACGACTGTCACGCCCCGCTGCCGAGCCAGGTCGCGCAACAACCCGAAAACTGTTTCGGCGGTCGTTTCATCGAGCGACCCCGTCGGCTCGTCGGCCAGCAGCAACTGCGGTGAATTCATCAGCGCCCGGCAAATGGCCGCCCGCTGTCGCTCCCCGCCGGAAATATCCTGGATCCGATGCCCCAAGCGATGGCCGATCCCCACCGATTCCGTCAACTCCAGGATGCGCGCGCGGGTCGCGGCCCGGGAGGTGCCGTTGGCGAGCGCCGGCACGCTGAGATTCTCTTCCACGGTCAGGTCCGGGATGAGATTGTGCAGTTGAAAGACAAATCCGAGGTGCGCGCGCCGGAGCAGGATCCGATGCGCCTCGTTGCGGGGATCCATGCCGCACACCGTGAGCTCGCCCGCATCCGGGACGTCGAGGCCACCGAGCAGGTGAAGGAGCGTGCTCTTGCCCGAGCCGGATGCGCCCCAGAGGGCCACGATTTCTCCTGCCGCCACGTCGAGGTCCACCCCGGCCAGCACTTCCACCCGACCCGAGTCGTAGGTCTTGCGCAACCCGCGACCGGTCACCAGCGGTCCACCAGCGGACCGGGTGCTCCCCTTGGAATCAAATTTGAGTTCACTCATACCGCAGGGCCTCCGCCGGCTGAATTCTCGACGCGAAACGGGCCGGGTAAATCGCACCGGCCAGCGCGGTGACCAGGGAGGTCGCAATGATGCCGCCGACCATCGACGGCTTGATCACCGCCTGCACGTAGCCTTGGAACTGCGGCGCATGGCCGAGAACGAAAAGCGCAGCCCCGCCGAGCAAAAATCCGACCACCAGCCCGGCCGTCGCGATGGCGGCGGCTTCGCCGAAAATAAGCGCCGAGACCTGGCCCGGCGAAAAACCGCACACCCGCAGCACGGCGATTTCGCGTATCCGGCTGAAGACCGAGAGCAGCATCGTGTTGGCGACTCCGAGGCCGCCGAGCAGGAAGGCACAGATCCCGACGGCCCAGGCCGTGAAATGCAGGATCTGAAACTGGGTGTAGCTCTGATTGAACTCGCGGTTTTCCAAGGCCAGCAAGCCGGGAAGATCGGCGGCGACGATCTTCAGAAATTCCGCGGCCCGGGCTTGATCGCGCAGTTTGATCGCCACGATCGACGCGATGCCCTCCCGGTGAAAGAATTTTTGGGCTTCAGGAAGCGGAAGAAACACTCCGCCATCCTCAAAGCCATTTTCGGTCGAGAGGATGCCGGCCACCGTAAACTCTCCGCGCCCGATCTCGACTTTCTGGCCGAGTTTCACCCCAAGAAATTCCGCCGCGCGCCCTCCCAGCCAGATGCCACCCGCGATCAGGCCGAAATCTTCCGGCCGACCCGCCACCCATTTGGCTTTGGTCAGGCGAGGGTTGTCAGCCTCGACGCCAAAACAGGTGACGATCGGGTGTCCCGGGGTTGAAACGAGCCCGAAAAGGAGCGGTTGCGCCTCGCTGACGAGGTCCATCTTCCGGAGCTTTGACACCTGCTCATCCGTCACGCTGCTGAAGAACAAATCCGACACGTTTCGCTCGAAGACGAGGCAGTGGCTGTCCACCGCCAGAATTCGTTCAAACATCCCGATCGCCCCGTTGACGATCGACAAAATGGTCAGCATTGCCGCCACGCCGAAGCTGATCCCGGCCACCCCGATGAGGGCGCGGAGCTTGTGTCGGCGCAAATTGACGAAGACGAGCGCGAGATGGCGCATGAATCCAGTCTGCGGCCAGCCGACGGGCGACGGCAAGCCTTGCTCAGGGACAACCGGGCCAGGCGGAACGCAAATCGATCGCGCGAGGCGTTACTTCGCGGGCTCTTCGACGGCCTGCGCGGTAATCTTGAACCGGACTTTGACCAGGGGATCGACCTTCATGACCATGGCGATTCGGATTACCTTCAGATTCCAGGTCCGGTAGTCGACGGTGGTCTCGCCGGTCACGGTGTAGACACCGTCCGCCCGCGTGATGTTCACGGGAAACTCGATCCGCTCAGTCACATCATGAAAGGTGAGTCGCCCCGAAGCCTGCCCCTGCCCATCCGGTGTCACCGCCAGGTTGCCCAGCTCGAAATGCCCCTCAGGGGCGCCACCTCCCAACCAATCGATCATCTTGGCGTCGCGATCGGGCTTGCCCGTCTTCAGGTCGGTGAACTTGAACGCGAACACTCCTGTCTTAATCTTGCCCGAGTCATCGGTAGTCAGCTTGGCCTCGTAGGTATCCAAGTGCGCGGTGAAACTGTCGACCGTGGCCTTGACGTCGACATCGATGAACGTGCGGGTCTTGTCGACCTTAAGCGGATGTTCCGCGGCCGCAACGGCCAGTGGAAGAAGAAGGAGCAAGGGAAGGAGGCGGAGGGCTTTCATGAAAAGAAGGAATTGATGAATCAGACCGCAGGCGAGTGGCGTTGTGCCGTCGACCGGGTGCACATCGGGCGGGAGAGGCGAAACAGTAGACAAGTAGCCGACACATATGGAGCAAAAAGTTCCTAAGCGCAACTGGCCGACACCTTTGTTTGCCTCCGGCTCAGCCGCGTCCGCCGCGGAGCAGGACCACGTTGGCGAGGTCGTTTTTCTCAAACTCCTTCCAATAGCCTTCCTCGATCTTCTTGAGTTTCTCGTCGGTGGTCGGCGGACGCTCGACTCCAGGGGTTTCGATCGTCCGGCGTCCTTGTTGTCCCGCCAGGTCGCGGTCGGCCAAACGCGCCACTAATTCGTGCCAGAAGACATCGTTCTGAAATTCGCTCTGCACATCGCGAACGCGATCATCCTCAGACAGCTTGGCGGCCGGCTGCAGGGTGCCGTCTTCACGCTCCTCCACGAGGTTGGCGCAACCGAGCTCGGTCGCCAGACCAAGCAATTTCTGGTCGAATTCGAAATAGCGCTTGGCGGCGGGCGTGTCCTCTCCCTGGTAACCGGTGACCGCCCACATGCCAAGGTGGACGAGTTCAAGCAACTGGCGGTATTCCTTCGGCGTAAACGTGACTTTCATCGCCGCTCACGCTTGCCCGCTGCATGCGTCTCGCAAGAAGGAAGTGAAAGCTGCCCGCGAGGCGCCGATCGGGACTTACTTCCCAGCGGGCTTTTCTGGCGCTGGAGCGGCAGGAGCGGCAGCTCCGGGGACCGCGGCTGGTTCATCCGGGAGCGTGCGATGCACGATCGAATAGCTGCCAAGGGCCGGGCGGGGCGGAAACCGCCACTTCCAGTCTGCCCGCAACACGTCTGTTTCAAAAGCGAGGGCGATGCGAAAGCGAGACTCGACTGGAACTCCGTCCTTCTTCGCGGGAACAAAGGCCCATTGATTCACCGCGGCAATCGCGGCCTGCTCAAACTCCGGGTGCGAACTACGCAGTGCCTTTACCGCTGTCGGGAAACCATTGGCGCTGACGGTCAGCTCCAAAATTGCGCCGCCCACCTCGCCCTTCGCGGCCAGCGCGGCCGGATATACCGGCTGAATCGCGTTCCGGAGCACGGGTTTCGGCACGTTGTCGGCCGCGGGGCCCTCATCGTCCTCCACTTTGAATAGAAAAGGCGCCCGCGCGACGAACTTGACCGCTTTGCCATCCTTCATTTTGGGAGGCAACTTGGTCGTTCGCGCATTCTCCATCGCGATTCGCTCCAGGATGTGGTCCACCGACTTGTCGTCGCTGTCCACCACCGTCGCATCCTCGACGGTTCCGGCCTCGGTCACGTGCAGATCCAACACCACCTTGTAGGCGGGTTGCGGGTTGGCCGGGGCGGTATCCGCCGCGTTCAAGATCAGGCCAAGACCCAGCGGGAGAGGCGCAAGTAAGAGGAGCAGACGTCGGATATTCATGAAAGGTAAGTGCAGGGGTTAAACGGACGACATTGACGGTTCGCGCCCGTACGACAAGCCCGCATCGCAAAGGTTGCCCCGACTTTTCATCTCGCCATTAGCCCGATGGCCTTGAATCGGCTGATTCTTCGGGCGGCACCGCCAAACTAAAATCGACCGGGACTCTCACCCGCGTGACCACGGGTTTGCCATTTTGCAGCGGCGGTCGAAACCACCAACATGACGCCGCCTGCACGGCGGCATAGCCGAAAGCAGGATCGCTCGCGCTGATCACGCGCGGCAATCGGGCACGACCATTTTCGTCGATCAGCAGTTCAATCATGGTTTTGCCGCTGGACGCTGTTCCCAACAAGCTCTTGGGAAACAAGGGTCGCTTGGTTGATAGAGGCCTGACTGGAGAATCCAACGTATTCGCCGCCACAATTCTTTCTGGATATTTCTTTTCCCAGTTCAGCAATCGATCTCCCTCTTCGTCCGGCAGCCGCTGACGGTCAAATTTCTGCTCGAAGTTGATCAGGTGCTGCGCGGGTCTGCCGTCTTTCAACGCCGGATCGAAAGTGAATCCTTCCAACGCCGCCGTGAGGGCCTGGCCAAACTCAGGCCGGTCCGCGGATCGTATCTTCACCAAAGCTACCCGCCCATCCTTGCCGATCAATGCTGTCGCTTGCACGGTCCCGCGCACATTCCCAAGCAACTGGTCGTAGGGATAAACCGGAATCTGGACGCCTCTGATCTTAGCCGACACATCGTAGCGAAGTTCCGGCGGTAACTTCGACTGATCACCCCGGTCGCGGACCGTGAAAAGCTTATCCCCGCCTCGGTCCATGGAAAATTCGATCGGCTGCCGGGCGATGATTTTCGTCGCCACGCCATCGATTTCCGCCGGCTTGAACTTCCATTTTAGCAACGCTTTCAATGCCGGCTCGTCAAAAGCGGGACTATCGGACTCCACCACCACCGGGTTGCGAATCGCGCCGTCGCGATCGACCACGAATTCCAGGGTGACTCGCGCGTCGATGCCGAATTGTTGCATGACATACGGATAAACCGGTTCCTCCGCCTTTAAAACTTGAGGCGGAACGTATTTGCCACCGGCGACCCGCCACAACGAGATACAACAAACCGGCAGAGTGACTTCCGCCGCAACCTGCTTTCCTCCGCGCCGGGCCGGAGCAAAACGCCACTTTTTCAGCGCCGTCTCCACCGAGCTCCGAGCCCGTTCTTTAACCGTGGTCGCCACGTCGGTCCCAACGATATTACCAAACTCATCCAAATTGAACTTTACGGGCACGAAAAGTGAATCACCGGGTTCCGCCAATCCCGTGGGCAAAATCGCCGGCTCTACCGCCAGGAGACGAGGAATGACATCAGGTTCCTCTGCATTCGCTATTTTGGGATTAAAAATAACTGCGATTGAAGTCCAGGAGCCCACGGTCACACCGGCGCGCGTCGCAGGCGTCACTTTCCATTGGAAAAATTTTTCCTCCACCGCCCGCTCGAACGGCACATGCGTACTGTACATCTGCGCCCCACGACCCTCGCCCTTTGCGTCGATATAGCGCAAAACAATGACGTAGCCTAACTCAGCGGTCTTCCGCAAGTCCGCGGGGTAATCGGGCTTGTAGCTCCTTACGATCTTGGGCAGCTCGTTCGTCGAGTCATCGGCAAAAATCCACGCGGCCGGACCGATCGTCACGTCCTGTGCCCGGGTCGCAGAAGGCCCGAGGCTTATCGCCACGAAGGCGGCGGTCCAGCTGTACTTCCGCCAGAAACAGGAGAAACGACTCATGCTGCTTTAGACCCGACGGCCAAAACTTGCGCAAGCTAGGATTGGGTCATTCAAACGCCGGCATTGACCACCGCGGGCCGAAGCGTTGACTGGTTAGTCCGCTCGGTGCTTGCCGCCGTCCCACCGATCGCATACACGCCTCTCTCCCATGACCAGTCCCGCCGCCGAACCAGCCAACCTAATGGAATCCCTCGTCTCGCTCGCGAAACGCCGGGGCTTCATCTATGCATCCTCCGAAATCTATGGCGGCCTCAATGGCTTCTTCGACTACGGTCCCCTGGGCGTCGAATTGAAGCGCAACATCCGCGACTGCTGGTGGCGCGACATGGTGCAGCGCCGCGACGATGTCGTCGGCATCGAAACTTCGATCATTATGCACCCCAAGGTCTGGGAGGCCTCCGGCCACGTCGCCGGCTTCACGGATCCGCTGGTGGATTGCAAGGTGAGCAAACAGCGATATCGGGCGGATCAGTTGTTCTTCGCGCCGGTGGTCGTTGACGGAAAAACCGTGGGCTATGTTTCCGCCCTCGAGAGCGAAAAGACCACCGAAGACCTCCAGGCCGCCGCCGATTCCTTCAAACGCAAGAAGGCCCTGCAGGGTTCACTCTCACCCGTCCAGCCCCGCGACTTCACCGAGGCCAAGGAAGAGGAAATTTCCCTCATCCCATCCCCCGCCACCGGCGAGCCCGGCAGCCTGACTCCTCCGCGGGCCTTCAACATGATGTTCGAGACCAACGTCGGCGCGATGCGCGACGCCTCGTCCGTCGCCTACCTGCGCCCCGAGACCGCGCAGGGCATGTTCGTCGATTTCAAGAACGTCGTGGATACCACGCGCGTCAAATTGCCCTTCGGCATCGCGCAAATCGGCAAGTCGTTCCGCAACGAGATCACGCCGCGCAACTTCATCTTCCGCTCGCGCGAATTCGAGCAGATGGAAATGGAGTATTTCATCCACGAGGACGCCGACTGGGCCAAGGTGCACGAGGAATGGATCACCTGGTGCGAAAACTGGCTGAAGAGCATCGGTCTGCCCGCGAGCCATCTTTCCCGCTACAGCCACCCGAAGGAGAAACTCGCCTTCTACTCGCGCGGCACCGTGGACATCATGTTCAAGTACCCGTTCGGCGTGCAGGAACTCTGGGGCATCGCCGCCCGCGGCAGCTACGATCTCACGCAACACGCCAACGCCAGCGGCAAGCCGCAGGAGCTGTTTGACGAGGCGAGCAAGAAGAAGTTCGTCCCGCACGTCATCGAGCCCGCCGTCGGGGTCGATCGCATCTTCCTCGCCGTGCTTGCCGCAGGCTACGCGGAGGAGGACGTGACCGATGAAAAGGGCAACGTCGAGAAGCGGACCGTGCTGCGCCTGTCGCCGCGCCTGGCTCCGGTCAAGGTCGCCATTCTCCCGCTGCTCAAAAACAAGGAGCCGCTGACCAACCGCGCCAAGGCGCTGTACACGAAACTGCGCCGGAACTACGCCGTGCAGTACGACGACGGCGGCGCCATCGGCAAACGCTACCGTCGCCAGGACGAGGCCGGCACGCCCTGGTGCGTAACCATCGATTTCGACACGATCGAGAAGGAAGGTGACACCTTCACCCTGCGCGAGCGCGATTCGATGCAGCAGCGGCGAATCACCGAATCTGAGCTCCTGGCCCTGCTGGCCGAACACGTTTATTGACGCCAGGTCCGCGGCCGCTCCGGCCGCCCCTCGCCCGATAAACCCCGTCACCCAACCACCGCCATGTGCGCCAAGCCCCGCCTGCCGATCATGCGCAGCGTCAAGACGCCGGAAGCGCTCCGGGCGCTCCGGGCGTGGGTGGACTCGCTTGATCCCACCACGCGCGAGCGGGGCGAAACTTACTACGCCAACCTGCAGGTGGAGGAGGTCTGGGCCGACGCCGACCATTATGTCGAGGCCCGCGTGATGGGCAGTGAGCTTTACTCCGTCAAACTCTTCCTCACGCGTGGCAAATGGGACTCGCGCTGCACCTGCCCCGTGAAGGTCAGCTGCAAACATGGCTGCGCCGCCGCGCTCGCCTGGCTGGCCGACATCGATGTGCCGGTGAGTCTCGACGACCCCGCACCGGCACCCGTCACCGCGAAGTC
>Ga0302321_100004811_pt1 | contig 11743 bp, 9 predicted proteins | sample Fen_T0_1_FD_202505 | JGI IMG/M metagenome (GOLD analysis project Ga0302321, IMG submission 202505) | Peat permafrost microbial communities from Stordalen Mire near Abisko, Sweden - Fen_T0_1 | ecosystem: Environmental > Terrestrial > Soil > Wetlands > Permafrost | place: Sweden: Abisko...
CAACACGTTGACGACGTCTTGTTCACTGAGCTCGTTGGTGCGCTCACTGTCCGGCGTGATTTGCGCCACTAACTTCGCCGCCTCATCGGGCTTGCCGAACGGCGACGTCAACCGCAAGAAGTTTCCGTACGCCCCCTTGTCGCCCAAGGGAGCGACCAACAAGTAGCCGTGCTGCTGAGCAAGGTTGAGCAACTGCTTGCCATTCTGATCGACGTACGTGTTCTCGTCGGCGCCTGAGCCGTGCAGAAACATCGCCAAGGGCAGTTTCGTCTTGCCATCCCAATTCGTCGGAACGTAGAGCCGATAGGGCTCGTCGGTGTTGGCGGCGGCGAACCGGTATTTGCGATGCTGATCCCCCTTCGCCTGCCATTGCGCGGAATTCGGATCGGCGAGGTTTTTTGCGAGCTGCTGCGCGGTCGCCACGACAGTTTGCGCGTCGAGCAACGTACCGAAAGAAATCGAACGTCCAGCGCTCGTGCCCCCTCGACCGCTCGCACCACCGCTCCCGCCTACCTCGCTCATGCCTTGCCCGCCCAGGCCTTGCCCGCCCGTATTCGTTTGCCCTGCGCTCGCGGACGTCTCGCCCGCTTGGCCAAAGGAAGCACCCGCGGACGCTTGGGTCCCGCCGGACGTTGAATCCCCACCCGATGATGTCACCCCACCCGTGGTTACCTGACCCTGGCCGCCAGCGCTGGCCCCACCCCATGCTCCCCCTGACGCAGAGCCCCCAGGGCGACCGGCAATGCTGCTCCCGGCTTCACCACCGCCGTTCCCCGGACTGCTGCAACTTGCGACCATCACGCTCAAAGCGCCGATAAGGGCAAAGCGCTCTGACAGGGCTGGAATTCTCAAGGGTCGCGCCTCCACGGCTCCAAGTCTCGACATCGGTACCGGCAGCGGCTGAAGGGGGCCTGGATCGGTCCAAAAAAACGTCCTGCTTCAGACAAGTTCGAAACGGTAGCGTCGCGACATGGCACGGGGAGTGCACTGGACGCCCGCTGCCCCGCTGCCCCCGCTGCCCCGCTGCCCCCGCTGCCCCCGCTGCCCCCGCTGCCCCCGCTGCCCCCCGCTGCCCCCCGCTGCCCCCCGCTGCCCTAGCTGCCCAGCCCCAGCCCCGGCTGCCCAGCTGCCCCAGCGCCCCAGCGGCCGCGCTCGGAACGCCACTCGCACCGGCACCAGGGCCCCTCGAGGCACCCCTTGTCTTTCGGACTTCAATCTGCAGCTGGCACAATCAGTATCGGAGTCGCGGGAGCAAACGTCAGTGCACGTCCCGACCGGCCACGCGAGATTGGCGCCAATCCCATCGCGACCGAAGATCAAATTGCATGAATTCGGACGCCGTCGATGGTGGGCGATCGCGCTCCAGCCACGCAGCCCGCAACTCGAGCGCCGACCGGTTTGAAACCAATGCAGAAACGAGGGAGGCCGAAGCGAAACGTACGCCCGAGGAGCGAGCACCGGAGGACCAGCAGCGCTAATTCGAGGAGCGCAGCGACGAGGCCGTGCGTTGCAGCGATGGAATCGCTCGTTTATGGGTTGGTTTCAAACCGGTCGGCGCTCTAGGCCGTGTTCTCGTCGGTCGCGGCCACACAGCCCAACCGGGTTACTTGCTAGCACGTGCGGCATTCGGGCGCTTAGACTTGGGGCGGCCGCGCTTGATCATCGGAGGCTTACCCGCTCGCAGCAGCACGCCGGGTTGGACTCCAAGAGCGTCGGCGAAATTCGCCAGGCTACTCAGGGTGAGGTTGATCTCTCCGCGCTCCACGCGCTGGCTGTAGGACAGATCCAGGCCGGCAAGCTCGGCTAGGTATTCCTGAGTCCAACCGCGCTTCAACCGCAAGCGCTGCACGTTACCCCCCAACTGAAGCATCAGTTCGCGAGCACGAAGTGAAGCAGGGGCCGACATGGTTTGACGATCGAGCGCTAACCCAACGGACGCGGTCTTAATTAGGGTATCTGAGTCCTTTTTAATTTGACTCACCGAACGTGTGCATTAAAAGTACGGCGTCAGGAGGGCAGAGTGGAATTCGAGCGAGCACCGCACTTGCCGCCCAAGGCAAAGCTCAGCTGGCGCATCTCCAGGTTGTCGCTCACGGCGGATGGTACGGCATGGTTGGCCACCGGTTGGAAGGGCAACCGGGTGGCGGTCATTCGCCTACCGCCGCTTACGGACGCGCGCTTTGAAGAGGCTTGGCTGATGGAAATCGAGAACAGTTTCGAACAAGGAGCATTCGATGCGACGCAACCGAGCGGCGCCTGAGTCACTCTCGGCCAGAACCCTAGCACTGAACATCCGTCCAGCGTATGCTGGATCGCATGTTTACCGAGACATCGTTGACTGTTGCGGAGCCGCGACCACGCACTTGGCGCACCGGCGATAAAAAAGTGACCAAAGAAGTGCGCGGCCGAAGCGGCCATCCTTCGCCGGCTCCATCCAAGAAGCGCTCAGGCCGCCGCGCAGCGGTGCCAGTTCGGGGCCCTCGCCTGCCGGACGGCTGGCAGGGCCGCTTGCGCGAACAGTCACACAATCTGGCTCGCGCGATGGAGATGTTGGAGCAAGCCCTGGCCATGATGAGCGAACCGAAGTCCTTGTCGCTGACCCGGGCCGAATGCTTGCGCGGAGCGGGCTTGCTGACCCTGCTCGCGGCCTCCGAGCTCTTGGTGGTTGCCGGTTGGTTCGAGGCAGATCACGCCGTAACCGGCGGCACACTATCGCGCTGAGGTTGCCCACGGTGCAGCGCGCTGGGGTCTTCGACCTGCTGCTACGCTCTGCCGTCCCCAATGACCGCCCCGGCCATCCGCACCCAATCCCTGGTCAAGCGCTACGGCGACAAGCTGGCCGTGGCCGGGCTCGATCTCACGATTGAAGTCGGCGAATGCTTTGGGCTGCTCGGCCCGAACGGCGCGGGCAAGACCACCACCGTCGAGATGATCGAAGGACTCACCCGGCCAGACTCCGGATCGGTCGAGTTGTTCGGCGTGCCCTGGGGTGAAAACCGCAACCGGGCGCTCCAAGAGCGCGTGGGCGTCCAGCTGCAAGACACGCAGCTCGCCGACAAGCTCACTGTGGAGGAGGTACTGCGCCTGTTCCGTTCCTTCTATCGTCAGGGCCGCGGCGTCGAGCAGTTGATCGCGGAGCTCGATTTACACGCCGAGCGCAAACAGCAGTACCAAAAGCTGTCGGGTGGCCAGAAGCAGCGCGTCGCGCTCGGTACCGCGCTCGCGGGCGATCCGGAGCTGTTGTTCCTCGACGAGCCGACCACGGGCCTCGACCCGCGCGCACGACAGGCGCTGTGGGGCAGCGTGCAGGCATTCCAAAAGCGCGGCCGCAGCGTCTTGATCACCACGCATTACATGGAAGAGGCGGCGGTCCTGTGCGACCGCATCGCGGTAATGGATCACGGAAAAATCATCGCCCTCGGCACACCGCGCTCACTGATTGACGGACTGGGTCTGGTTCAGTTCGTCGAGTTCGAGACCAAGCAGCCGCTGGATGAGGCAGCGCTCTCGACGCTGCCCGTGGTGGAGAGCATCCTACGCAAAGGGGAAGGCTATCATCTGCGTATCGCTCGAAGTCTGAGCGCTCTACGTATCGTACTCGCCGAGCTCGAACGCCAACAGCTGACCCCCATCGGCCTCTCGACGCATCAAGCCACGCTCGACGACGTATTCCTGCACCTAACGGGGCGTGCGCTGAAAGCCGCAGCGGCTGAAGCAGGAGAACCCAGCCCGTGAGCGAAGACACGGACCCGCCGAACCCGCTGAAGGAGCTGACCCTCGCGCGCGTTCGCGAATTCCTGCGCGAGCCTGGCTATGTGTTCTGGGTGTTCGGCTTCCCACTCTTGATGGCGATCGGCTTAGGCCTAGCCTTTCGCTCCAAGGCGCCCGAGCGCCCGCGCATCGCGGTCACCAACGATGTCGCGAGCGACAGCCTGCGCGTGCTGACCCAAAGTTCGCGCTTGCAAGCTCGCCGGCTCACGCGCGAAGACGCCGAGCGAGCGCTCGCCCGCACCAAGGTGGAGCTCGTCGTTGATCAACCGAACCCCAATCGCCCTTTGGTTTTCAAGCTCGACGCCGGCCAAGAGAAGGCCCTGTTTGCGCGGGCGATCGTCAAAGACGTGCTCGAGCGCGCAGCTGGGCGACAAGATCGCCTGCTGATCGACGAACGCCAGCTCAGCGAGCACGGGTCTCGCTACGTCGACTTTCTGCTCCCTGGCTTGATCGGTCTGAACCTGATGGGCAGCAGCATGTGGGGCATTGGCCACAACCTGGTGCTAGCCCGCAAGCGCAAATTGCTGCGCCGTTACGCGGTCACCCCCATGCGACGTAGCCACTTCCTGCTCTCGTACTTCTTCTCACGCGCACTTTTCCTAGTACTGGAGCTAGCCGTGATCATCGGCTTTGGCCGCCTGGTATTCGGCACCCACGTGCAAGGCAGCATGACGGCGTTGCTGCTCGTCGCGGCGAGCAGCGCCGCCGCGTTTGCCGCGATCGGTTTTCTGATCGGCGCCCGCCTCGAAAGCACGGAGGTCGCTGGAGGCTGGATGAACTTCGTCCAGTTGCCGATGTGGCTGCTCTCTGGCTCCTTCTTTTCCTACGAACGGTTCCCCGCGTGGCTGCAGTTGCCAATCCGCTGCCTACCCTTGACAGCCACCAACGACGCCCTGCGCCGCATCTACAACGAATCGGGCACCCTTGCCTCCATCCCCTTCGAGCTCGCGGTCTTGGCGGTTTGGGCGCTGCTGGGTTTCGCCATCGCGGTCCGCGCTTTCCGGTGGCAGTGAATGCCCCGCAATTCCGGTAAGGGCCCGCGAATGGCTAAGTCGGTCGAAGATCGCGGCCCTGGCGCCCGGATGGCGAGGCGCGACGAAGGCGCATACTGCGGGGTATGTAACTGAGGAGCAACGACGCCAGGCGGGATGCCTCGGGCGCTAGATCGATCGACTTAGCCATTCGCGGGCCCCAACTAAGGCCTCGTCTCTGCAGACGCGAGATGGATTGGGCAGAGTGCGCTGCGGCTTCGCCGATCAAAGCCACGATCAATCACTTCCCGCGCTGAACGGCTGCACCAAATGCAGTATGCGCGTGCCCACACACGCTCGGCAGTCAGCAAGAACGGTGCGCAACGATTCACGAGCGCCGCAAGCGCCCTCAGGAAGCGGAGCGATCGCGGATCGATTCCTGCGGGTCATTGGAGGTCGAAAGTCGACATCAAGCTGACAATGAACGATCGCGACCTGCCTACTTTTTCGAGCGCCTGCCCGTTGCCGTATCCGAGGTGCGGCCGAGTAGGACTGTCTCTCACAGCGTGCACTCGATAGGTATTCATGCTGTCGAGTCTCTGAGCGTGTGCCCTTTGGCAGCCTGAAGATTGATGCTAGAGTTCAGGCTTTGTCCCGACAAAATATCAGCAGGTTTGGGGTCCCGGCGGTCGCGGTTGCTGCGTTGTACGTTGCGTGTGCGAACCCGCCGAAAAAGTGGTCACCCGGAATGGGTGGCGCCGGTACCGGCACTGGTGGAACCGATATCGGGGAAGCCGGGGCGAGCGGAGACGGCGGCGCTGACGCAACCAGCGGCTCGAGCGGCAAGGGCAGCGGTGGCGCGAGTGCGGGTGCCGGCGGTGCCGCGGGCAAGGGCGGCAAAGGCGGCGGGGCCGGGCTCCCGGGAGCCGTCGGTGGCGAAGGCGGCAGTGGCGACGTAACCGGTGAGGGCGGCGCAAGTGGAGCTGCCCCAATCGACACCTGCAACGGCGTCACCATCGGTGGCAAGTCCAAGATCCCAGTCGGGCCAACGAGCGGAGTTGCCAAGCCCTCCGGCGCTGCGGGCGGCTTCACGGTGATCAATTGGGCCGGTTTCAAGGGTGCCATCTCGTTCAACTTCGACGACGCCTTGGCGTCTCAGCGCGCTCACTACGACGACCTGAACGCGGTCGGCGTGCCGGTCACGTTCTACTTGGTCGGAGCCAACGACGGCGGCAATGCCGCTTGGACCAAGGCGGCCGCTGATGGGCACGAGCTTGGTAACCACACGATGCATCACTGCAAGGCCAACGGAGACAGTTGCGGGTGGGGGCCATTCACCAACATCGATTCTGAAATCGACGACGACACCGCACACATCAAGTCGGCATTCGGGGTGCCGGGCGTGTACACGTTTGCCGCGCCGAACGGCGATTCGAACTGGGGTACGCCGGCGCTCGCGCGGTTCATTCTCAATCGTGGAGTGAACGACGTTGCGCTGGGCGTGCGCCCCACCGACAGCGCCAGCAAAGCGGCGGACCTGCCGTGTCACATTGTGGCGTCGACCGAAACCGCGACGGCGACCTTCAACCCCATCATCGACAGCGTGCGCACGAACGGCTCGTGGCGCACCATCCTCGCTCACAATATCGACCCCACCATCACCGACTACGGCTACCAGCCGATCTCCTACACCGAAATCGTAGCCGCCATGACCTACGCGAAGGGGCTCAAAGACGTCTGGGCCGACACGATGATGCACGTCGGTGGCTACTGGCTGGCGCAGAAGGCGCTTTCGACCGTGACACCGGTGACGAGCGGCTCCGACAAAGTCTATTCATGGACGCTGCCGGAGCACTTCCCGCCTGGCCAATACCTGCGCGTCACCGTCACGGGCGGCAAGGTCAAACAGTGCGGCACTGAGCTCACCTGGGATGACCACGGCTATTACGAGATCGCGCTCGACGCGGGCTCGGTGACGATCTCGCCTTAGTCACTTGCGAATCATCGCATCGTCGCTCTGGGCGCGACGATGCGATGTTGCCGAGACACAGCGAATACGAGCGAGAGTTCGGCTAGTCGCCAAACTCTCGTAGCCCGCTCAGAACGTCGTCTTCAGGCCGGCGAGCGCGCCGTCGCTCCGCGGCGCGATGCCCAGCGCCGTGCTGGTTCCGTTGCGCCCGGGCACCAAGAAGTAGATCGCGGCGGCACCCGCGACACTCGCGATGCCTACGCCGAGCGAGATGTACGAGAGCGTGAACTTGCGACGGATCGGGTCGACCTCCGACGGGTTGCAGAACGGGCTGCAGCGGTCGTTGGCGGAGTTGTAATCGTTCACGCCGGTGATGCGAAAGTACGTGAAAGCACCCAGCGCCACGACCCCGACCCCACCGAGCACGTAAGTCATCACCGGGACGCCACGTGGGCCCGGGAGCCGCGACGCGTCGGATGCGGGCTTGGCCAGCGGATCGGCAAAAGATACCTCCAGCACGCGCGCTTGGTCGCCGACGCGTGCGGTCTCGGTCAATTTCACTCGCCCGCGTTGCGGATGCACGAACACGAAATCATGCGGCCCCGGATCGACTCGAATCGGGCGGCCGGTGATCCTCTCGGCGGCCAACTTGCCGTCCATCTCGACGCGCACGTCAATCAGCTCGCCGCCCTCGGCCTTTCGCGCTGAAAACACCAGCGTGGGCGTCTCTGTCTCCAACGCGCTGTAGAAGCGCACGCATTCCTGGACGATCGCCGAACTGCATTGGATCTGAGAGCACTCGAGTGCCGCAGCGGATGCCGCGACGTAGTGACCCGCGAGCTTCTCCGTCTGCGTCCGCTCGTAAGCCGCGCTGCACAGCTCACTGGCCGACGTGGGCTTTGCCGCACCAGGATCTGAAGTAGCTGGGCTTTCGCTAGCCGGCGCGGCGAAGGTCCCGGTCGCGCTCGCCGCAGGAGCAGGCGAAGGAGCAGGGGTTGCAGCTGGGCCTTTGGCCCGAGCGATCCCGGATTGTAGTAGGCCCGCCGCTAGCAGCAGCGCAGGACCCGAACGCCAGTGTTTCTTCATGGTCTTCGTCCTGTTCATTTCACGAACGCCACGTCGTCGATCCATAGCTCGTAAGTAGTCCCTGCGACCATCCTGAACTGCAGGGAGACCAGACCGGTGGGCTTGAACGCGGTGGGCACCGGTACATCACCAGGCTCGAGGGTGAGATCAGCAAAACGGATCGTGAAGCGCTGCCACGTCGTGTCGACTTGCAGACTCTTGTAATAGTGGTGATCACAAGTGGTGCAGAGCCCGATTGCAGGTTCACTGTCTTCGTCCGGAAAAGTGACGGTGACCGTCACTGCCGTCTTGGCGCGAGCCCAAAACGTGACCCCGGTAAAGGAGGACGCGTCATAACGAGCTTTATCGTCCTTTCCCCCTTTGACATTGTAGAAATCGCCACCGACGCCGGAACCCCAATTCGTGAAACCCGTGCCCGTCGCGTGCATCGCTTTGGTATTGCCGGCGTTACGTTGGATCGGGGAGATGTCCATCGTGCCAGTGCCCGTGCCGTCCCCAAAGGGGTACCAGTTGCCGACGCGTCCGCCCGAATTCCGCACCATGAAGTCGCCGTCCTCGAAGTCGTCGATGACGTTCGCGGGATCGACCAGGAGGTCCGTAGCGCACTTGTTCTTGGTGCAAGTCCAGCTCTCGCAATCACCCGCTAAGTTACAATGCGCGGTGACCGGGCAGGGCTTGGTGGCCGAGCAAGCTCCGCCGCAATCCGTGTCGCTCTCATCTTGATTCTTGATTTGGTCGGTGCAGCTGGCGGGTTTACAAGCGTTGTTGATACACACCAAGCTTCGACAATCCGAGCTCGCTTGGCAGTGGAGTTTGTCGTCGCAAGCCGGGCAAGTCGCGCCACCACAATCCTTGTCCGTTTCGTCCGCTTCGCGCGTGCCGCTCGTGCAATGGTCGGCGCACACAGAGTCCAGACAGTATTCGCCGGCGCAGTCTTCGTTGACCCCGCACGCGACACCGACGTCGCAAGGAGCGCAGCTACCCCCGCAGTCAGTCCCAGTTTCGTCTTGGTTTTTCACCTTGTCCGTGCACGTCGGCTCGGCGCAGCGATTGGTCTTGCAGAACGCGGACTGGCAGTCCTTGTTGGCGGTGCAGCGGCTGTTCGTCGCGCAGGCGCCGCACTTGCTGGTCCCGCCGCAATCTACGTCCGACTCATTCGAGTCCCGCGCCTGGTTCTCGCACGAATTGGGCGGAACGGGCGCGCCGCCACCACGGTTGTCCATCCCGGCCTGGGCGCTGGACCCAGACGCGCCAGGGCTACCGCTGCTTGCCGAATAGTTGGCTTGCAGAGAGTCCAGATCGGGCTGGCAAGCAAACGCAAGAAACAGCGGAACCGAGCAGAAGCTGGTGAGTTTTAGGCCGGAAGACATCGGTGTGTTGAGTCTCGTCGGATAGCGTAGCGCGAGCTCTCCATGACACCCGAGCCCGACGATCCACTAGTCTAGCAGACGTCGACGCCCACATCGATCGTTTGCTCGTGTTTTGCGCTCGCCTACACGTGGATGGGTGAGAGACAGTACGCGGGTGTCATCTGCTCCGCGCAACCACACACGAGAGAGGCCCCGCGCTAACGGCACTCCGGGCGAACCCGACGGATGCCGTCTTTGTCCAAGAAGATTGGCGCATCACAGTTGGGTTTCGGAGCCGCTGTGACAGCGCTCGGGGGCGCGACACTCGGTGTGGCTACTGGTGGAGCGGAAGGCGGCGCAGCAACAACTGCTACCGGGCGGCCGACGCGCCCGACGTAGCGACCGCTTCCAGTTCCGGTCGAGTGCACAGCGTGCTCGGTGCGTTCGGCCGGCCCGACAGACCCGACAGACCCGACAGACCCGACAGACCCGACAGACCCGACAGAGCTGAGTAACAGTTCGACCGTCGTGTCTTGAGAGGGCGAAAACTCGGTCGAGGCGTTCGCGAAACCGGGCGCCTCTGCGCGTAGCACATGGGCTTTGCCGTCCACCGTCAGCAGCTTGGTCGACGGATTCGTCGGTAAAGCTTCGCCGTCGAGGAAGAGCTTTGCTTCAGCGGGAGTGGCTTGCAGCCCGATCGAAACGCGCTTCGGAGCGGTGGCGGGTTCCACTACTTCTCCCTTGGTCGCGGCAGGCTTTTCCGGCGCCGTCGTCGGCGTCGCTTCCGTTCCCGCGCCGGGCCGACCCCAACCGAAGAATGCAGCACCGCCCAAGCCCAAGAGGGTGAGCAACGCAACACCAGTCAGCCAGCCACGCTTGCGCGGCGCGCCCACCGGGTGCTCTTCGGCCAACATCGTGTGAACGGATTCGGAGGTCGCGGCGCCAAGCGTCGTCGAGCCCGGTGCGGGCCGAGGCCGCTCTCGCGAGATGGAAGAATTGTCGGCCTGAATCAGGCTGAGCTGGCGCTCGACGAGTGCCTTGAGCTGCGCGCGCGTGTCGGCGAACAAAGCGGACACGTAGCGCGCGATCTCCTTCTGCTTGCCAGCGGCGCCGAAGCGCTCGACGTAGACGTCGAGATCGTGCTGAAGCTCGAGAGCGGTGGAATAGCGGTCTGCAGGCTCCCTCGCCAGCGCCTTGACCACGATCCGGTTCAGCTCGTCGTCGCAATCCGGATTGACGCTCTGCGGCGTCGGCACATCACCGCTGATCGCGCGGCGCATGACTTGAACGTCGGGGGTGTCTTTCCACAGTTTCTGGCCTGTCGCACTAGCCCAGAGCATGCAGCCAACCGAGTACAGGTCCGCCCGGCGATCGACGTTGCCGCCGATGATTTGCTCGGGCGCCATGTACGCGATCTTGCCCTTCATCACGCCCGCGGCCGTGTGGGTCGACGCCGAGGTCGCCTTCGCGATGCCGAAATCGAGCACCTTCACTTGACCATCGTAGGTGACGAACACGTTCTGCGGCGAGATGTCGCGATGGACGAGTTGCAGCGGACTGCCCTCGTAGCCGTTGAGCTCGTGCGCGTAGTGCAAGCCTTCGAGCGCGTTGATGACGATGCGTAATTGCAACGCGAGGGGCATGCCTCCGCCCTCGTGGGCCGCCCGCCTCAACGCCGCAGACAGCGATTGACCCTCGAGGTATTCCATCACGATCACGTGACGGTCGCCTTCGGTTCCGACCTCGTAAGTCTGCACGACGTTCGGGTGATTCAGCTGCGCCGCCAGGCGCGCTTCATCCATGAACATGGACAACGCGTAGCCTTCGGTCGCCAGATCCGGGAGCAGCGCCTTGAGCACGACAAGCTTGTTCACCCCTCCCGGACCGCTGGCCACGGCGAGGTACACGTTAGACATGCCCCCGCGGCCGAGTTCGGAAAGGATGCGGTAGCGTCCAACTTGCAACGTCTGACGCTCGAAACTCAAACCCTCGGGCGTATTGAAGCGCGGATTGCTACCACTCGAAGGACTTGTCAGGTCAGTGACTGCCGGTGCGGACCCCATGTTGTTTGAAACAATCATACAATCCATGCCGGCCCGCTGCACTCCCTCGAAGGGGCGCGGCGTGGAAAAAGGAAGACCACCTTTGCGTTCAATGTAGGTAAGGCCCGGGCAGCCTCGAGCTCGCTCCGGTGATTTCCGCGGTATTGTCACTCATTCAAGTGGACAGATTGTAATGCGACTGCATGAAAGCTGCTCTCGAGGGTGCCATTGAACGACGATGTATGTGTCGCGCTGAAATAGAATCGAAATCTAAGGCGAGTCTCAGGCGATAGAGAGTCGCGGCGGTGACGATCGGCCAGCTCAGCTCGCGGCTCGCCCCGGGGTGAGTACTGGCCGCGGCAACGCAGCGTTGCGACAATCGTGGCTGAAGGTGTCAGTCGTGGATCTGCTCGCTACGCTCCAGCATGGCAATCAGCTCGCGGATCTTACGTTCCCGCGTCTCAGGCTTTTTCGGAGCCTGCACGCGGTACAAAACCGCGTAGCGATTGGCACCGTTCAACGTGGCGAAGAAGGCGGCTGCGCGGGGTGACGCCG
>Ga0302321_100004812_pt1 | contig 11743 bp, 6 predicted proteins | sample Fen_T0_1_FD_202505 | JGI IMG/M metagenome (GOLD analysis project Ga0302321, IMG submission 202505) | Peat permafrost microbial communities from Stordalen Mire near Abisko, Sweden - Fen_T0_1 | ecosystem: Environmental > Terrestrial > Soil > Wetlands > Permafrost | place: Sweden: Abisko...
AGCGCGTAGCCGAATTTCTCCAACTCGGCCAGTTGTCCTAGGGTGGCGGCTGGATTGTCGTGCTGGAGGAAATACCCGAACCGTCCCGCATCGTGATTGCCGACGAATGTGGTGGTTGTGTGCACGTTGCTGTCGTGATCGGTGTAAAGATCATCCTGCGCGAACAACCGGGCGAGACCCGCGGCGTCCTTGCCTTGCGAAACATAGTCGAGCGCGGCGCGGAAAAAACCAAAGTCGAGCGTCGTATCGAGCGGAGCCGTGGTGGAAAATTCGCTAAGGAGCGGCACATCCTGCGTGTCATTGGCCACTTCGCCAAACTGGATAAATCCGGGACGGCCGGCCTTGCGCGCGTGCTCGCGGATGGCGGGCGCAAAGGCCTGCCAGAACTCGCGGTTGACATGCCGTGCCGTGTCGATGCGGAAGCCGTCCGCCCCAAATGTGTCGATCCATTGCTGGTAGATTTCGATGAAACCGCGGACGACCGCCGGATTTTCCGTGAAGAGATCGTCCAGCCCAACGAAGTCGCCGTCAAGCGAACTCTCACCCGCAAAGGTACTGTTCCCGCGGTTGTGGTAATAGATCGGATCGTTGAGCCACGCGGGATTTTTGGCGGTCAGTTCGTCCGGTGGGACAATGGGCAGATAGGCGAAACTGCGCTCGGCCGAGAGAGTCGGAAACGCCGCGGGTGTGATACCATTGAACGCAACGGCGTGCTCATCGAAGGTTCGCCCCTGTGCATCTCGATAGGGTGCGACGGCCTTGGAAACGTAATCCGTCCGCCCCCCTTGAAACTGAATTACGTCGGCGGTGTGGTTGACGATGATGTCGAGGTAAACCTTGAGCCCGCGAGCGTGCGCTTGACGGACAAACTCCTGAAATTCGGCGTCGGTGCCGAGGTGCGAATCGACATGCAGAAAATCGAGGATCCAATATCCGTGATAGCCGGCGCTACCAAGTTGCACGGGTTTGTTGCGGAACGGCGGCGTTACCCACACCGCGGTCGCACCGAGGCCTTTAATATAGTCGAGCTTCGCCGTCAGCCCGGCAAAATCGCCACCGTGATAAAAACCGATACGGGTCGGATCGAAGCCCGTTTGGTCGGGCCCGCCCGCGAACCCGCCGGTGTCATTGGCGGACGAGCCGTTCGCGAAACGGTCGGTCAGGACGAAATAGAAAATCTGGCCGGCACCGGGATGCGTGAATCGCGGAACACTAACGGGTGATAGTGTGGGCTCGGCGGCGGTTGTCGCTCTCGGCAACACGGCGAGTAGAACGATGAACAAAAAACAACTCGCGAGGCGGCAGGATGAATCTGCAAAGGAAGAGCGAAAGGAAAGCATGGAGATGAATGAATAAATCCAACGTGCAGCGGCCAACTGTCTAGTCAAAGAATGGCGGAGAGACAATTCTTAGGCCGACGAGACAAAGCTTAGCCGGCGAAAACGCACCTAGGTTTTTTCCGGTTCATCGCGGTTTTCTGTAAGCTTTGCCCATGGCGGTGGCGGCGCAGGTGATGAAGTTGTTCCGTCAGGCCAAGGGATCACACCCTTAGCGCTACGACACACACCACACTCCGTTAACTACCCTTAAACTGCGTGCATAGCCGAACCGGTCCCCGTAATCTCCGGTCAGTTCTGGGCGCAGCAACTTGGCAACCCACCCCCTAACATGCATATCAATCGAAAAATCTATTCGGCCCACGTTGGCCGAATTCGACCCGTGGCTTTTACGCTGCTGGCGTTGGCTGCGTCGCAACTGGCCTTTGGTCAGACCGCCACGCCAGCACCGGAACAAAAAAAGGACCAGAACAATACTGCATCCACGACCCCAGTGAAACCCGAAGAAGTGGTGAAGTTGGATGAATTTGTCGTAACCGGCATTCGTCGGAGTATTGAGGAATCAATTGCCACAAAACAGGAGGCCGTTTCCGTCGTGGAATCCGTTTCCTCAGAGGACATCGGCAAGCTGCCTGATATTAGCATTGCCGAGTCGATTGCCCGCCTGCCCGGTCTCGCCGCGCAGCGCGTCGCAGGCCGCGCCTCGGTTATCTCCGTCCGTGGTCTTGCGCCGGACTTTGCCACCACGCTGCTGAATGGTCGCGAGCAAGTCAGCACGGGCGACAACCGCGGAGTGGAGTTTGACCAATATCCTTCGGAGCTCATTTCCGCCGTCGTGGTTCACAAGACGCCCGAGGCCAGTCTCGTGGGCCAGGGTTTGTCCGGCACGCTCGATATGCAGACGATCCATCCGCTGTCATTCGGTCATCAAACCATCGCGCTCAACGCCCGCTACCAGACCAATCCCTACAGCTTGGGCGCCGGCTCGAAGTCCACCGGCAATCGCTACAGCCTGACTTACATCGATCAGAACGCCGACAAGACAATTGGCTGGGCGTTTGGCTATGCGCATTTGGACGATCCGATTATTGCACGCTCCGCCGGTTCCTACGGCTATGGCAGCGGCGGCAGTTCCGACCCAGGCGGCCTAAAAACTTTCGACTACTGGGGTACAAACAAACGCAACGGCTATACCGCTGCCCTGGAATTTCGCCCTAATGCAAATTTCACCACCAGCTTCGATGCCTACTATTCGAAATTCAAACGGGTTGAGACCGACTCGGGCATCGAAACCAACACCGGTTGGAACGGCGGCGTCGCTTCCGGCCCGACGTATACCTCTACCACCACGGACGCACTCGGAACCATCACGGGCGCCACGGAGGCCAATGTCTTTCCGCTCGCGCGCAATATCTACAACTCACGCGACGATAAGCTGCAGGCGTTCGGTTGGAATGCCCGGTACACCATGGACAAGTGGGCCTTTGTTGGCGACATCAGCTACTCCCGGGCCCAGCGGCAGGAGTTGAACATGGAAACCAACGCCCAATATCTGGACAATAACAACAATCCGGTCGTGGACACCGTGACCTACAATTTTGCCACCGGTGGCATGCCGACTTTCAAGTACGGACTGAACTATGCGGACCCGACGCACATTAAGGTCGGACCGGCCATCTACGGACCTGGTTATGGCAAGTCACCGTCCACGGACGACAAGCTGACCTCGTACAAGATCGATGTTTCGCGCAGCTTCGAGAAAATCTTCGATACCGTCGATTTTGGATTCAACTATGGCGATCGGGAGAAATTCAAACACCAGCCCGAAGCCGGTCTTAGCACGCCCAACAACGGTTGGAGCACATTGGACACCAGCGTAACCTACAGTCCGGCCGATCTCGGTTTTGCCGGCGCCGGCTCCAGCGAAGCTTGGAATGTTCCGGCGGTGCTCGCGAAGTACTACCTGCCCTACGCTCCGACGGACAACCAGCCTTGGCTCATCCCGAAGACTTGGAACGTGCAGGAAAAAATCGCCACGTACTACGGCCAGCTTAATCTCAATTCCCAACAGAGTTGGGGCAAACTGCGCGGCAACATCGGGGTGCAGATCAAGAGCGTCGATCAATCCTCCCATTCGAATATTTGGGATGACAACTCGGGCGGACCAAAGCCGCTCACCGCCGGGAAAAAATACACTGATGTCCTCCCCAGCTTAAACCTCGCCTTTGAATTTGAAGGCAACCAAGTGCTGCGCTTCGCGGCCGCAAAACAAGTCGCCCGGCCACGCCTCGATCAGATGAAAGTTTCCGCCGAGGTGGGGGTGGATCAATCCACCGGCAAGCCCAGCGGCACCGGCGGCAATCCCGAGCTCGATCCTTGGCGCGCCAATGCGTTCGATGTCTCTTACGAGAAATATTTCGACAAGCACAAAGGGTACTTCTCGATCGCGGGTTTCTACAAAAAGCTGACGACCTATATTTACGATCAGAACAACCCGAACTTCGACTTCTCCCATTACATTCTCGGGAATCCGTATGCGACGACGACGATCGGCAATTTCAAACAGCCACTCAATGGACAGGGCGGAAACCTGTCGGGTGCGGAGACTTCGCTTTCGCTTCCGTTCAACATGTTCAGCCCAAGCTTGGACGGGTTCGGTATCGTGACGAGCTACACCTACAACCACAGCTCCATCATGATCCACGACAACTCGCTGGGCAATGGTTCTGCCATCGCTCTCCCCGGTCTCTCCAAGAGTGTCGCGAACATGACCTTCTACTATGAGAAGAACGGATTTTCTGCCCGAATCAGCGAGCGCATCCGCGCGGATTTCATCGGCGAAGTTAACGGTTTCGGCGCCGATCGCACGCTAACCTACATCAAGGGCGAGCACGTCATCGACGCGCAGATCGGTTATGACTTCAAAACCGGTGCGCTGAAAGGTCTCGGCCTGGTGCTGCAATGCTACAACCTGAATGACGCACCGTATGTAGAATACGTCGGAACCACGGACAAAATTAACTACTATCAAAAATACGGCCGCACGATCCTGTTTGGTGCGAACTTCCGGTTCTGATGTCTCATCGGTCCTGAAAGCTGAGAAACGGCGATCATCAGGTCATCTTTGGTGATCGCCCTTACCCAGCGAAGGGAAGACGTCGTCTCGTCTTTCACCCCTTCCCTTCGTTTCGTTTTGTCGCCCTGATTCCAAGCTGACGCCTTTTATTGAAACTGCCCGCTCATGAATTCTTCTCCGCCGACCTGGCTGACAACCCGCAATGCGGGAGTTCTGGTTCATCTCTCCTCCCTGCCCGGCGAGTACGGCATTGGCAATCTCGGGCCGGGGGCTCGACACTTTGTCGATTTCCTCGCGCAAGCTGGAGTGCGCAATTGGCAGATCTGCCCGACCGGTCCCACCGGCTATGGCGATTCGCCCTACCAGCTTTTCTCCGGCCGCGCGGGCAATCCGTATTTTATCGATCTCGGTGAATTGCTGGCCGCCGGTTTGCTCCAGCCGGAAGACGTAGCGGCGCTACGCCAGCTGCCGACCGAACGCGTTGACTACGGCCAGCTCTACGAAAAATTCTGGATCGTGCTGGCGAAAGCCCACGATCAATTCGCCGCCTCTGGCGCGAAGAGCATCGAGGGATATGGCTCGTTGGACAAATTCCGGAAGACTCACGCCACTTGGCTGGAGCCCTTCGCCGATTTCATGGCACTGAAAGCATATTGCGGGGGTTGCGCGTGGACGCTTTGGCCGCAGCAATACCGTCAGTGGTCGCCTCAACTCCATGATCTTCTGCCCGCCACGGTGCGCGGCGATGCGGTCCGCCATATATTCTACCAATATGTTTTCTTTGCGCAGTGGGACCGGTTGCGCCGCTACGCCGCGGCGCGCTCGGTCAGCCTGATCGGCGATGTGCCGATCTTCGTCGCCCTCGACAGCGCCGATACCTGGCAGAACCGCGCGGTCTTCCGGCTCGATGTTCACGGGCAGCCACTTGCGGTCGCCGGAGTGCCACCGGATTATTTTTCCGCCTCCGGGCAGTTATGGGGCAATCCACTCTACGACTGGGATTATCTGGCCCGCACGCACTACTCATGGTGGATCGACCGTCTGCGGGCGGCTTTCGAACTCTACGATATCATCCGCTTGGATCATTTCCGCGGCTTCGACACGTTCTGGGAAATTCCCGCGGGCGCACCCGACGCACGCGGCGGCCAATGGCGCAAGGGTCCCGGTCTCGCTTTCTTCGCTCAAGTCCGCGCCGCCCTGCCTCACGCTCGGATCATCGCCGAGGATCTTGGCTATATCGGTCCCGACGTCGTCGCGCTGCGCCGTTCCTCGGGATTTCCCGGTATGAAAATCGTCCAGTTCGCCTACGGCCACGACGCCAACAACGTCAATCTGCCCCATTACTATCCAAGGGACAGTGTGGTCTACACCGGCACCCACGACAATAACACCACGCGAGGCTGGCTCGAAAATCTTTCACTGGAAGAGTCCAGTCGAATTGACGCCTATTTTCAACTCGGTGGTTCTCGCTCGGCCTGGCCGGTCATCCGCGCAACCTTGGCGACCGTTTCGCGTCTGGCCGTCATACCGATGCAGGACTTGCTCGATCTGCCGGCGTCCGCCACTTTGAACCGGCCCGGCACCGCCGAGGGAAACTGGCAGTGGCGTTACACCGATGAACAACTGACGCGGCTCGCGGATGAAAAACTCGCGATCCTCCGAGAGTGGATCATGCTTTATGATCGCACCGGCAATCACACGCTATGCGACTACAGTGAACCCCCGGGCGTCGACGCCCACGCTTGATCCCATGCCTACCCCGCTTCGTCCGCTTTCGCTCCCCGCCATCTGGAACATGAGCTTCGGCTTTCTCGGCATCCAGTTCGGCTGGGGCCTGCAGATGGCCAACATGAGCCCCATCTACAAATATCTGGGAGCGGCGGATGATCAGATCTCGATGCTCTGGCTGGCAGCGCCGCTGACCGGCTTCATTGTGCAACCCATCATCGGGGCGATGAGCGACCGCACCTGGGGTCCGCTTGGTCGGCGGCGTCCCTATTTTCTCGTTGGCGCGATCCTGAGTTCGCTCGCATTGCTGCTCATGCCCAATTCGGGTGCGCTCGCGCAATGGCTGATGCCCAATCTGCCGAAATTCTACATGGCCGCCGGCCTCCTCTGGATTCTTGACGCCTCCATCAATGTCTCGATGGAACCCTTTCGCGCGTTCGTTGCCGACAAATTGCCTGATCACCAACGCGGCACCGGCTTCGCGATGCAAAGCTTCTTCATCGGCGTGGGCGCAGTCGTCGCGGGCCTGTTGCCCTACATACTGCGCCACTGGTTTCACGTGAGCAACGAAGCCGACGGGGCGAACGGCCTGCCTACCAACGTGAAAATCTCCTTCTATATCGGAGCCATCGCCTTCATCAGCGCCGTCCTGTGGACGATATTCTCCACCAAGGAAAATCCCCCGGAAAACCTGGAGGAATTTCGCCGCCAGAAAGCGGCGAGTCGCGGACTGGGATATTTTGTGAGGGAAATTATTGAGGCCCTGGTGCATATGCCCGGCACGATGCGTCGGCTGGCGTTCGTCCAGTTCTTTACGTGGCTGGGGCTGTTCTGCATGTGGCTGCATTTCTCGAACGCGGTGCCCGTGATCTTCGGCAGCAGCGACCCGAATTCGGATCTGTTCAAGCGCGGCGCGGAGTGGGCCGGCGTCTGCTATGCCATTAAGGATGGCGTCACCTTCGTCGCGGCGTTCGGCCTGATGGCCGCGGCCCGAAAGACCGACCGTCGCTTTATTCACGGCGTCTGTCTCGTGCTCGGCGGACTGGGCCTGCTCGCCGTGGGTTTCATCCATGGTGAAGAGCAAAAACACCTGTTGCTCGCCGCGCTTGCCTTGGGCGGCGTAGCTTGGGCCTCGATCCTGTCGATGCCTTATGCCATTCTCGCAGGTTCTTTGCCGCCGGCGCGGATGGGTGTGTACATGGGCATCTTCAATTTCTTCATCGTGCTGCCGGAAATCCTCGCCGCCCTTTTCTTCGGTGATCTCGTGAAAAATTACCTGCATGGTAATCTCGTCCACGCGGTGATGGCCGGCGGCTTTTGCCTGTTCATCGCCGCCGCCGCGGTTTTGTTCGTGCCGAAGGAAGGCGCGACGGCCCCGGCACCCGCCTGATTTCCAAATCCGCCGAAAGCTCGCGAGAGATTACTTCTCGCTCCGGGCCGCGGCCTTCGTTCGCTTGGTTTTTTTTGCTGGCGGTTGGCCATGCGTGAAATCGAGCCGGTCGTAATAGACCGTCTTCGGTTGAGTCTCGCGCTGCTTGCGCTGGGCATCCAACCGCAACCGGTATTCCTGCGGAGTGAGATCCTTGTGCTGTCTGAACACCCGCGCGAAATAAGCCGGATCGGAAAAACCGCTGGCATAAGCGATCTCCGAAACATTGAGCGCCGTCGTTTCGAGCGCGAGAATGGAACCGTCGATGCGGATGCGCTGGATATAATGCGTCAGGCGCTCCTTGGTTTCCGTGTGGAAAAGATGGGAGAGATAATCGGGGGAGCACGCGAGCAGCGCGGCGATGTACTGCACGCTCAGTTTCGGGTTGGCGAATTGCTCGCGCACGAGGCATTTCGCCTGGAAAACCTTCCCAATGTCGTGGTTGAGGTGCCCGGTGCCCGCCTCGACAATATTGCGAAAGAGCCCCAGCAGCGCGATGAGCAGCCCTTTCAGGACGGCGGTGCGGGCCGGACCCTGGGTGTTGAACGTGTGGGTGAGGCTGTTCGTCAGGATCAGAAAAACGTCCAGATTCGGGGCGTCGAAAAATTCGATCACCTCGATGTCCGGACGGTGCGGCCGGGCCTCGTAGGCGAAGTGCAGGCTGAGCGTGTTGTTGTAGAAGCCGGCGACCAGATTACGAAAGGGTCGCATGGCCTCGGCTTGAACAGTCTCGCCGTGTGGTACGCCAGCCGGGATCACGCACAACTCATCCGGGTTCAGCGCGAAGGTTTCCTTCGGAAACTGAAAATCGGTCCGGCCCTGCAGCTGGAGAAATAGCTCCGGCCGGTAGTGGTAGTGCATGCCGCGCAAGTTTTGGGCCGGCTTCACCTCGTGCGGCACGCGCAAATGCAGCCGGTCGTGTTCGGCCAGTTTGATCGTCCGGTCAAAAATCTCCCGCATTTCGGCGCGGTTGTGGTCGCTCATCTGCTTGGCAGCAAAGAGCGCTGCGGGGACCTTACTGTCATTCACCGGCGGCATGGATCTACAACTGAAACGGGGGGAAGATTGGAAAAAGCTAGCCAGGAAGAGATCTTCAAACTCACCGAAAGACAATTGAATACCAGTTGGGCGCGCCAAGCAGCCTGTCTGGCATCCGACTCTCCGACCAATCAACCGGCGCAGCGAGCCGCCTCCAATTCCTCCCAACGGGTAAATGCTTTGGCGTGCTCCTTCTCCAAGATTTCGAGTCGCGCTTTCACGGTGGCAAATTTCGCCGCTTCGTTTTTGTAGAAAGAGGGATCGGAGAGTTTGGCGGTGAGCTCCGCCTGTTCCTTCTCCAGCACCTCAATCTTGGCGGGCAGTCCCTCGAGCTCTTTCTGCTCTTTCCCGGAAAGCTTCTTGCTCGGTTTTCCTGTAGCCGGGGTCGGTGACCCCGGTGCCTTGGCCTGCATCCGATCTGATTCGGCAGTCTCGGCCGCGGCACGCGCCGCAGCCCGTGCCGCCATTTTCTTCTTCTCCGTTTGCCAATCCGAGTAACCGCCCACGTAGTCGCCCAGTTTTCCGTCGCCCTCAAACACCAGCGTGCTGGTGACGACTTCGTCGAGGAATTCGCGATCATGGCTCACCAACAGCAGCGTGCCTTGAAATTCCACGAGGAGATCTTCCAGCAGATCGAGCGTCTCGGCGTCGAGATCGTTGGTCGGCTCGTCGAGTACGAGCACGTTGGCCGGCTTCGTGAAGAGCCGGGCCAGCAAGAGGCGGTTGCGCTCTCCGCCCGACAGCACTCGCGCCGGTGTCCGGGCGCGCGCGGGTTCGAAGAGAAAATCCTGAAGATAACTGATCACCGCCCGGGTGCGGCCATCGATCGTGATCGTCTCGTTGCCATTGGCGATGTTGTCAGCCACCGTCTTGTTATCGTCGATCTGCGCGCGAAGCTGGTCGAAGTACACCACTTCCATCTTGGTACCGTGTTTGATGGTACCGGCGGTTGGCGCGAGTTGGCCAAGCAGCAGCTTGATGAGCGTCGTCTTGCCCGCGCCGTTCGGCCCGAGGATGCCGATCTTTTCGCCGCGCTGGATGATGGTGGAGAAATCCTTCACGAGTGGCCGGCCATCGGCCCAGGCGTAACTCATGTTTTCCACCTCGATGACCTTCACTCCCGTGCGCTCGGCTTCGGTGACCTTGATCGTCGCATTGCCGGTCCGATCACGTCGGGCGCGGGCAGCGGCCCGCATGTCTTGCAAGGCATGGATACGTGCGGAAGCACGCGAACGCTGGGCCCTCACTCCGCGGCGAATCCATTCCTCTTCCTGCGCGAGCTTCTTATCGAAAGCGGCGCGCTGCTTTTCCTCTGCTTCCAGCACTTCCTGTTTGCGGACGAGATACGTGTCGTAGTCGCAGGCCCAGCCGGCCAGGCGGCCGCGATCAAGTTCGACGATGCGCGTGGAAATCCTGCGCAAAAAAGCGCGATCGTGGGTGACGAAGAAAAGCGTGGGCTTTTTCTCGAGGAGAAATTCCTCCAGCCAGAGGATGGATTCGAGATCGAGGTGATTGGTCGGTTCGTCGAGCAGCAGCAGATCGGGCTGGCCGGCCAGTGCCCGCGCGAGCAAAGCGCGGCGTTTCAAGCCGCCGGATAGTGCGGAAAATTCCTGGTGGGCCGGCAACCGGATGGCGTGGATGAGATCCTCGACCCGCACATCACGTTCCCAATCTTCCTCGTGGTGATCCTGATTCGGCCGCAATCCACTGTAGACAATGTCATGTACCGTGCCGGTGAGATCAGTGGGGACTTCCTGCGTGAGGCGCGTGTAGACCGATCCGGGTGGACGAAACACGTCGCCCGAATCCGGCTTCATTTCCCCGGCAATGAGCTTCATCAGGGTGGATTTGCCCGCGCCGTTGCGTCCGAGCAGGCAGACGCGCTCGCCCGGATCGATCTGGAAGTTGACCTTTTCCAAGATCGCGGGGCCACCAAAGTGGAGTGTGAGGTCGAGCAGTGTGAGCAGGGAAGCCATGGGCAGCCGGCCAACTTGAGAGAGCCCGCGCCGGCAGGCAAGCCGGGTTTGCAGTTTCGGATATTCCGCCAAAATCCGGACGTATTTTCCTAAAAGCCCGGTGGCTTTTTCGCCGTAAATGGCTACTGCTCCAACCATGTCAGCCAAGAATCCCAAAATTCGCTGGGGGGTGCTCGGTTGGGCGCGCATTGCCCAAAAGGAAGTCATCCCCGCCATTCAACGCTCCTCCAACGGGGTGTTCCACGCCCTTGCCTCACGCGACGCCGCCAAGCTCGCCGAATGCAAGACCCAGCTGAACCCACCCAACCTGCACGGCAGCTACGACGAACTCGTGCGCGACCCTGAGGTGGACGCGGTCTACAATCCTTTGCCCAATTCGCTGCACAAGGAATGGACGATTAAGGCAGCCGAACACGGCAAACATGTGCTCTGCGAAAAGCCGATCGCGCTCAATGCCGCCGAGTGCCGCGAGATGATCGCTGCATGCCGGGCCAATGGCGTCGTCTTCATGGAAGCGTTCATGTATCGCTATTCCGCCCGCACGGCGAAGGTGCGCGAGCTGCTCCGGAGCGGAAAACTGGGGGAGATAAAATTCATCCAGTCACAATTTCGTTTTCACCTCAACCGGTCGGGCGATGTCCGCCGGATCGGCGGACTCGGCGGCGGCTCGCTCTACGACGTGGGCAGCTACCCCGTCAATTTCATCGGGATGGTGATGGATGAAATCACCAAAAGCGTACCGGGCAAAGGCCCTCGCGTCGAATCGTTGTCGGTGCAATGCGTGCAGGAAAATGGCGTGGATGAATTGTTCTCCGCGCTCCTCCGCTATCCCGGCGGAGTGGTGGCCGCCCTGCACAGCGGCTTCAACGCCCACTTGCGCGTGTTTTCGGAAATCATCGGCACTGAGGGTTCGCTCGAGATCCCAATCACCTTCTTCGGCGCGGAAGGCGGCATGACACTCACCGTTGGCGATAAGCGCCGCGACGTTCCCGTGCCGGAAAGCGACCGCTACCGATTGCAGGTGGAGGATTTTGCGGATGCCATCCGGCAAAAACGCCCGCCCTTGCTCACCACCGACGAAACCCTGAGAAACATGGAGCTCATTGACCGGCTGTATGCCGAGATGCTTTAATTGCGCAAAAGCAGACGCCGGCTCTTG
>Ga0302321_100004814_pt1 | contig 11740 bp, 12 predicted proteins | sample Fen_T0_1_FD_202505 | JGI IMG/M metagenome (GOLD analysis project Ga0302321, IMG submission 202505) | Peat permafrost microbial communities from Stordalen Mire near Abisko, Sweden - Fen_T0_1 | ecosystem: Environmental > Terrestrial > Soil > Wetlands > Permafrost | place: Sweden: Abisko...
CATCACCGATGCCGGAGAGGTCCGCATCCGCGGCCTTGCCGTCGATGCCGCCCTGTTCGGAGTCCTGCCGGAGAGCACGGACAAGTCGAATGCCGCCCGCGCCCAGGGCGACGTCGACTCCCTCGGCTGCCTTCTGTACCTGCTGTCGACCGGGTACTGGCCGGGCAGCAACCCGATCGCCGCACCGGTCGCTCCGCTCGCGGGGGGTGTCGTCCTGCCTCCCTCGCAGGTCCGGGCCGCTGTTCCCCGGGCCATCGACGACGTCGTCGCGCGATCGGTGTCCAACGCCGCCCGGCCGCGCAGTGTCGCGCGCGTGAATGACGCGCCCGCGTTCGCGACCATCGTCGGCGCTGCCCTCGACCACGTCGCACCGGTGGCGTCGGCGAGCTCGATGGCGCCGTCACCAGCACGGCGCACCGCCCGCACGATCCTGATCCTGCTGGGGCGGCTCCTGGCCATCGCGGTAGCCGTCGCGCTCGTCGCCGGAATCGCGTGGGTCGGCATCCAGTTCATGACCGGGTCGGGGAGCAAGACCAAGGACGCCACCCGCCCCGTGTCCTTGGACCTCCTGACCGCCTCGGCCAAGCCCATCGACACGACCGCCAACAGCACCCTCGTGACCGTGTTCCCGGTCGCCAAGTACCAGTCGTACGACCCGTTCGGCGACGACGACGGAAACGGCAAGCCCGACCGCCGCAAGGGCCGGGAGAACGAGGACCTCGCCCTCACGGTGAACGACGCCGACCCCAAGACGGCGTGGCTGACCTCGCAGTACTCGACCCCGGATCTGGACGGCAAGCCGGGCGTCGGCCTGATCCTCGACCTCGGCCAGTCCCGCGACGTCCAGCAGGTGTCCATCAAGCCGATCGGCAGCGGGACCTCGGTCGACGTCCGCGTCGCGGACAAGATCCTCGCCGACCCCGCACTGTGGACACCGCTGGCGGCCACATCGAGCACCAAGGACGTCATCGACCTCCGGGCCCCCCGGCCGGTGACCGGTCGGTACGTCCTCATCTGGCTCACTCGGCTGCCCCCTGCCGTTGATGCCGGCACCGGGGTGTACCAGGGCGGCATCAAGAGCGTGGTCGTCAGCGGCTGACCTCTAGGCTCGTGCCCGTGACGACCGCCGAGCTCACCGACGCCGAGCTCCTCGGCGCCCATGTGGCCGGCGATCCGCACGCGTTCAGCGAACTGGTCCATCGGCACCGAGACCGGCTGTGGGCCGTCGCCCTGCGCACGACCGGGGACCCGGAGGAGGCATCGGATGCCCTCCAGGACGCCATGATCTCGGCCTTCCGCCGCGCCGACCAGTTCCGTGGCGACTCCGCGGTCACGACCTGGCTGCACCGGATCGTCGTGAACGCCAGCCTCGATCGCCTGCGCCGGCGGGCGGTCCGCAGCACCCAGCCGCTGCCCGACGACCTCGAGCACCTGCCCGGAGCCGTGGTGGCGGACCCCCTGGACGCCATCGACCGCCGGGAGACCCAACTGGCCATCAGCGCCGCCCTGGCGGAGCTCCCGGTCGACCAGCGCGAGGCCGTCATGCTCGTCGACGTGGAGGGCTGGTCCATCGAGGATGCCGCCCGACAACTGGGCTGCCCACCGGGCACGGTCAAGAGCCGGTGCTTCCGCGGCCGGGCCAAGCTCGCCAAACGCTTGGACTACCTACGGAACCTAGACCGGACTGACTCCGTCACACCGTCGGAAGGAGGTGAGAGCACCGATGGCTGACGATCAGCTCGACGACGACCCTCGCGACGCCGAGCGGTTCGATTCCGTGCGCTTCGACGATGTCGAGGCCGCACTGGCTGAGGCGCCTCACCTCCGCCCCACCACCGAGGTGTCCGAGCCCATGCCTGACTGGGCGTGGGAGCGGTTGAGCGCCGCCCTCGGCACCGAGGCGGCCGCGCAGGCCGTGGCCACCCACGACAACGTGGTTGCCCTCGGTCAGCCCGCCCCACCGGTCGTCGCCAGCGAGCCCCGGAAGTTCCGCTGGATCGGCGGCCTCGTGGCCGCATCCGTCGCCATCCTGGCGATCACCATCGGCGTTCAGGTCACCGGCGGATCGTCGACCAGCGGGGGCATCGTGGCCGCCGACGCGCCCAAGGTGATCTCCACGCTGGCCGCATCGTTGACCTCGACCCCGGGCGCTGCCCCGGCACCGCAGGCGTTCGCCGCCGCCGAGGCCGGCCCGTCAGCGGACGCAGTCGCGGGCGGAGTCCTGCCCTCGGGACCGACGCCCGGGGCATCCCCGGACCTGCGCTCGAACGACACCGCGGCCACCGGCCAGCCCGCCAAGATGGTCATCGAGAGCAACACCCAGTACACCCAGGCCGGCCTGACCGGTCAGGTCAAGACCCTGCTGGACCGCATCGGCGTCCACTCGGCCCGTGAGGCTGAGCTCATGCCCGCACAGCCGGTGACGTGGCCCGTGGAGGACGGCTTCACCTCCTCGTGGAAGTCGCTGGCGGACTGCCTCACGTGGCTGGCGAAGTCACCCAAGGCTCAGGCCCTCGTGGTCGACCGGGCCACCTTCGAAGGCGCTGATGCCGGGGTCATCGTCGTGCCGGCCGGCCAGGTCGATGCCAGTGTCTCCCCGCCGCCGACCGCCACGATCGAGTCCGGTCTGGGCACCATGGACGTGTGGGTGGTCAATCCCGCGTGTCGTCATCAGGTCGACAGCATCCTCGAGCACATGCCCCTGGTGTGGGCCCCCTGAGCCGATCCGCGGGAATGTGCATGCCCGTAAGATCGTTCACGCAGTCGAGTGATACCCCCCTCGGTATCCCAGGAACGTGACAGCGGATCCCACCAGGAAGGTCATGACGTGAGCGAGCCCCGCAACGTGATCATCGTCGGCTCCGGCCCTGCCGGATACACAGCCGCGATCTACGCCGCCCGGGCCCAGTTGGCCCCGCTGCTGTTCGAGGGCTCCGTCACCGCCGGTGGCGCGCTCATGAACACCACCGAGGTCGAGAACTTCCCCGGCTTCGTCGACGGCATCATGGGCCCGGCGCTCATGGAATCGATGCGCGGCCAGGCGGACCGCTTCGGCGCCCAGTTGGTCACCGACGACGTCGTCAGCATGGACCTCAGCGGCGACCTCAAGACGGTGGTCGACGGCTCCGGCACCACGCACACCGCCCGCGCCGTGATCCTGGCGATGGGGTCGGCCTATCGCGAACTCGGCCTCACCAACGAGAAGCGCCTATCCGGGCACGGCGTCTCGTGGTGCGCCACATGCGACGGATTCTTCTTCCGCGAGCAGGACATCGCCGTGGTCGGGGGCGGCGATTCAGCTCTCGAGGAGGCAACGTTCCTCACCCGCTTCGCCAAGTCGGTCACGCTCGTGCACCGTCGAGATGCGCTGCGCGCCAGCAAGATCATGCAGGAGCGGGCCTTCGCCAACGACAAGCTCCACTTCGCCTGGAACAGTCAGGTCGAGGACATCCTCGGCGATAACAAGGTGTCCGGCGTCGTGCTGCGCGACACCGTCACGGGGGCCGCACGCGACCTCCCGGTCACGGGCCTGTTCGTCGCTATCGGTCACGACCCCCGGTCCGAACTGGTCAAGGGCCAGGTCGATCTCGACGATGAGGGGTATGTCCTCGTCGAGGATCGGTCCACGCGTACCTCGATCGACGGCGTGTTCGCCTGCGGTGACCTCGTCGACCACACCTACCGGCAGGCCATCACGGCCGCCGGCTCAGGATGCGCCGCGGCACTCGACGCCGAACGCTTCCTGGCAGCCACCGAGTAGCATCACTCCACCGCCACACACCTCAGGAGACAGTGACATGGGAGCAACCAAGATCGTCACGGACGCCAGCTTCGCTGACGACGTGCTCATGAGCGACAAGACCGTCGTGGTGGACTTCTGGGCGGAGTGGTGCGGGCCGTGCAAGCTCGTGGCACCGATCCTCGAGGAGATCGCGTCCGCCAACGAGGGCATCGTCATCGCCAAGCTGAACGTCGACGAGAACCCGCAGACGTCGGCGTCCTATGGCATCACGTCCATCCCGACGATGAACGTCTACAAGGGCGGGCAGGTCGTGAAGACGATCATCGGGGCCAAGCCCAAGGCGGCCCTGATGGCGGACCTCGCGCCATTCCTGTAATCGCCGCGGTTCTCCTTCAGACTCGACTGCTGGCAGGGCTGCGTCCGTGATCCGTCGGGGGGACACCGGCCCTGCCGTGTCCGAGATCCGCTCACGCCTTGCCCATCTGGGCCTGTGCAGCGACGTCGTCGACAGTGACCCGGATGCCTTCGATGCCGAGCTCGACCGGGCCGTTCGCGCCTTCCAGCAGGAGCGCGGCATCACGGTCGATGGCATCGTCGGACCGCAGACCTTTCGTCGCCTCGACGAGGCGCGCTGGCAACTGGGCGACCGAGTGCTGTGGTTCAACCCCGGGCATCTCATGGCCGGCGACGACGTCGCCGAATTGCAGCGTCGGCTGAGCCAGCTGGGCTTCCTCAGCGGGCGCCCCGACGGGCTGTTCGGCCGGCACACCGATGAGTCGCTTCGCGAGTTCCAGAAGGGCGTCGGCGTCACCGCTGACGGCACCTGCGGTCCCGACACGTTCCGGGCCTTCGACCGGCTGGTGCGCACGGTGTCCGGGGGGAGCGCCACGACCCTTCGTGAGCAGGTGACCCTCACCGATCTGCAGACCGGGATCGCCAACAAGGTGGTCGTCCTGGACCCGGGTGAGGCCCGCGGTGACGACCTGTGCCACGCCATCGCCGTCCGCATCGAGGGTCGCCTCGCCGCACTCGGGACGCAGGTGCTGCTCACCCGCCCGTCCCTGAGCTCACCCGATGACGACGCGCCTGACGACCGGGCGCGCGCGGAGTTCGCCAACGACGTCGGCGCCGATCTGCTGCTCTCGCTGCATGTCGACGAGGTCGACAGCCCCCTGCCCAATGGCCTGGTGACGTTCTACTTCGGCGACCCCCACGGCGGCATCCACTCACCCACCGGTCGCATCTTCGCTGAGCACGTCCAGGACGAGGTCCAGTCACGCACAGACCTCCTGGACTGCCTCACGCACCCGCGCAGCTGGGATCTCCTGCGCCTGACGAGGATGCCGGCGGTACGGGTCGAACTGGGCTATCTCTCGAACGAGTCCGACGCCCGCCGACTCCTGAGCCCTGCCTTCCAGGACGTCGTCGCCGAGGGCCTGGCGGCGGCCATCATCCGGCTGTGCGCTCCCCACTGAGGTAGTCGAGTGGCGCACTGAACACGTCCTCGGGAACGTCGGTCACCGGCGGCACGTACACCGGACGGGGATCCTCGCGCGGCCAGATCAGGCGGATGAGGAACCCCATGAGCACTCCTACGCCGATGAGGGCCAGCACTCCGACCAACCGCCGCATGATCCGGTTCCCTTCGTTGCCTCTATCGTAGGTCGACACAGGCGCTGCCAACAGGCGCGCACGAATCCTTCGGGAGGTGAGGCACGTGTCCGGTTCCCGGCTCGATCCCTGGGTCGACTCCTACGCTAGTCGCGCGAATGCGATGCGCGCCTCGGAGATTCGCGCCCTGTTCGCCGTCGCGGCCCGCCCCGAGGTGGTCTCCCTCGCCGGCGGCATGCCCTACGTGCAGGCCCTGCCCCTCGAAATGATGGCTGAGACCGCCCAGCGGCTGCTCTTCGAGCGCGGCTCCGTGGCCCTCCAGTACGGGTCCGGACAAGGCGATGTCACCCTTCGCGAGCAGATCCTCCAGGTGATGGCCGAGGTCGGCATCTCCGCGCACCCGGACGACATCGTCGTCACCACGGGTTCGCAGATGGCCCTCGACCTCGTCACGCGTGTGTTCTGCGATCCGGGCGACGTGGTCCTGGTCGAGGCCCCCTCCTATGTCGGGGCGCTCGGGGTGTTCCGCGCCTACGAGTGCGATGTCATCCACGTGGCCATGGACGACGAGGGACTGGTGCCCAGTGCGCTGCGCGAGGCGATCGCCTCCACGCGGGCGGCCGGCAAGCGCATCAAGCTCATCTACACCATCCCGAGCTTCCACAATCCGGCTGGCGTGTGTCAGGGACAGGCGCGACGCACCGAACTGCTGGAGATCGCGCAGCGCGAGGGCATCGCCGTCCTCGAGGACGACCCGTACGGGCTCCTCGGCTTCGAGGGCGAACCGCCCCGGGCCATCCGCGCCCAGGACTCCGACGGAGTGATCTACCTCGGGTCGTTCTCCAAGACCATCGCCTCGGGTCTGCGCGTAGGCTGGGCGGTCGCCCCGCACGGGGTGCGCGAGAAGCTGGTGCTGGCCAACGAGTCTGCGGTCCTGTGCCCGTCGAACTACACGCAGTTGACGGTGTCGGAGTACCTGGCCACGCAGCCCTGGCGCGAGCAGATCAAGACCTTCCGCGAGGTGTATCGCGAGCGCCGGGATGCCCTGCTGGAATCGTTGCAGGCCCTCATGCCCGAGGGCACGCGGTGGACCATCCCCGCTGGCGGCTTCTACTCCTGGCTGACCCTGCCCCACGGGCTCGACGCCACGGCGATGCTTCCTCGAGCGGTCGCCAACCTCGTCGCCTACGTCCCCGGCACCGGCTTCTACGTCGATGGTCAGGGCCGACAGAACATGCGGCTGTCGTACTGCTACCCCGAGCCGGATCGGATCCGCGAGGGCGTGCGGCGCCTCGCCGCGGTCATCGAGGAAGAACTCGACCTCGCCGCTACCTTCGGTTCCCACGGCTCGTCCGGTCAACTCGCTGGCTCCAGCGTGCCCGCCCCCAATCTGCAGTAACGCGAGGAGTACACGATGCACGTGCTCGTGCTGTCCGGTGGCCTGTCCGCCGAGCGGGATGTGTCGATTCGCAGTGGCCGAAGGGTCGCTGAGGCCCTCCGCATCGAGCGTCCGGACTGGGAGGTCGCCGAGCACGACGTTGATGCATCGTTGATGACGTCGCTGAGCCTGCACCGACCCGACTGCATCATCCCGCTCCTCCATGGCGCGGCCGGTGAGGACGGCGCCCTGCGAAATGTGCTGGAATCATTGGGAATTCCTTTCGTGGGATCCACAGCTGCCACAAGCCGGCTGGCGTTCGACAAGGCGATCACGAAGCAGCTTGCGGCCGACGCAGGCGTTGCGACTCCCGATGGCGTTGCCCTGCCGCAGTCGATCTTCCGTGAGCTCGGAGCGGCGGCCGTCATGGACGCGGTTGTGGCCCGCATCGGCCTGCCGATCGTCGTGAAGCCCACGAAGGGCGGATCCGCCCTGGGGACGTCGATCGTGCACAGCGCGGCGGACCTACCGGCTGCCATGGTCGGTGCGTTCGCCTATGGGGATGTGGTGCTCATGGAGGCGTATGTCACCGGCACGGAGGTGTCCGTGAGCGTCTTCGAGCGCGACGGTGATCTCCTGGCACTGTCGGCCGTCGAGATCGTGCCCGACGGGGAGCTGTACGACTACGCGTCGCGGTATACCGCTGGCACCACAGAGTTCTTCTGTCCGGCAAGGCTTTCCGAGGATGCGGCTCTAGCGGCGCAGGCCCTCGCCCTCAACGTGCACGTCCTGCTCGGCCTGCGCGACCTGTCTCGCACAGACATGATCATCGATGCTGCCGGCACGGCATGGTTCCTCGAGGTCAACGTTGCGCCGGGGATGACCGAGACGTCACTCTTCCCCCAGGCCCTGCAGGCTGCGGAGCTCGGGCTCGGCGAGGTCACCGCTGCCTTGGTCGAGGGCGCTGTCGCCCGCTAGCCGTCCCACGGTCACCAACTCGGAATATGTTGGTATCCAACGGTTTTCGGGTCAACTTCCTGCAATCGCGTCGGTGATCCGACGCAGGTCCTCGAGGTCCGCGCACTCGATGATCAGTCGACCACGGGACTTGCGGGTCGTGAATCCATCAGCACTCACCCGCGTGTCCACCTCGTCGGAGATGCGACCGACGAACTCAGCGAGCGCATCGGAGATCGCCGGGTCGCGGGGAAGTGAGACGCGCGACCGACGGGACGCTGACCGCTTACGTCCGTCGGCCTCGCCGACGATGATGATCTCCTCCACCATGCGCACGCTGAGGCCCTCAGCCACGATCCTGGTGGCGAGCACCTCCATGGCCTGGGAGTCGTCAAGGGAGAGCAGAGCGCGCGCGTGGCCCGCACTGAGTACGCCGGCAGCCACGCGCCGCTGCACATCCGGAGGCAGCTTGAGCAGACGCATCGTGTTGGTGACCTGAGGCCGGGAGCGGCCGATCCTTCGCGCGAGTTCATCCTGCGTGCAGCCGAAGTCACTGAGGAGCTGCTGGTAGGCGGCGGCCTCCTCGAGAGGATTGAGATTGGCGCGATGGAGGTTCTCCAGGAGGGCGTCGCGCAACATAGCGTCGTCGTCGGTCTCGCGGATGATCGCCGGGATCCGCGAGAGCCCCGCCTCCTTGGCGGCGCGCAATCGTCGCTCGCCGGCGACCAGCTCGAATCCTCCATCCGACGCCCGCCGCACCACGATCGGCTGGAGGAGGCCGATCTCGCGGATCGAGTGGACGAGTTCGGCCAGGGCCTCCTCGTCGAACACCTCGCGTGGTTGCCGCGGGTTAGGGGAGATCTGGTCCACCGGCAGCTCGGCGTAGTGCGCGCCGATCGACTCGCCGTTCTCAGGAGCCGGTGCCATCCGCGTGGGCGCACCAGAAGGGGAGGCGGGTGCCTGCTCATGGTCCTGGTCGGCCGAGGGGATCAGCGCGCCGAGACCGCGTCCGAGACCGCGCTTCGAGGGCCCGGCTGCCATGACTTTCTCCGATCGGGGGACAACTGTGCAGGATTTGGGTGTTTTATGGGGTTATGTCTGTGGATAAGTCTGTGGAAACTGTGGTTCTCTGCGCGATCACTTGCAGGGCCGCCTCCCGGTACGCCAGGGCTCCCGGCGAGGTCGGATCGTAGGTCACCACCGTCTGTCCGTAGGAGGGCGCCTCGGAGACGCGGACCGAGCGGGGGATCACCGTGTCCAGCACCTGCTCGCCGAAGTGGGTGCGCACCTCGTCGGCCACCTGGGACGCCAGTCGCGTGCGACCGTCGTACATCGTCAGCAGGATGGCGCCGACGACAAGGGTCGGGTTCAGGTGCACCCGCACCATGTCGATGGTACGCAGCAACTGGGACAGTCCCTCGAGTGCGTAGTACTCGCACTGGATCGGCAGGAGGACCTCCCGGGCGGCCACGAGACCATTGAGGGTCAACAGCCCCAGGCTGGGCGGGCAGTCGAGGAAGACGAAGTCCAATTCACGACCGTGCTCGACGGCGTACCCGGCCAGGTAGGCCTCCACCGCTCGCGAGAGGCGGTACTCCCGCGCGACCTGCGACACCATCTCGATCTCCGCTCCGGCGAGGTCGATCGTGGCGGGAGCGGCCCAGAGTCCCGGAACGTCCGGGCAGGCCTGAACGATGTCAGCGATAGTGAGATCCCCGGTCAGCACCTCGTAGATGCTCGGAGTCCCTTCATGATGGATGGCGCCGAGCGCCGTCGACGCATTGCCCTGCGGGTCCATGTCGATCACCAGGACGGTGTAGCCCGCCAAGGCAACTGCGGCGGCGATGTTGACCGCGCTTGTCGTCTTTCCCACGCCGCCCTTCTGGTTGGCGACGGTAATCACCCGCGTCACGATCGTTCCTCGGGCCAGCCCAGGCCCACCGGCGATGTTTCACGGGAAACCCCGCGGGGGTCCGACCAACCACGCTCCTCGGGCCAACCCAGGCCCACAGCCTTCGGAGTCACGGGCTCGATCGGCGACGACATGGCGTCATTCTGCCGCACGTCTGATGGCCGTGATCACTGTTGTGGGCTGCTCGAGATAGGCCGCTCCGAGCTCGCGCACCCGGACATCCACCAGACCCGCGGCCGCGGCGGCCGGAGCAGCCGCCGTCACCTCCTCCTGGGCACTGCTGCCCTTGAGCGCGACCAGCGTCCCACCGGCGGCCAGCAGCGGAGTCGTCCAGCCGACCAGCCGGTCGAGGGGCGCGACCGCCCGGGCGGTCACCACGTCCACGCCCCGCCACTGCGGATCTCGGGCGATGTCCTCGGCTCGGTCCCGCCGCACGCTCACCCGACCTTCCAGACCCAGGGAGGTGATCGCCTCGGTCAGGAACGTGCTTCTGCGCAGGAGCGGTTCGATGAGCACCACCTCAAGATCGGGCCGAACGATCGCCCAGACCAGGCCGGGCAGCCCGGCACCGGACCCGACATCTGCAACACGGGCCTTCGACGCAACGATCGCATGGTCGGGGTCCACGACCACGGCGCAGTTGAGCAGATGCCGCTGCCACAGGCGTGGCACCTCGCGGGGACCGATCAACCCTCGGGTGACACCCACATCCGCAAGGAGCGCGGCGAAGGCCTCAAGAGCGGGGCGTTGGTCGGCGAGCCAATCCGGAAGCCCGGTTGTTTCACGGGAAACACCGTCGTCGGCCGTCATGTCAGATCAGCCATGACGCATCAGGCGACGCTGATGACCACGTACCGCTTCGGCTCCTCGCCCTCGGACTCGCTCCGGGCGCCGGCCTCCGCCACCGCGTCGTGGACTACCTTGCGCTCGAACGGCGTCATCGGGTCCAGACGGACCGGACCCTGCGTACGCTCCGCCTCGGCCACCGCCTCCTTGGCCACGCCGACCAACTCCGCCCGGCGAGCGGCGCGATGCCCGGCGATGTCCAGCATGAGTCGAGAACGCTCACCGGTCTCGCGGGTCGCGGCCAGCCGCGTCAGCTCCTGAAGAGCGTCAAGGACCTTGCCGTCCCGACCTACCAGGTGGCCGAGGTCGCCTGTGGACACCTCGAGCACCGACACCATCGCGCGGTTTCCGTCGACATCGATATCGATGTCACCGTCGAGGTCCGCGATGTCGAGCAGCCCCTCGAGGTAGTCGGCAGCCACATCGCCTTCCTTCTCCAGGAGGGCCGTTCCGGTCAGCTCGGTGGTGGTCATGTCGTCCTGGGTCATCCTGTGCTCCGGGTTCAGATATCAAGGGTCTGGGCGGCCCCGCGGGCCGGGGGCTACTTCTTCTTGCGCTGGCTGCGTGACTGCTTCTTCGGCTGCACGCGATTCACATTATCCGACACAGCGTCGGGATCCGGGATGGATTCGATCTCCGGAGGGCTGTTGGCGGCCGTCTTCGCGGCCTGACGGGCTTCCTTCGCGGCGAACGCAGGGGTGCCTGGTTGGGGGTTGTTCCGGATGACCCAGAACTGCTGGCCCATCGACCACAGGTTCGTGGTGAACCAGTAGATGAGCACACCGATCGGGAAGTTGATGCCCGACACCGCGAAGATCAACGGGAACACGTACAGCAGGATCTTCTGCTGACGCACCATCGGGTTGTCCGGGGCGCTGTTCTTGACGATCAACTGGCGCTGGGTGGTGAAGGTGGTGATCGTCATGAGGATGATGAGGATCATCGCGAGGATGCGGGTGTTCGTCGGATTCGGCGTCGTATCGGCGTGCACGAACGTCGCGTACAGCGGAACGCCGAAGATCTCCGCGTTGTGCGCCTGCGGCAGCAAGTCGGCGTACTGCGACCACTGGAAGACGCCCTGCGCGTGGTAGTTCGGATCGTTGGCATTGAACTGAGCGATGCTCTGTAGCACTCCGAAGAGGGCGAAAAAGATAGGCGCCTGAAGGATAATCGGCAGACACGAGGCGAGCGGATTCGTGCCCGTCTCCTTGTACAGCTTCATCATTTCCTGCGACTGGCGTTCCTTGTCGCCGGCGTACTTCTTCTGGATCTCCTTCATCTGCGGCTGGATCAA
>Ga0302321_100004815_pt1 | contig 11739 bp, 9 predicted proteins | sample Fen_T0_1_FD_202505 | JGI IMG/M metagenome (GOLD analysis project Ga0302321, IMG submission 202505) | Peat permafrost microbial communities from Stordalen Mire near Abisko, Sweden - Fen_T0_1 | ecosystem: Environmental > Terrestrial > Soil > Wetlands > Permafrost | place: Sweden: Abisko...
GGCTTGCCCGCGGCCCCGAGGCCCGCCCGCAGGATGCCACGCTCGCTGCCCCAATACACGCAACCGTGCCCGACGACGACGTTGTGGGCGTGCAGACCGGTGTCCTTCACGTGCGTGCGCGGCGGCGCCGACCCGTCGAGCGGAACGCTCAGGATCTCGCGCCCGTCGAGGTAGAAGAGCCGACCATCGGCAATGGCCAAGGACAGGTGGTGATCGTGCGTCGAGGCCAGGCGCTCGACGGGCGAATCCGCGACGAGGCGCCGCCGCCACAGGGCGGGGCCGCCCTTTCCAGGATCTCGATAGTCGGGGTCGCGGTTCCAGTAGACGTAGCCATCGTGGAGGAGGAACGGCGTGTAGGCGCCCTTGGGCTCGTCACCCATGCGCTCGACCGCACCGCTGCCATCGCGCCGAGCACGGTAGAACCCGTCATGCGGTCCCGGCGCAGAGTCCAATCTGGCGCGGATGAAGTACACGAAGTCACCGTCCAAGGCCACCTGCGACCACACCGCCACGCCGCCGCGGTCCTTGCTGCCCACCACCTGACGGCGATGGCCGGTCTGGAAATCCACGGCCACCAAGGACATTTCCATCTCATTCGTCCCGGGCACCTGGAGGGAGACACTGTAGACCTCGCGGCTGTCGGCGGTCTTGAAGTAGGCGTTGCGACCGGGCGATAGCCCCCACTTGCCCGCGGCCAGATCGAAAAGGTGCGGTCCGTCCATTCCCTCCCGGGTCGACCAGAGCAGGTGCCCGTCCCCGATGAACATCGGATTGCCGTTGCGATCGGAAAGATCGATGCTGGCCAAGTACGCGGGGGCCTGCACTGTCTCGACCGGTCCGCCGAAACAGCCGGTCTCAGGCCGGGGTTCCTCTGCCCTCCCCGCTGGCTGAGCGAGCGGATGCGAGCAGCCGAGAAGTCCTGCAAACAGGTAGGTCACCACGAATGTTGAACGCATGATTACTCCGCCAGTATGAGCTCGATGTCCCGTGAAACCGCCTGCTGGTAACTCGCGAGCTGTGCTAGCGGCCCCTGCAGGCTGGCCATCTCGTCCAGCGACTTGTACGGGTAGTGGCGCGCGATCTTCACCGTGTACTTGTGACCGGTCGGTGCCTCGATGCCGTAGGCCGCGAGATCGGGCCAGGCCAACTGCGGCCCGACGAAGAACACCTCGAATTCGAACCACTTCACCCGCTTCATGACGTCGGGCCGAATCTTCACAGAGTAGACCGCCCGTTCGTCACCCGACCAAGTGAGAACCGTGCCCTTGGAAACCGTGCCCGGCTGCTTGAGTGGGTCGAGCCTGGGCGCCGACTCGATCTGCAAAGAGAAGTCCTCCATGCCGAACTTTCCACCGCAATGCTGGATGCTCCCACCGCCCACCTCGCCATCCACCAGGGACATACAGTACTCGCCACCCAGGGCACTGAGATCGGGCACGACGCAGGCGTAGCGCCCTGGCTTGAGCTTGCAATCCAGGCCGATTTCCCCGCGGTTTCCCGAGACGCGAAAGGCGAGGTATCCGTTGGTCCCGAAGGCGCGTGTCTTGATCTCGCCGGCGATGCGGCCGGTCGGCAGGCGCTCCAGCGTCAGTTCCTTTCTGGTTTCGCCACCGTCGGTGATTTGCAGGGGACTTTGTGCGAAGAACGCCTCGCTCAAGCGCTCTTGCGACTCGAAGTGCTGGCCCAATGCCAGCAGGGTGCCCGAAACCGAGGATTCACCATTCCAGACGACGGACATGCGGCCAAATCGCGGCCCTACACTTCCCTGCTGCCGCATACCCCATCGGTCCGTGGCTCGGTCGGAAAGGAAGTAGGTGGTCACGCCGTAGCCAGGGGCAAGAGGGAACGGAAGGTCGCCGCGCAGGATGCCGCTCACCGTGGCCTTGCGCTCGGGCTCGTCCAACAACGTTACGAATGAGGGCGAGTGGATGAGCACGGGATCGCGCCGGGTGAGGCCGCGGTACACGGTCACCGGCGCCTCTCCTTTGAAGTCGACCCACAGCTCGTACTGCGCGGGCACGCGATCGAAAGTGAAACCGCCATCCCTCTGGATGACCGCCGGCTCGTGATCCTTGAGGTGCACGCGTCGGCCATTGGCGGACCAAAACCAAGACTTGAGCACGCGTCCTTCTACGCGTCCCCCTTTCGTTCCTTTGCTGGCCGCCTCCGCCCGCTTACCCTTCACATCGAGGAATGGCGCCGCCACCAGCAAGCCCGACACGAACATCCCGAGCACGAACAGGGAGCCTCGCTTCATAGTCACAGGACCTCCGACACCCAAGGATCGAAGGTCGGGCGCACATCGTCAACACAAGACTGAGGGCATCCATGGAACAAAGAAGGAGACGGACATGGGTATCATCAGTACAAGCGCCATTTTCCCTTCACTGAATACCATCCGCATGACGTGAGCCGATGACCTGAGCAAGGTCACTGCCACAATGAGAGTCTCGCTATGATGCACACCGTGCCAGGCGCAACCAGAAGGACGCGACCCGACAGACCATTGCTGCTCGCCGGAATGCTAGGAATTGCTTTCGCGGGATGTTCAGGATCTGGCGCGGGCAAACCAAAGGGCACCGGCGGCCAAACCAACCCAGGTGGCTCGTCGACGACGGGCGGGGCACCCAGCACAGGCGGAGTCAGCTCCGGCGGAAGCATCAGCACGGGTGGTGTGCCTGGCACGGGTGGTGCGGTCGCCAGTGGCGGCGCCAGTGGCGGCAGTAGCGCAGCGGGTGGGAAACTAGGCTCGGGCGGCGCGGTCGCCAGTGGCGGCAGCCTGGCAAGCGGTGGAGACGCGGGCCCCGGCAGCACGGCCAGCACGGGCGGCGCGGTGGCAAGCGGCGGGGCGAAAGCAAGCGGAGGGAACACGAGCACCGGCGGCACCTCCGCCTCGGGCGGCACCGTAGGCACCGGCGGCGGGATGTCAACTGGCGGTGGCAGCGGCAGCGGAGGCGCGGGCGCCGCAACGACAGATCGCTGCGATGTGGGCGTCTACGATTCCGCCAATCCGCCCAAGGCGCTGACACTGACTGGCAACCTGGGAGCGCACGATCCGAGCGCCATCGAGAGCAACGGCACCTACTACGAATTCCAGACCGGGCTGGGCGCCAAGACGTCCACCAATCTGACGACTTGGAGTGGATCATCCGCGCCCTTTGCCGCGCCTGCCTGGATCAAGTCGGCGGTGTCAGGCGTGACTGACCTTTGGGCTCCGGACATCTCCTACTTTGGCGGCACCTACCATCTCTATTATGCCGGCTCGACCTTTGGGTCTAACAAGTCCTGCATCGGGCACGCTACGCGCACGTCGCTGAGTACGGGTTCATGGGCAGATCAAGGCTCGGCAACCATCTGCTCGAATGTCACCACCACGGGTGACAACTGGAACGCCATCGATCCGAACGCACTGTTGGATGCGGATGGCACTCCTTGGCTGGTGTTCGGTAGCTTCTGGGGCGGCATCAAGATCATCCAGCTCGATCAAACCGGTGCGCGCGAGGGCACCACTGTCACCGGGATTGCCGCCCGCCCGAGCAACGGTGGCGCGCTGGAAGGTCCGTTCATGATCCGCCGCTGCGGGTACTACTACCTGTTCACGTCCTGGGACACCTGCTGCAAGGGCGCGGACAGCACCTACAACATGCGCGTGGTGCGCGGCACCAGCGTCACTGGCCCCTTCGCCGACAAAGCCGGCACCGCGGCCATGCAAGGTGGCGGAACGCTGATCGCTCAGAGCGATAACACCTGGGCCGGCCCCGGGGGACAGTCGGTGATGTTCGTGGGCAGCAAGGCCTATCTCGTGTACCACGCCTATGCCATGAGCAATGGCACGGCCACCCTGCGCATCGCGGATCTGGTCTGGGATGCCAGCGGCTGGCCCATGCCCGTGGGGCCATAGGCAGAGACGCGTTGCTCTCAACAATTTAGAAAGCCCGACGGGGAATGGTGTAGAGATGCCGCTCCCATGTGGAAGACGGCTGGCCTCTGCATCAAGAACATTGCACGCGCGCACCTTACGTCGTCCGTCTATTTCGACCCTATCCTGCCCACGTTGTACGTGACCCCACTGTGCAACCTCCGCTGCACCTACTGCGCGGATTTCGGCGCGCATCGCAATGCCGAGTACATGAGCCAGGTGGTGCCGCTCGAAACCATGCAGCGGCTGATTCGCATGCTTCGCGATGCCTGCGAGGTGCTCTACATCACCGGCGGTGAACCGCTGCTTCGACCGGACATCGTCGAACTTCTGGCCTACGCGCGCGCCCAGAAGTTCATGTACCTGGCCATGAACACCAACGGCTTGCTCCTGCACACCCGGCCCGAGGTGGTGAAGTATCTCGACAACCTGGTCATCAGCATGGATGGTCTCGACGAGGGCCGCGACGACCCGGAATTGCCCAAGCAGAAGAATCACATCCAGCAGTTGCAAGACAACATCGCCTGGGCGGCCTCGTTGCGCAAAGCCAACCCCGGGTTCGTGTGCACGGTGACCAGCGTGGTTCGGCCCGGCCGCGTGGCCGAGGCGCGCCGGGTGATGGAGTATTGCTTTTCCGTGGGCGCGGATTTTTCCATCCAGCACCTCACGGTCATGACCAAGGACGTGGGCGCAGTTCCGTCGCCCGAGCTCGTCGCCGACCCGGAGTTTCCGGCCTTTCTGGATGCGATGATTCAGGCCAAGCGCGACGGCAAGACAGTGTCGGGCAGCGAGCTCTACCTGCGCAGTATTCGCGATCGCAAACGCTTCGCGTGCACACCAACCGTGGTGCCCCACGTGGATTTTCGCGGACGCGTGTCCTACCCCTGCCGTGAGCTGAAGGGCTACGTGAATGTCGACCTGCTCGCGGCGGGATCGCTCAAGGCGGCCATGAAGGAAGGTGCGCGCCTGTATGGCTCCCCGCCCAAGAGCTGCTCGCAGTGCCCGGATCGGTGCTACGTCGAGACCTCGGCGCTCATCAACCGTCCGACCTCGTTGGTGCGCTCGGTGTCCGGCTATCTTGGGCAGATCCGGCGCAAGCCAGTGCCACAGACCTAGCTGTTGCCGCGTCCGAAAAGCCGCCAGCCGACTTGGCCGGTGGTAATCACCAATTGCCCGGCGGAAATGACCGATGCGTGCACCAGTGCGAGAAAGGGCATCCCCACCAGCGCGTAGACCAAGAAGGCGAAGACGAAGAAATCGCGCCGGCCAAGTCCGTGCACGATCACCACCGGATCCCAGCGTTTCTGGCCGGTTCGTTTCTTCATGTTGATCCCGCCGGCCAGCCACCAACGAATGTGCATGAGCTCGCCGCCCTCGCCCTGCCGTTTGAGCTCGGTCAGGCCCACGATGTCGTAATAGATGTGAATGGCCGCGAACACCAGTCCCGCCGTCAGGGCCAGCTGACTTCCCGTCGCGCGCCACAAACCGATTCCGGTGCAGGCAAACAGCACGATGTTCAGTGCCTCGTCGACAAAGGTGTCGAGCCACTCGCCACTCTTGCTCTGCTGAAAACGCACGCGCGCAAGCTCACCGTCGCAACCATCGAGCACGGACTGCGCGTGGGCCAGGAAAAAGCCCAGGATCATGAGCCACCGGTTCCCCGTGGCCACCAGGGCGCAGCCGCACAGACCGACCAAGGCGGCGGCCACGGTGATGTGGTTGGGCGTGAAGGGCAGATGGCACAGCAGGTAGCGCGTGATGCGGAAGGAAACCGGCTTGTTGAGATGGCGCGCCACCAGGCCGAGATCCCCACGCAGAAGCTGCGCGAACACGGCATCCTCGGCTTGCTTGCGCGAGGCTTCGTCGGTCACGCGGATGGAGGTCTGCAACTCACGCCCCACGGGACGCACTTCGTCCGCCCCCACCTCGGTCGCGCCCGGCAACTCCGCGCGCAGGCGCTCCATCTCTTCCAGGGTCGTCACCGTGCGGAGCTCGACCGCGGGTAGCTTGTGAAGCGCGCAACTGCCGTCGCTGGCCACCACGACCCGCATCTTCAAAGCGGCAAGCTGTTTGATGCTGCGCTCGACGACCGACAGGCCGGCCACACGCAGGCTGGCGCCAGCCGATTCAGCCTTGGTTGCGCGAACCAGTACCTGCGGGGCGATCTCCGAGTTCATCATCGCGGCGATCTTTTAGCATGCTTCGCGTTTCGGGCATGCGCCTGCCCTGCCCGCGTTCCTCGCAAAAGGCGCTGCTCCAGCGCGCGCATGATCGTCGCCTGCTTGGGCCGATGGTGATCGTGGCCGAACAGGTGGCAAAGGCCGTGGATGGCCAGCCGGGCCAGTTCGCCGGGAAGCCGACCCTTGCCGCTGCGCCGAAGTGCCGTTTCAACGGAGATGACAATGTCGCCAAGAAACACGCCGTCGGAGGCGGGATCGGTCTCCCCACCGAGATCTTGCTGATGAAAACTAAGCACGTCGGTGGCGCGGTCGAGCTTGCGATAGGCGAGGTTGAGCGTGCGCATTTCTTGGTCACCCGTGAACAGCAGCGCGAACTCGCAGCGGGAACGGTCGAGCAGACGCAGGGCCAGCCGTAGGCGCGTGCCAAGGGATTGCGCAAGCGCGCGCGCCATCCACTTGCGCGTTTCGGGCCGAACAACCACAGCGACCTTGCTCATAGCACCCGCTTGTAGACTTCCGCCTCGACGAACAGGCGGAACAATTCGCCGTCGCACTTCCCGGCCTTGACCTCGCCTTCGAGGATGGAAAGGGCGCGCCCCACGGGAACCGCGGACTTGTAGGGGCGGTCCGAGGCGGTGAGGGCATCGAAGATGTCGGCGATGGTGAGTATGCGCGCCTCCACCGGGATCTGATCGCCGCGCAAGCGCTTGGGATAGCCGCTGCCGTCCAGCAGCTCGTGGTGAGCGCCCGCGATGTGCGGCACGTTGTACAAGCTGCGACCCCAGGGAATCGTACGCAGGAAGGCGATGGTGTGATCCACGTGGGACTGGATCTGCTGCCGCTCGTCCGCGGTCAGGCTGCCGCGCGGAACTTGCAGTGCCAGCAGTTCGTCTGGGGTCAGGTAGGGCTGCGCGCTTCCCGACTCGTCCAGGTAGGTTAGTCTTCCAATCTCCATCAGGCGGGCCAGGGCCGGCCGCTCCATCAGCGTGGGTTCGTCGGCCGAGAGCACCAGCTGCCAGCACTCGTCCAGGATCGCCATGCGCGCGCCAAGGTCGGCATCGATGGCGGACAATGCCTCCCGCGCGCCGGATCCACCGGATTCGAAAATCGACAGCTTCCTGCGCAAGGCCTCGGCCTCCAGGGACTTGCGCAGGTAACGAAAGCGCATGGAGACCGCGGCGCGCTGCCAGTCGTAGAGCTTCTTGGCCTTGACCAAGACATGCTCGCGTACGCCGACCTTGCCAAAATCGTGCAGCATGCCCGCGTATTCCAGCTGGCGAAGGTCGTCGCGCGAAAAGCGCGTGTCGGCCCAGGGCCCGTCCGACACGGCATCGACCTTTTCGGCCAGGGCCACGGACAGCGTGGCCACCCGGCGCGAGTGACCCGACGTGGTGGGATCGCGCGACTCGATGGCAGTGACCGAGGCGTCGACGAAGCTCTCGAACAGGCGGCGAATCTCGTCGTACAGGATGGCGTTTTCCAACGAGACGCCAGCCTGCGAAGCCAGCGCCAGCGCCATCTCCTCGGCGCGGCCGTCGAAAGGCACCACCTGGGTGGCGAAATCCTCGGGCGCCAGCAGCTTCTTCGCTGGCTCGCGCTTCTTGTTGATGAGCTGGATGACCCCGATGACGTCGCCCATGGCCGAGGTCATGGGCACGGTAAGCATGGAGCGCGCCTGGTAGCCGGTTTGCTGGTCGAAGCTGCGGTTGTGGGTCAAGCCGTCTATTTCCGAGGGATCCGCGGGCGTGATCGAGCCAAGGTCCGGAATATTGATGGGCCGGCCGCCCAGCACGGTCTTTCCCGCGATGGACGTACCATCCACCTTGAGTTTGAGCTCCTGGAAATCCACGGCCATGGAGTCGTTCTGCGACAGCATGAAGTGCAAGGTCGCGCTGCCGCTCTTGCCTCCCCCCAGCGCCACCGAGCGCCGGCGCTGCACGTCGCGTGGCACAGGCACCTGCAAACCGGGTTGCCCACTCACCTCGGCCTGGCCGCTTTGCGCCGCCTCCGTGGCTTCGAGCACGTAGACACTTCCGGCGTCCGCGCCGGTGATCTGGCGGCTCTTGAACAAGATCAGATCGAGCAGCTTGCGACTATCACGCTCGGACGAGAGCGCGCGGGAGATGGCCAGAAGTTCGTCGCGCTCGTAGCGGGCGCGTGCGGCGGTTTGTTTCGTGTCGGCCGGCTTTTCCCCAGAAGCCATCGTGATGCCCTTCTACAAGACCTTCGCGCCGACTCACTTCCCCGGACGTGCCCAGCCCCCCTGGTCGGCGTCATCGTCGGCGCGCTTGCGCTCGTAGGCGCGGATGATCTTGGCCACCAGCGGATGGCGAACCACGTCGACCTCGGTGAAGTAGCAGATGGAGATCCCCTCCACATCCTTGAGCAAGCCTTCCGCCTCGGTCAGGCCGGAGCGGCGACGGTCGGGCAGATCGATCTGCGTGATGTCGCCGGTGACCACCGCCTTCGACTCGAAACCTAGGCGGGTGAGGAACATCTTCATCTGCTCGCCCGTGGTGTTCTGGGCCTCGTCGAGAATCACGAAGGAATCGTTGAGGGTTCGGCCGCGCATGAAGGCCAGCGGCGCGATTTCCAGAATTCCACGCTCCATCAGCTGCTGGGCGCGATCGAAGTCCACCATGTCGTGCAAGGCATCGTAGAGCGGCCGCAGATAGGGCGAAACCTTGTCTTCCATGGTGCCGGGCAAGAAGCCCAGGCGCTCGCCAGCCTCGATGGCGGGACGGGTGAGCACGATGCGCTTCACGCGCTTTTCGAGCAGCTCGCGCAAGGCCATGGCCATGGCCAGGTAAGTCTTGCCGGTGCCTGCTGGACCAATGGCGAACACGATGTCGCGTTCGCGAATAGCGTCCACGTAACGTTTCTGTGCCAGCCCCTTGGGCGCGATGGGCCGGGCCCGGCTGCCGACCAGAATGGTGTCGGAAAAAACCTCCTGCAGGTTGGCGCTGGCGTCGCCACGCAGAACCTCGGCGGCGCGGCCAACGTCCTCGGGCCCGATGGGCCGGCCACTGCGGGCCATGCGGTACAACTGCTCAACCAGACGCCTGGCCTGGGCGATGGCATCGGCGTTGCCCATCAGGGTCAGCTCGTTGCCGCGCGAGTGCAGCTTCGCGTTGGTCTCGATTTCGATGCGCTTGAGGTTGGTGTTGCGCTCGCCGAAAAGCATCATCGCGACGCGGTTGTCGTCGAGCACGACGCGATCGGACTCGACGTCGGTGCCAGAATGCGAAGGATCAGAAGAGCGGGGACTCAAGGTTGCACCAACCTCTGTAGCACGAACACCTGGCAAGAACCAGGCGGCAGGTTGGAGAACGCGGCGCTAGACTGCCCGGCCGTGAGCGACGAAACCCCAGCGCCAACCCTGAATCTCGACCCCTTGCCGGGCAAACAGACCGGCGCCACCCTCACCCGCCTGGTGGGGCTCATGCAGCGACTGCTTGCACCCGACGGATGTTCCTGGGATCGCGAACAGACCTTGCCCACACTGCTGCCCTATCTCGTCGAGGAAACCTACGAGGTGGTGGACGCCCTGCAATCCGGCAACGTGGCCGACCACTGCGAAGAGCTGGGCGACCTGCTCTTGCAGGTCATCTTCCAGGCCGAGCTGCGCCACCGGGAAGGCGCTTTCGGTATCGACGAGGTCATCGAGGGCATCGTGCGCAAGCTCATCCGCCGGCACCCGCATGTGTTTGGCGACGTGCAGGCAAACAACGCCGAAGAGGCGCTGGCCAGCTGGGCCAAGCTCAAGGCCACGGAGAAGGCCAAGAAGGGCAAGAAGGGCGCCCTCGACGGCATTCCGCGTAGCGCGCCTGCCTTGGTACGCGCCATGCGTGCGGGCGAGAAGGCCGGCGCGGTCGGCTTCGACTGGCCCGACGTCGCTGGCGTGCGCGACAAGGTGAAGGAAGAACTGGGCGAATTCGACGAGGCCTGCGCAAGCCGTGACCGCAAAGCCATGTCCGACGAGCTGGGCGATCTTCTGTTCGCCATCACCAACCTGGCGCGCAAGCTCGATCTCGACGCCGAGCACGCCCTGCGCGAAGCCACCGATCGCTTCGGCCGCCGCTTTCGCCACATGGAAGAGCACCTGGAAGCCGACGGCCGCACCGTCAAATCCGCCTCGCCCGAAGAGCAGAACACCCTGTGGGAAGCCGCAAAGAAGGCCGGCGTGTAGCAGGAGTTTTTTTTACCACAGAGGACACAGAGTCGGAAGGGATGGGAAGGGTTCGGATCCGGAAACCTTCTTCATCCGGCCTCTGTGCCCTCTGTGTTCTCTGTGGTGAACCCTCCGGATCCGTATCCTCACTCGACGTAATCCAGGTCTTTCCCAAAGGTTTCGTCGAGCTGGCGCAGGGCCCCGGCGCCGATGAGCAACGATAGAAGGCCGAGCAGCACGGCGGCGTTGCGCATACCTATTCGCGGACCCAGCTGACGGAAGGCGATGGTTAGTAGCACCGTCGCGCCGCGCACGAAATTGGGCGCGGTGGTGGCCACGGTAGCGCGCAGGTTGGTGCCGAATTGCTCGGCCGACATGGTGATGAACACCGCCCAGTAGCCCGAGGCCCAGCCGAGCGCAAAACACAGGACGTAATAGGTGGTCAGGGAATGACCGCCGAACTCGAAATACGCCACGCCCACCAGCGCGGTCAGCGCCAAGAAAGCGGCCATCACGCGTTTGCGGTTGGCGAAGCGCTGACTGAGATAGCCGGTGGTGAGGTCGCCGAGGGTCAAACCCAGGTAGTACCAAAGCACGGCACGGCCCGCCTGCGGCGACGGGGCGAGGCCCATGTCCCGGCCCAGCTCAGGCGTGAACGTAACCAGCACCCCGATGATGAACCAGATGGGCAGTGCGACCAGTACCACGCTCACGTACTTCTTGAAGGTTACCCAGCGGGCGAAAAGAGCGAAGAAGTTGCCACGGCTGACCGCACGCTCGCACGCCTTCGCGAACAACCCCGATTCGCTGACCCCGAGGCGCAGCAATAGAAGGAGTATCCCGAGCCCGCCGCCGATGAAATAGGCCGTCCGCCAATGGAACGTCCCCGCTACCAGTGAGGCCGTGACCACGCCCGTGACGCCCACGGCCGCCACGAGCATGGTGCCATAGCCGCGCGTCTGTTTGGGCAGCAGCTCTGCGACCAAGGTCACACCCGCGCCGAGCTCTCCGGCCAGCCCCACACCCGCCAGCAACCGGCACACGGTATACGCCGGCAAGGTGTGGATGAGCCCGTTGGCCAGCGTGGCCGCCGAGTAGAGAAAGATGGAACCGAACAGAACCGAGCGCCGCCCCCGCCGATCCCCCAGCACGCCCCACAGCACTCCACCCACCAGCATCCCCACGAGTTGTGCATTCAACAGATCGACGCCGGTACGCAGCAGCGCCGCTTCCGGCACGCCGATGCCCTGCAGACTCTGCACGCGCACGATGTTGTAGAGGATGAGGTCGTAGGCATCGACGAAGTAGCCAAGCGCAGCCGCCAGCACGGCCAGCCCCATGCGCCTTTTGTCGCTGTTCATCGCCGGACTGAACCTAGCAGGTTCTTCCCGTCTTCACGCCATCAAGCGCCCCGGTAGGGCCGAACGGTCGGCGAAATCCGTTCCCTGCTTGTAAGGAATCATAACCTT